>SXGU01460223.1_pt1 | contig 18624 bp, 14 predicted proteins | sample 3174531 | NCBI WGS metagenome assembly SXGU01 (sample SAMN11356863, study PRJNA531348) | freshwater metagenome | isolation source: freshwater sample F1-140 | place: China: Fuxian Lake, Yuxi | collected 2017-12-25 | reverse complement strand
GCAGGCAGATCGCGAGCGCGCCCGGAGCGACCGACCGAGGCGCACTTGAAGTGCGCCGACCGAGGGAGTGAGGACGTAAGCCGCGAGATGTCCAGGATCTTTGGCCGTAGCTGGGTGGGATTTTGGCCACACCCTCTTAGCGCGCGAGCTTCGCATGCTTGGCCAACGTGGGCGCTCGCAGGCTTGGCGGCGCCCGTTATTGTCGCCTCCGATCGACGCCAACGGCGTTTTGCGATACCTTCGCGCCATCCTCGGGAGGCCGCGATGGACTGGCAGCACGGAGCAGCGCTTTTCGATGTCCAAGAGCTGTGCGCGGCCCCTGCACTTTCGGCAACACCTGCGCGCCCGATCGAGGCATCGCGCCAGGCGCTAAACCCAACGCCTTCCAGAGCTTCAACCGCCGCGCGCGTCCGTCGCTCACCGCCCGGCAGTGGTAAGGCGATCGAAATCACCGATCGTCACGCCGCCGTGCGACCTGACGGCGACAAGGCCCCACGGCAGGCGCGTTTCGTGGCGATCGCGGGCAACATCGGCGCCGGCAAGTCGACGCTGACGGCGTTTCTGGCGTCGCGGTTCGGTATCCAACCGTTCTACGAGCCCAACGACGCCAACCCGTACTTGACCGACTTCTACGCCGACATGCAGCGATACGCGTTTCACAGTCAGATGTACTTTCTTTCCGCGAAGTTTCGAGCGCACTTGGACCTGGCGCATTTGCTCGACGCCCACCCGAACAAGGTCTATGTCCAGGACCGCACGATCTATGAGGACGCGGAGATCTTTGCGCGAACGCTGCACACTCGCGGCACGCTCAGTGCGCGGGACTACACCACCTACGACCTGATGTACCGGGCGATCCGCGACACCCTGCCCAAGCCGGACCTGCTGGTGTACTTGCGGTGCAGCGTCAAGGGCCTGCAGCGGCGGATTCGCAAGCGCGGTCGCCCCGAAGAGCAGGCGATGGATCCGCAGTACCTCAAGGACCTGCAGGTTGCCTACGAGGACTGGATCGACGCCTACGACCTCGGCCCCAAGCTGGTCATCGAGACCGAAAAGCTCGACTACCTGCGCGATATCCTCGACCGCGTGCAGCTGGAGACAGCGCTGGACGACCTGCTGCGGCGTCCCTGACGCATTGCGGCCTCGGCGGCGTGCCGTACACTACGCGCCCCCCGGTTCGGTGACCGGCACTGCGACTCAGCCGAAATGGCATTCTCGATTCATCAACGCGACGGCCTGATTCGCAAGCTGGCCACGACACCGTTCGACCTGCTGGTCGTGGGCGGTGGCATCACTGGGGCAGGCATCGCGCGCGACGCGGCGTTGCGCGGCCTCAAGGTTGCCCTGGTCGAGCGCGGCGACTTCGCAGTCGGCACGTCGTCGCGGTCCACCAAGCTCATTCACGGCGGTTTGCGTTACCTCGAGATGGGTGACGTCGGTCTGGTGTTCGAAGCCGTGCGCGAGCGCCAACGCTTGCTGCAATTGGCGCCGCACCTCGCGCGACCGCAGAGCTTCGTGCTGCCTGTCACCGAGAACAGCAAGCACGGCGTGTTTTTGCTCGACGTCGGCCTGACGCTGTACGACGCGCTGGCGTCTTTTGCCGGCGTGATGCGCCACCGCGCACTGCGCAAGAAGCCGCTACTGCGCATGGAGCCACTGTTGGTGGCCAAGGGCTTGCAGGGCGGGGCGCGCTATTTCGACGCCACCACCGACGACGCCCGCCTGGTGATGGCCAATGTGCGCGGTGCGCTGACGGCGGGCGCGGTTCCGGTCTCGCGGGTCAGCCTCGAGGCGCCCATCGTGCAGGACGGTCGTTGTGTTGGTGCGGTGGTGCGCGATTTGTTGACCGACATCACGGTCGAAGTTCAGGCGCAGTGCATTGTTGCCGCGGTTGGGCCGTGGTCGGACCAGTGGATGGGCCTGTGGCGAAGCGCACTGCCAGAGCCGGATCAAGCTCCTGCTGCCCCGCCGCCGCTCACGCCGAGCAAGGGCGTGCACGTGGTGGTTCCGCGCGATCGTCTGCCGCTGACCCATGCGGTCACCATGACGTCGCATCTTGATGGTCGCGTGGTGTTCGCCTTGCCGTGGCCCCACGCCACCGTCATCGGCACCACCGACACCAACTACGAGGGCGACTTTGCCGAACCGGGCTGCACCTGGGCCGACGCGGACTACCTCGTGCAGACCGCCAATGGCTGCCTCGCTGCGGTCGGCGGGCCGCTGCGCGTCGATGACGTCATCAGCACCTGGGCTGGCATCCGTCCGCTGGTCGCCCAAGCCGGCGCATCGAGCTACAAGACGTCGCGCGAACACGTCATCACCGTCGACCCGCGCGGACTGGTCGCTATCGCCGGCGGCAAGCTGACCACTTATCGCGTGATGGCGCAGCAGACCGTCGACGCGGCTTTGCCGTTGCTGACCGAGGCGTCTGCGACCGCGGTCAAGCCCTGTACGACTGCGGAGCTGCCGCTACCCGGCGCCGACCGGCTGCCGACGCCAAATCGGCCGATCGAGGTCCTGGCGGCGGGTCTGGTCGCCAACCAAGGTCTGGATACGGCCAGTGCGGAACACTTTGCGCGACGGTACGGCTCGGACTGCCAAAGCGTGTTGGCCGCCTGTGCCGATGAACCCGACGGCGGTGACTGCGTGCTGCCGGATCTGCCCTATCGCTGGGGCGAGCTGGCGTGGCTGGTGCGCGAAGAGATGGCGTTGGATCTCATCGACCTGATGGTGCGCAGGACGCAGCTCTATTACGTCGCCGGTGAGCGCCTGTTGCCGCTGGCCCCCGACCTTGCGCGGCGCATGGCGAGATGGTGCGGCCAACCGCCAGCGACAGCGCGGGTACTCTCTGAGGGCTTGGTTCAGTACATTGTCGCCCATCGCGTGCAAAGCAATCCGGTTGCAGATGCCGCCTGATCCGACACGCCTGCCTGCGCTCGCTTCCGTAGTCCTGGTGGCAGAGGGCGCTTGTGCCTTGACCCGCGAGCTGTTGTGCGCACCCCTGGACAGCCGCAGCAAGGCCGACGACTCGCCGGTAACCGCCATTGACGAAGCAGTCGACGCGTACTTGCACGCGCACCTGCGGCCGCTGATGCCGGCGGCCGCCTGGCTGAGTGAAGAGACCAAGGACCAGCCCGATCGCCTGAACGCACGTTGGCTGTGGCTCGTGGACCCGATCGACGGCACCCGCTCGCTGCTGGCCGGGTTGCCCGAGTTCTGCGTGTCGATTGCGCTCGTCGACTGCCTGTCTGGACCGCAGTTGGCTGTCGTCGCCAATCCGAGCACCGGCGACGTCTATCGCGCCCAGGCTGGGTCCGGAGCTTTTGATCAGCAGGATCGCGCATTGCGGGTCAGGCCGAACTGGCAGGCAGAGTCGGCCACGTTCCTGGCCTCGCGCTCGGATGTGGCCAAAGGCATGTGGCGCGACCAATGGCCGACCGGGACACTGCAGCCGATGGGCGGGCTGGCGTGGAAGATGGCCCAGGTCGCCGCGGGCGCTGCGGATGGCCATGCCACCATCGGTCCGCGCAGCGAGTGGGACGCTGCCGGCGGCGCCCTGCTGGTGACCGAGGCCGGCGGTCGGTGCAGTGACCTCGCCGGCCAGGCGCTGCGGTACAACCAACCGACGCCACACTACCAGGGCTGCGTCGTGGCCAGCGAGGCGGCTTTTGCGACCCTGTTGGCGGCGGCGCAGGCCGAGGCGCGGCGGCCAAGCAGCACAGCGCCTTGACTCCGGGTTGGCGTTCGCCCGCATTTGCGCCTACCATCGACGGGCGCCGATTGCCGGCGCGACGCGTGCCGCTGTGGCTCACAACGCTGCGACGCCCCCAATGACACGACAGCACCGTTGGCTGCTGCTGGTTGCCGGCCTGTGCGCGACCGTCACGGTTGGGCCCGGCTGCGACCGCTCGTGCAGTAAGCTGGCCGACCAGCTGTGCGAGCGCGCCGAGTTGTACAACGAGAAAAACGCTGACGAATTGTGCGAGCGCTGGCGTGAGCGCACCAAGCGCGTCGGCGGCGAGACCTGTCAGGCCGCGTTGCGCACACTCGACCGCGATCGCGTTGTGCCGTAGGTCGCGGTGCAACTCCCTGCATCCCGCCTCGCCAGATGGCCGTACCCGGTGGGATCGTGACCACGGAACCTTCGGATAACGGTGCAAATTCGCCGCCGCCCTGGCAGCGGCAGCCGAGCCCCGTCGCGCGGATGCTGCTGTGGGCGCTGTCGCTGACCATCATCGGCTCGGCGCTCGCCGGCGCGTGGCTGACCAGCCGCCGGCCGGCGGATCCGCTGGCGCCGCTTGGCCTGGAGCTGCGCACCCACAACGCGATGTGGCGCGTCGGCCAGCGGATGCCGGCTGCGGAACCGGCGCGCGACGCACGCAAGCCGCGTGCAGCGGTCCCCGCCGAGAGTCCGATCGAGGCGTTGCGCCGCGAGTCCTTGGACCTGCTGTTCACCCGCGCAAGCGCTTTCGTGCCCGCCGAGAGGGCAACTCGCGGTCAGGCTGCCATCGTGGCCCATTGCCTGGCGACCGAGCAGTACGCCCAAGCGGCAGCGTTTGCTGCCCGTGCCAAACCACAGTGGGGTGCCGACCTGGCGACGGCGTTGGTGGGCCTGCCCGCGGAGCACACCCGCGCCTTGGGCGAGCGGGCGCGCGGTTTGCCAGCGGTCGAGGCCGCGCGCGCGGCGGCAGACAAGTCAACATTTGGTGCCGACTGGAGTCCATGGACTCGCGACCGCGTACGCCTGCAAATCGCATTGCGAGCCATGGCAGCGCCGGTTGCCTTGCCGACAGACGCAACCTCCGCGCGCGACGACCTGCGTCTGGCCGCGCGCGCCGCAGTCCGCAAGCTCAATGGAGAATTGCAGGCTGCCGACCGGTCGGTGGCCGCTGCCCTGTTCACGGCGCTGCATGTCGTGGGCTTTGCGGCGCTGTTTGGCCTCGGCATGTTGGTGGCGTCGTTGGTGCGGGCGTTGCTGGCCCGTCAGCGCGGTCAGCCAGCGTGGCAGTGGCTCGGTGACCGCTACCCCGGCCTGCCCGACGACAATCCCTATGGACGCGACCTGCTAACGCCGTTCTTGGGCCTGGCGGTGTGGATGGGCGGGCAGGGCGCCGCGGGCATCGCGATCGCGGTGGTGGTAGGCAAAAGCCAGTCCGGGTTCGCCATGCTGCTGAGCGGCATGGTCGGCGTGGTGGCCGCGCAAATGGCCGTCACGTTGCTGTCGCCCACCCGTCTGCCCGTGTTGCACGCAGCGCGCTTGGGTGGTGACCCGACGGCGCCGTTCTGGCGGGCTTCGACGGCGGCGCTGCGCGCCTGGGCGGTGCTGGTGCCGTTGGTTGCGCTGGCCTCGGCTGCTAATGCGTTGCTGCTCGGCGATCCCGACTCTGTGCACCCAATCCAGGAGATTGCGGCGCGCCACCCCGATCCGGTGACGCTGGCTGCGCTCGGCGCGGCGGCCATCATCCTGGCGCCGATCGCCGAGGAACTGGTGTTTCGTGGCTTGGTGCTGCGCTATTTTCGCCAGCGTTTTGGCCTGTGGCCCGCGGTGGTGGTGTCGAGCTTACTGTTCGCGGGCATGCACCTGTCGATCGACCAGATGCTGCCCTTGACCGTACTTGGCGTCGGCTTTGCCCTGGTCTACGTGTGGGTCGGCAACCTGTGGGCGTCAGTCGTGCTGCACGCGCTGTGGAACACCGGGTCGTTCGTGCTGACCGTCGGCCTCGCGCTGTCCTGACCCGTCGCGCACACCAAGCTGTTGCTACGGAATCCGCACGTCGATGTGCGTGGCGTGGCGCATCTCTTCCATCCACGCTTTGTACAGCTTGACCAGTTGGTCTTCCTGCAAGCGATTGCGCACCAGGCTGACCAGCAGCTCTTTGTCCTTGGCGGTCGACTTGCGGCGGTCCAACACCTGCAGCACGTGAAAGCCATAAGGCGTCTGCACCACCGCCGAAATGTCGTTCTTCTCGAGCGACCACAGCTTGGTCGCCAGACTCGGCTCAAGGGTCCAGCGCCGTTGCCAGCCGAGGTTGCCATCGGGCGCTCCGCGGTCGTCGTTATACTGCTCGGCCAGCGCCTCAAACGTGTCCCTGCCCGCAACCAGGGCGTCGTACACCTTCCACGCCTTCTCGCGCTTGCCGTTGACCGTGCGCGGGCTGTCGTCGGGCCGCACGCCGATCATGATGTGCCGCGCCCGCACTTCCTCTTCACAAGTGCCGTTGCAGTGCTCGAGGTCCAGCACCTTTTGCACTTCTTCCTCGGTAATGCGCAGCCGCGACCCGAGCTTGATCTTGAGCATCTGCAACCGCACCAGTTCTTGCTTGACGTGCTGCCGATAGGCCGCAGCGCCGACAAAACCAAGCTGGCGCACCGCTTTTTCCAGGTCGTCGTCGTCCCAGCTGTTGCGTTTCTTGACGTCGGCAATCTGCTGTTCGACGTCGCGGTCTTCGGCGTTGACCCCAAGCTCTTTGGCCGCGCGCAGCACCAGCGTGCTGTCGATGAGCGACTGCAGGACCTGCAAACGCAGCTCGGCCTCGCTGCGCGGTCGTTCGATGTCAGTGGGCACCGCCTGTTGCGCGCTGACCTGACTGCCCATGGCCCTGCGCAATTCGCCCAGCGTAATTACGCTGTCGCCGACCAGCGCGGCAACGCCCTCGACCTCTTCGAACTTGGGGGGCAACTTGGCACGGCGGGGCTCTTCGGCGACGACCATAGCGGCAGCCAGACCTACGCTTAGCGCCGCAGTCGCCGCGGCAAGGCCACGCAATCTCATGGCGTCACCGGTGTCGCGTTTGCTGCCGCCGGCGCCGCTTCCGACGCTGCGCCGGGCTTGCGCGCGGCTGGTGCTTCCACTTTTGGCGCAGCGATGAGGCGCACGGCATCGGCGTCCACGCTGACCTTGGACTTGGCCTTGAGGTCGTCGATGAGCTTCTGACGCTTGAGATCGCGCTCGCGTTTGGCGATCCGCGCACGGATCGACTCGTCGGCTTCGGCCAGCGACTTGTCTACCGCCGGCGACCGCGAGGTCGTCATCCACACGTGAAAGCCGCGGTCACTCTGCACCACTGCACCGACCACGAATGGATCGACACCAAAAGCCGCATCGATGAGTGGCTGGGGGATCTGCGCTCGCCGCTCCAGCTCGGCCGGCGTGGCACCGGGCGGCGGCTGCTTGGACACATTACCCAGCGCACCCAGGTACGGGGCCGTGGCCTTGTCCTCCGACAGGCGCACCACGTAGTCATTCCACAGCGCGACCAGCTTGGGGGTATTGCCCTCGGCGCCTTTTTCCAACTCGGCTTTGACCTTGTCTGCTTGCGCCTTGTCGGCGAACAGCATGTGGCTCAGCTCCACCGTTTCTGGCTTGTGGAACACCGCAGGGTTGGCATCGTAATAGGCCTTGACGTCCGCCGCGGAGATTGCCGCCGGGTCGACTTCGTCCTTGGCCTCTTCCATCAAATACTTGCGCACCATGGCCTGACGCGCGGCCTCGAGAACTTCCGGGTCTTTGTCCAGACCCTGCCGCTGGGCCTCGCCCACCAGCACCTCGAACTGCACCAGCTTGGTTAGGTATTCCTTACGCTTTTGCACGCTGGCAAACTGGCTCCGGACAGCTGTTGGTTCGGCCTCCAGTCGCGACTCCAGCTCGCCGAGCGTGATCGCGCGGTCGCCAATTTTGGCCACCACGATCGCGCGCTGTTCGGCCGTCAGCGACGAGTTTTTGGCCGATTCCGCGATTTTGGGTACGTTGTCGACTTGCACTGCGCGCTTGTCGGCCGTGGCGCCGGGCCCCTCGGGCAGCGGGCGCGCGGGCTTGTCGCAGGCCGCCGGGGCCAGCAACATCGCGACGACAAGGGCCTTGCGCGGCCAGGCGCGCGGAGAGGGAAGGCTGGGGCTTTGGCGCATCGGTCGTGTCGATCCGCGGTCAGTGGCCGCGCGGGGCGCAGATTTGTCGCACGTTGCCGGCGGTTGCGCAAGGCGGACGGCTTGACCGGGCCCCGATTTGCGCCGAAATTCGCGGCCCGCCAGACCTTATGAGGATCGTCATGGACAATCGCACCGCCGTCGCCAATCTGCTGGACCACAATGCGTCGCTGGACGCCGTCGCCGCGCATCTCGACGCTTTGGACCATCCGACGCGGCTGGCGCAATGCCGTGCACTTGGTCGCGGTGCGCAGCGTGCCCTGTTCAACCTGGCCTCCGCAGAGCGCGTGACCTTGGCGGACCTGGTGCCCGCCGACGTCGCTGCGCGCCGCGAGGTGATTCAGTTCGGCATGAACACGCTGCCGCTCCCGGGCGGCCTGCGGCGCTTCGAAAAGCGCTTCTGCCGGCCCGAAGACGGCTCGGACCGCCTGTTCGGCTACAACGAGGGCAGCACGCGGCCGCTCATCGGTCCTGGTTATTTCGTGGCCGTGAGCACCGCCGGCAACTCGGAGTGGCAGCAGCGCGGTGCGGTCGTTGTCGACTACTACCAGGTACCAAATGGCCCGGTCGTCGAAGGCTGGCCCAAGGTGGTGCCAAACAGCAGCGGTTTGCAGATGTTTGTCTTCCAGGGCACCCGCGACTTTATGCGGCGCGTCAGCGACTGGGTCACGATTGGCGCAGCCTACAAAGGCGAGAAGGCGCTGGACCACTACTTCGTGCTGGTTCGCAACCCTGGCTGATGCCAGTCCCGCTCGACCCAAGTCGCCTCTGCGTGCCGGTAGGGCGGGTACTTGCGGCCCGCCGCCACCGAAGCGGCGCGGGACAAGCCCCGCCCTACGATTCGAACGCAGCCTGATTTGGCAGGTCGCGCCGCAGCTGTCGAGTCAAGCGACACCTGGTCACGCCGCCTCATGCGGTCAATTCAGGCGGACTACGCGGGCTCGATCGCCTGGCTGTTGGCGTCGAAGCTGCGCTCGCCGTCGAGCACGCGATACGCACCCATCCGCACGCCGACAAAGCCGGGCAGGCTCGAGGCCGCAACCAAGCCGTGGGAGCCGAACACCAACGGGCCCGCGACGTTCTTGGTCTGCGCGCCTTCGTTTTCGGCCCACACGCCCCACGCCACGATCGGGTCGCGCCACACTGCGCCGCCCACGCGATACAGCGCGAACGAGTCCGGTTGTGCTGCGAAAACCTGGCTGAAGCCCAGGGCGGCCGAGACCACCATCGGCGACGTCTTGGCGCTGACCACCGCGACCGGCTCTGGCGCAGCCTTGGCGGCGGCGACGACAGCCGGTGCGGCAACGGCAATGGCTGCCACTGGCTTGGCGGCAGCGGGCGCTGCTGCCGGTGCGGACGGCGCGGCTGCTTGACCGGTCAACACCACCTTGCGCGCGCGACCCGGCGCGAATCCGGCGGGGGTGGCAATCAGCGCACTATTGATCTGCGACTCTGGCCCGGGCGGGGTCTGCGACCTGCGGCCGTCCGTTTCCGCCGCGGCGCTGCTGCCAGCGGCCCTGGGCGCCTTGGCAGCCTCAGCGTTGGCCATCGCAGCCCGCGCCGTTGCCGCGGCAGCTTCGACCACACTGGCGTCTGGCTTGTAGAAGCGCACGTGCGGCACATCGAAGGTCGCGCACCAGCAAGGCTCACGGCGCAGACGACCATCCTCACGCAGCGCGTCGACCCGCAAGCGCAGCGTCTCTTTGGTCATGTCTACCTTGGCTCCGAGCTCGGACAAGGTCAGGCACAGGTAGTCCGCGGCGCCGGCGGCTTCGTTGACGTAGTGCAGGACCTTGCGCTCACCCTCCAGCGTGGTGGCACGCGGGTTGGCTGCGCGGTGCTGAGTCGCGACGGGCGTGGCTGGCGGAACTTCCGCCGGGACACCGACGGTGCGGGCGTGCACGGTGGCGTGCGCTGGCATGGGTAACCTCTTTTCAGCGCAGCCCTGTGCGGGCAATGCGCCAGTCTAATGATGGTGGAATGCTTGCCGGGCGGTGGATGGTCGAGTGACCGTTGGGTTGGGGAAGGTGCGAACTGTGCCGGCATATGCCAGTCGCAGGGCGCCAGTGTGCCACCGGTGCCTGGGCGTGGCAAGTGCCTTTCGATTTGGGGGGTGCGGTTCCTGAAATGGGGGCGATCGCCGGCACGGTACCCACACGGCCCTGGTAAATACTGCCGGCGGCTGAAGCCGCGGCCTCTGGGTGCGAAGCCTTGCCTCCGCAAGGCTAGATCATCACAAGGGAAAAGTAGCCCGGCGCAGGCCGGGCTTCGTACAGTAAGCCCGCGGCTTTAGCCGCCGGGTCCAACCTGAACGCCATGCGTATTCACTGGTTCCGCGCGCCTCGCCGGAGACCCCAAAGCGCGATCCGCACCCTGATTTGGCGCAGCGGCGCGCAAAGGCGCCTGTCAGCCAAGTGGCTATTTTGAGGTGAACTCGTACACACCGTCCCAGTCGGCAGCAAGGTCCTTGCTGCGCAAGACGGTGATCCGTTGCAGCAACGTTGTGGCGGGCCCATCGCCGGAAGCAGCTAAAGGTTCCAGGATTTCAAGAGCCTGCTGCCAACGCTGCCCACGGTAGTGGCCGAGCGCCTCTTCGGTCTTGGCGGCGAGCAGCCGCTGCTCTGCGGTCGCCGTGGCGCCATCTGCCATCAATTCATAAATTCGCACGCCAATGTGTTTGCCTTTGACTCGTACGGCATCAATCTCGCGCACCAGGAAGCGATCGCGCACCCGCTCGGCCAAGGCGTGCGAAATCAAGATGCCAATGCCGTAGCTGCCGGCCGAGCCCTCCAAGCGAGCGGCCAGATTGACCATGTCGCCGATCATCGTGTAGTCGAACCGCTGTTGCGACCCCATGTTGCCAACCAGCGCCACGCCGGAGCTCATGCCCACCCGCACATGCAGTTCGGGCAGTCCGCGCAGCTTCCAGTTTTCGCGTAGCCTCGCCATGCAGTCCTGAACCGCCAAAGCACCCCGGCACGCGTTGTAGGGATGGTCCGGGTCGGCCAGCGGCGCGCCAAACATGGCCACGATCGCGTCGCCCACATACTTGTCGATTGTTCCTCGGTGGCGCAGCAACTCGGTGGTCAATGCGCCCAGGCACTCGTTGAGCAACTCGACCAGTTGCGCCGGTTCGGTGGCTTCCGTCAGGTTAGTAAACCCGCGGATGTCTGAAAAAAAGGCGGTGATGTCGCGCCTTTCTCCGCCGAGCTTGAGCGCGTCCGGGTTGGAGACCAACTGCTCGATCACTTCACCTGACAGATAGTGTGCAAAGGCATGGCGAATCAGGCGGCGCTCGCGGCCGACCCAGCGATAGTTGGTCAGGGCCCCGGCTGCAAAGGCGACCAGACCGCCGAGCAGCGGCGCCACCAGCGCCAACCACCAGCCATCGTGGCGGTAGGCGAGCGCGCTTATGGCCAACCATCCGGCGCTTGCCGCTACCAGCCCCACCAGTTGCGCCCGCGGCGTGCTCAGACCCAGGGCCGCCAGCGTCACCAACAGCGCCACGATGGCACAGGCCAGCGCGTCGACCCATAGTGGCGCGTCGCGGGCCACAGCGCCGCCGTGCAGGGACTCATACAGCGCGATATGGGCGTAGACGCCGGGCGTGCCTTCGGCGACGGGTGTCACCCGGTACTCATAGGTCGCCGCAGCGGTGCCTGCCACAAAGATCACCTTGTCGCGCACAAGCTTGGCGTCAAACGTGACTGGCAGCCCTTCCTCACGCTGGCGCGACGCCGCATACAGTTGCTTAAGCTGGACGCGCGCCACCGCGTCGTCGGCCCGCCGCCACGCCAGCAGCACCCGGCCATCGTCATCCAGCGGCATCCGCGCGGCGCCGAAGTGCAACTCGCCCTGCGCGACCGTCGGCGTGTGTTGGCCGATGAGCATCGCCGCCGCCAGGCCCAGCGCCGGGTATGCCTCGCCGGCGGACTCAAACCGCAGTAGCGGCGTGGCCCGGCGATTCACGCCGTCGGCATCCGGTTCCATCTCGACGCGACCGCCGTAGGCCGCCGCGGCGCCAATCGCGTCCACGGGCACCACCGGCTTGCAGCTACGCTGTGGCAAGGCTGCAGTTCCGCGACCGTCGACATGCCAGCGCGGCGGCGGTACCGCTTCGTCGCCCATACACTGCCAGGCCAGCGCGACGGCGCCGTGCTCGCCAATGCACGCTGCAAACGGCTCGTCGAACTCGCTGATTTCGCTGAACAGAACGTCAAACACCACCGCTTTGGCGCCCGCCGCTTTCAGCTCGGTAAGGATGCGACACCACACGTCGCGCGGTAGCGGCCATGGCACTTTCTCGTGGCGGCTCAGCCAGCGCAGGCTGCCTTCGTCGATTTCGAGGATCACGGCGTCCGTCGCCGGCCGATTCGGCGTCCATAGCCGCACGCGCCAGTCCCAGGTGCGCGCCTCGATGTCGCGGCCAACCGGTGTGGCGACGACGGCCATTGCCAGGGCAGTGGCGCCGGCGGCAATCAGCAACGCGGTGCCCCACCACGTCAGCCGCTGCTTGAACTTGGAAGCCCGTTGCTTGTCATTGGCGGCAGTCACTGCTTCCTCCAGCCCAAAGGTAAGCGCCAAGCGTCGCCTATTCGCCGAGTTCCGGTGCGTCGTGCGGCAATGCGCCGCGCAGCGAACGCAGGAAGACGAACGGGGTCGCGTAGGCCAGGTTCGAGACCCGCGAGGTGTAGACGTCGGCGTGGTTCTCAACCTTGCGCGCGAACAGGCTTTTGTCGTTGCCAGTGCGCATCATCAGGCCCCAATTGCGGTTAGCCAGGGTATTGGATGCGTTGACCAGCGGGCCGATTTCGGCATCCAGCTGCAGTAGTCGCTCGCGCAGGGTGTTCATACCGTCGCTCAGGTCGCGGCCTTCGTCGACCTGCAAGCGCGGCCCGTAGCCCTCGCGTTGACGCTGGCGCAGGATGCGAAGCTGGCTGAAGGCGTGCTCCAGACGCTCTTTTTCATCCATCAGGTGCTCAATGCGGCTTTGGTTGTGCGCAAAAGCGGTAGCGGCGTCGATGTCGTCTTCCAACTCACGTAAAATGGCGATGGTGCGCCAGTTCAACAGCTTTTTGCCATAGTAGGCGTCGCTCAGCATATGATCGCCGACGTAGGCAATCTGGTCGCCATCCAAGCCCAGTGATTTTTCAAGGCGATCGGCACAGCCGCCAGAGTAGACTTTGCCTTCCACAATGTTGTCATTGACCTGCCGCAACAGGCCGTCCTCGCTGACGACCTCGTACAGCGGGTGATTGCCGGTAAAGAACGTTGGTTTGCGGCTCGACACCACGATGACCGCAAACAAGTCGCGCCAGTGCATCCCCGTCGGCAGAAAGCGGTCGAACGCATAGGTCATCATGGCGTTGGAGTAGTGCCATTCACTGTTGGTCACCATCATCAGCTTCTTGCCAGAGGCCTTCTGGTCCAGCAGCGCCAGCGGCAGGTCGGGGTCCAAGTCCACGTAAAGGTCCGGTCGCGCGAGGATCTCAGCCTTGAGTGCCCCCTCCAGGTGTGCGCGGTCCAGCGCGTAGCGCACTTTGCGGTAAAGATCGTCGTAGCCCATGACGCCCGGCAGTTCCTGGCGGTCAAGCAGGTCCACCAGCTGCGCGTACATGCAGCCTTCGCTGATCTCGAACAGTGTATTGAGAAACATCCAACGCGGCCCGTCGGCCAGATCGACCAGCACGCGGCCGTACTTGACGCGAATTTCCTCCGGTGACAACTGAATGGTGCCGTGCATGGCCTGCTTGACGTAGCCAAAGCGGTTGGCCTTGACCAGGTTGCCCAGCCGCTTGTCGATGACCAGGCCGCGCATCGACCGCTCGGGGTCGAACTGCAAGCCGCCGACTGGCCAGCCACCGTCGAGCAGCCGTTGGCGCAGGTGTGCGTAGGCTCGCCCCTCCCAGGCTTTGACGTGGTAGTGGACCAGCGTGTAGTCCATGTCGTAGCCGATAGCCTTGATGGCCCGCAGGTTCAGCGTGCGATTGCAAAATAGCCGGCGCTGTGGGGGCACCCCGGCGATGCGGGCGCAGATCGCCTCGGGGTCGCCGTCGGGCAGCGCGGTTAGAATGGGCAGAGTGCTGGGCGACATGGCGGTCCGGGCGCCGGTTGGCGGCTGCGAGCGCGAGCATACGCACGCATGGGCAGTTTTGGCGAGGGGCACGGCGGTGGCTGCCGGCGCCGCAATGAGGCAATGGCGCTGATTGACACCACAAGGCGCCACCCCCACCATGACGATCAGCCCGCAACCGGCGTTCCGCCGTCAACGGGCATGGGCTGTGCACGTCTTGGGGTCGCGGCCGGGCGGGAACGTGCGGGTTTCTTTTCGTTCAAGTGGCCCATGGGCCGCGTGGCAGGCTGCCCTGTTGCTGGCGGCCGCCGCGGCCACGACCGCGTGCATTGGCGCTTCACCCAGTGCATCTGGCGCAACGGGCACGGCACCGGCCGACACGGCAGCCGAAAGCGACGTCGCGACAGCAGGCAATAACACGGACACTGTGTCCGACGCAGTCGCGGCTGAGGTGGCCTCCTCCGCCGATGGCGCCGCTGATTCCGCCGCCGACGCGGCAGCGGCAGGCTCCGACACGCCCAAGGCAGACACGACCAACCCCTGTGGCAAGGACTGCAACGCCGGGCTGCCCGTCTGCAAAAAGGGCGTGTGTGACCCCGGGTCGGGGGCGTGCGTCATCAGCGACAGCAATGCCGCCTGTGACGACGGCGACCCGTGCACCCAAGCCGACAATTGCCTGGTCGGCGTCTGCACCGGCATGCCCAAGCCCAATTGTTGCACGCCCAAGTGCGCCGGCAAAATCTGCGGCGGCGACGGCTGCGGGGGCAGCTGCGGTTCGTGCAAGCCAGGAGAATCCTGCGCGGAAGGCGCGTGCGTCGCCGCGAGCGCAGAGGCCGGCGAGTCGTGCAAAGACGCGCTAACCATCGGCGCCATCCCTTACGTGCACACCGGATCCACCGCCAACAAGCAAAACGACCTGCAGGCCCCCGACAAGGCTTGCTACAACGCGCCGCTCGGCACCTACGGCGCCGACGTCGTCTACAAGTACACACCGACCGCCGACGGCAGCCTGCACATCTGGGTCAGCGGCTACGCCAACAGCCCGCAGTTCTACGTTGCGACCGACTGCGCCGACATCAAGAACACCTGTGTGACCGGCTCGGGCGCCTTTGGCTTGAAGGACAAATTCCAGAACTGGGCCAAAGTCACCAAGGGCACGACGCTCTACATCGTGGTCGACGCCGACGGGGCTGGCGGCGAATACACCTTGCATGTGGACCCGTGCGCGACGCAGTGCGCCGGCAAGGTCTGCGGCTACGACGGTTGCGGCGGCGACTGCGGTTTCTGCAAGAAGCTGAGCAACGAACAGTGCTCGACCGCTGGCCAGTGCGTGTGCGTCGGCAACTGCGACGGCAAGGACTGCGGCAGCGACGGCTGCGGCAAGTCGTGCGGCGGCTGCGGCGGCGGCCAGGTCTGCGACGCCTCGGGTCACTGTACTGCCGCCAACCAGAAAGGCGACACCTGCGTCAGCGCGACCGTGGTAGGTCCTGCGGCGTACACCAACAGCGGCTCCACAGTCGGCATGGGCAACGACATTTATGGGTGGGCGTTTTGCCAGGGCAACGGCACTGGCGCGTACATCGGCTACGAGGCGCCAGACGCGGTCTACAAGCTGGGCGGCGGCAAGTCCGAGGCGTGGTTCGTCGATCTCGTCAAGGCGTCGACCAACCTCGACATCTACGCCTTTGCCGACTGCGGCGACCCGACGACGTGCAAGCAGGCTTCGTACAAGGCCTACACCCTCAAGAAGCGCCTGTTCGTCGAGACGCCGACCGGTGCGCCGCTGTACGTCGCGGTCGATGGCTATGCCACGCAGGCCGGGACCTTCACGGTCAGCTTCAAGCCTTGCGTCCAGGCCGCGGACTGCCCGGACGCCACGCCAGGCGAGTACTGCAGTTTTCCCATTGCCGTTGGGCCGTTGCCGTTCAAGACCACCAGTTCGGGCAGCCTCGACAGCTACCACCTGCCGGTCGGCGCCTGCGGCAGCGTCAAGGCCAAGGGCAAGGGCGGCCAGGATCGCGCGTTTGCGCTGGTCGCCACCAAGTCTGGGGTGCACACGGTGTCGGTGCAATCGACCGGCGGGGCCGACGCAGTACTGTACGCGACCAAAGACTGCACCAAGCTGGCCACGACCTGTGCCAGCTTTGCGGACAAAGACGGCGCCAACGGCAAAGAGAAGCTGACCGTGGACGCCAAGGCCGGCGAGACCTGGTACATCGTTGTCGACAACACAGGGACTGTCACCGGCGGGTTCTCGCTCGACATCGCCGGTCCGTAAGCCCGCGACGCCGAACTGGCCCAGACGCTTGATCTGAGCGCGCATTGGCTTGCGGCGCCGCCAAAGATCTGCAAACTCACGCGTCCCCGAGGAGACCGCCGATGCCCGCCGATCCGCATGACATCCATCGCAGGGCCCTGCGGGCCGCCGCAGCAGTGGCTTTTGGCGTCTCAGGCTGCTCCGACCCCGCTGCATCGGTGCAAGGCACACCGGCTGCGGCCAAGGACACCGCCGCCGAGGCAACCGTCGCAACCGACACCGCTTCGGCGGATTCCATGCCAGCAGATGCGCCTGCAATGGACGCCGCCGCGGCAACCGACGCAGCGAAAGCGGAGACTGCGGCAGAGGTCGCTTCCGCAGCCGATGCCAAGGCGGATGCCGTTGCCACCGCCGACGCCGCAGCGACGGAGACCGCCGGGTCAGCGGACGCCGCCGACAAACCGGACTGCAGCAAAGCCCAGCAGGGCGGCAATTGGGCCCAGTGCTGCGAAGCACTGCGTGCGTGGTGCGACGCGGCATTCGGCGCCGGCAGCCAGGCCAGCACCGAGTGCCAATTTGGCCCGAACTTCGACGGCTCGACCGGCTGCACGCCGTGGGGGCCTGCCGCGCCGCCAGCGTGGTCGGATCGCGTGGCCTGATGGGTACCTGGCTCGACTTGTCCAAAGAGGCGCGGCCGCTCGTCGCAGCCATTGGCGACGTGCCGGTTTTCGACGACCAACAGCGACACGCCGCCATCGCAACGTGGCGGGCGCGCATGGTCAATGAGCACATCTCGGCGAGGGTGTTCGGGGTGTTGTTGGGGCAGGCCATGGCCGCAGGCCAAAGCGGCGCTCGCCAGGCGCAGCTGGCTGAATTCGCTTGCGAAGAGCTGCGTCACGCCCGCCAATGCGCGGCCGTGGTGCTCGCTTTGGGCGGCGAGGCCCGCGCGCCGCTACCCGACCTGCCGCAGGTGCCTGGCCACGCCGACGCTGACCCGTTGCAGGCGCTGCTGCGCAACGTGCTGTCGGTGTGCTGCCTGGCCGAGACGGTAGCCGTGGCGCTGATTCGCGCCGAGACGCTGCAGATTGGCCCGCCGGGGCTACGGGCGCTGCTCGACAGCATCCTCGCGGACGAGGTTGGGCACGCCCAATTTGGCTGGTCGCTGCTTACCGAGCTGCACCCGCTGGCCGACTCGCAGACGCGGCCGCTGTCGGCCTACCTCGACACCGCGCTTGTCCACCTCGTCGAGCACGAGCTTGCGCATCTGCCGGGCCACGACGGCATGGGCGAGGCGCTGGCGCAGGTGGGCGTATGCAGCGGCAAGCGGGCACGGTTGCTGCTCAAGGACACCATCGACGAGGTCATCGTGCCCGGGCTGGCGCGGTTCGGGATTGCGGCGGCCTAGCCCTGTCTGCTGGCTGAACCTGCCGCAGCACGCAAGCTTGCGCCTTTGACGCCGCCCATTTACACGACCCGGCAATGCCGCCACACTGCGCAACTGTGGATGCGGCGGGCACATCGGCGCTGTGGCGGTTGTGGCGGTGGGTGACCCGTTTGGGCGTTCACCCGGGCCTGCAGCCGACCGAAGCCAAGTACGTCATCTTGAACAACACCCTGGTGCTGTTCATGTCCGGCGTGGCGCTGGCCGTGATTCCGTTCAACTTTTGGACCATGGGCGGCGCCGACAGCTTTGCGACGGTGATGCTGCCGTTGACGCAGCCACCGCTGTTCATGATCTCGCTGCTGTTCTCGGCGCGGCGTTCGACGTACCTGGCCACGCTGTGGTTTGGGGCGATTGCAGCGGCAAGCCTCATCGCCCAGACCTATGTCATCGGTCGCGGCACCGGCATCCACCTGTTCCTCCTGCTGCACGCCGTCGGCCCGTTCGTGTTGGTGCCGCCGCGCTATCGCAAGTGGGTCTTTCTGCAAAGCGGCTTGTATTTCGCGTGCTTCCTGTTCGCGCTCATCGTCATCCCCGACCGGCCGTTGGCGCACATTGCGCCCGATGTCGAGCGTACGATGCTCGACTTCAACCTGACCGCGCTGTTTATTTCCCTTGTCGCATTCGGCTACTACGAGCGCACCAACACCCTGGCCGCCGAAGCCGAGGTCGAGCGCGAACGCCAGCGGGCCGAAACGCTGCTGCTCAACATCCTGCCCGGTCCCATCGCCGAGCGGCTCAAGCGCGACACTTCTGCCATCGCCGACGGTTTTGCCGAAGTGACCGTGCTGTTTGCCGACATTGCCGGTTTCACGCCGTTGGCGAGCCGCTTACAGCCAGCCGAGCTGGTCGGGATGCTCAATCAGATCTTTAGCGAATTCGACGCCCTGGCCGAGAAGCACGGTCTAGAGAAGATCAAGACCATCGGCG
>SXGU01570250.1_pt1 | contig 18628 bp, 18 predicted proteins | sample 3174531 | NCBI WGS metagenome assembly SXGU01 (sample SAMN11356863, study PRJNA531348) | freshwater metagenome | isolation source: freshwater sample F1-140 | place: China: Fuxian Lake, Yuxi | collected 2017-12-25 | reverse complement strand
TGTCGCAGCCGTTCTACGTGGCCGAAGTGTTCACCAGCGTGCCCGGTGAGACCGTGCCCGTGGCCGAGACCGTCGAGAGCTTCGACGCCATCCTCCGCGGCGAACTCGACGACGTGCCGGAGCAGGCGTTCCTGAACGTCGGTGGCGTCGAGCAGGTGCTGGCGAAGGCCAAGGCCCTCCAGGAAGGCGCGGCCTGATCATGGCCACGATGACGGTCGAGCTGGTGTCGCCGGAGAAGGTCGTCTTCTCCGGCGAGGCCACGCAGGTCATCACCCGCACCCTGGGTGGTGGCGAGATCGCGTTCCTGCCCGGTCACGCGCCGTTCCTCGGTGCGCTCACCGAGAACCACACGCGCATCACGCTCGCCGACGGCAGTGTGCTCGACGTGGCGGTGCACGGTGGGTTCGTGCAGGTCAGCGGCGACACCGTGAGCATCCTCTCCGACGTGGCCGAGCTGGCCGAGCAGATCGACCGCGGTCGTGCGCTCACGGCCAAGGAGCGCGCCGAGGAGATCCTCCGCAAGGAGCACGACGCCGAGGCGGTGGCCGCACTCAGCCGTGCGCACGCCCGCCTCAACGCGTCGGGCGGCCTCGGCGGCGCTTCCGGCTCGCACTGACGCCGGGGCGGCGTAGCCTGCCCTTCATGTCCACGCTGCCGTTCACGTCCGCGCTCGTCACCGGTGCCTCCTCGGGCATCGGGGAGGCGATGGTGGAGGTGCTCGGCGAGTCCGGCATTCCCACCGTGGTGGTGGCACGCCGCCGCGACCGCCTCGACGAGTTGGCCGAGCGCTTCGCGACGGTGGAGGTGCTCGACGCCGACCTCACCGAGCCCGACGGCCTCGCTGCGGTGGTGGCACGGGTCGGTGACGGTGCCCTGCCCATCGACCTGGTGGTGAACAACGCCGGGTTCGGCACGTCGGGCGACTTCCACGAGCTCGACGTCGACCGTCTCGACCGCGAGGTGCAGCTCAACATCGCCGCCCTCACGCGCCTCAGTCACGCGGCGTTGTCGGCCATGATCCCGCGCGGTCGCGGGTACCTGCTCAACGTCTCGAGCGTGGCCAGCTTCCAACCGGCACCGAAGCTGGCCGTGTATGCGGCCACGAAGGCGTACGTCACCAGCCTCACCGAGAGCTTGCACGAGGAAGTGCGCGGCACTGGCGTGCACGTCACCGCGCTGTGCCCCGGGCTCACCCGCACCGAGTTCCAGAGCGTCAGCAACAGCGACTCGTACGCCGGCCAGTACCCCACGTTCGCCTGGCTCGAAGCGCGAGAGGTGGCCCAGGCCGGTCTCGACGACGTGGCACGCGGCAAGGCGTTGTCGGTGCCGGGCGTGCTCTACAAGGGCATGGTCACCGGCAGCAGCATCATGCCCCGGTCGCTCGCGCGGCGCCTGATCAGCCTCGTCCAACGCGACTGAGGTGGGGCGTCAGTAGTCGACGGCGGCGAAGTCGCGGAGCTTGTCGATGCGGTGGCGGGCGTCGATCATGCGCACCGTGCCGCTCTTGGAACGCATCACCAGGCTCTGCGTACGGGCGCTGGAGTGCTCGTACCGCACGCCGCGCAGCAGTTCGCCGTCGGTGACACCGGTGGCGGCGAAGAAGCAGTTGTCGCCCTTCACCAGATCGTCGGTGGTGAGCACGGCGTCGAGGTCGTAGCCGAGTTCGAGGGCCGCGCGACGTTCCTCTTCGTTGCGCGGTGCCAGCAGGCCCTGGATCTCGCCCCCCATGCACTTCAGTGCGGCGGCGGCCGTGACACCCTCGGGCGTGCCACCCGTGCCGATGAGCACGTCGACGCCGGCGTCGGGCCACGAGGTGGCGATGGCGCCGAAGATGTCGCCGTCGGTGATGAGCTTGACGCGTGCGCCGGTGGCTCGCACCTCGGCGATCAGATCGACGTGGCGCTCGCGGTCGAGGATGACCACGGTGAGATCGCGCACGCTCTCGCCCTTGGCCTTCGCCACCCAGCGCAGGTTCTGTGCCGCGGTGGCGGTGATGTCGATGGAGCCGACCGCATCGGGACCGACCGCGATCTTGTGCATGTACACGCACGGGCCGGGATTGAACATCGTGCCGCGTTCGCTGACCGCGATGACCGAAATGGCGTTGGCCCGACCGTACGAGGTGAGGGTGGTGCCGTCGATGGGGTCGACCGCGACGTCGGTGAGCGGCGCCGTGCCGTCGCCGACCTGCTCGCCGGTGCACAGCCTCGGGGCTTCGTCCTTCTCGCCCTCGCCGATGACGACGATGCCGTCCATCGGCACGGTGGCGAGCACCGTGCGCATCGCGTCGACGGCGGCGCCGTCGGCGCCGTTCTTGTCGCCTCGACCGACCCAACGCGAGGCGGCGAGTGCGGCGGACTCGGTGACACGCACCAATTCCATGGCGAGGTTGCGGTCGGGCTTCTGCGAGTTCGGACTCATCAGTGCTCACCGTACCGCGTTGCACCTGCGCCGTCCCCAAGGGAGGGGTCGACGCAGGTGCGCACGGTCATGGGGTTCGTGGTCGCACCGGTCGCTCACGCGGCACGTGTCGGCGGAGCCGGGTGCGTTCGCGCTGACGGCGCACCAGGTCGTGGCGGTCGTCGGTGAGCTGGCGGTGCAGGGGGTGATGCTGGAACATCGGGGTTCTCCTTCGTGTGGGCATGGTGGAACAGGACGCGCCGCCACGGATGTGGTGGGGGCGCGCGACGAGTCAGCCGGCGAAGGCGCGGCCACGGACGGGGCGCCCTGCGCAGCAGCGGGACGAGCGGATCATCGACAACATGTGGGGGCACCTCCTTTCGTGGTTCGAGGGCGTCACCGTGCCACAGCGGCCGCATGGGTGTCGAACGATTTACGCGGGCATTAGCGTGCGATCGATGGCTCCGATCGCGGCCGAACGCTGCATCTCCACCCGCGACCTCAGCGAACCGAGGTTGGTGCTCGAGGGCAGGGCTGTCGTGTACGGCGTGTCGGAGGCCGGCGCATCGTGGCTGCAGGTGCATCCGCTCGACGGCAGCCCGCCCACTCGGCTGGGTGAGGCCACCGGCGTGCGCACAGCGCGCGGCATGGGTGGCGGCGCATGGGTGAGCATGCCCGACGGCTCGAACATCGCGTACGTGGGTGGCGACGGCAACCTGTGGCTGCAGTCGCTGCGCAGGGGTGCGCCGCAGCAGCTCACCCACCATGGTCCCGATCTGGTGGCGGCAGCCCCGGCGGTGTCGGTCGACGGGAAGAAGATCGCCTACGTCATCGACCTCGCCGAGGTGCACGTGGTCGACGTGGCCGACCGTTCGTCGGTGCGGGTCGACGAGGGCGCCGACGACTTCGTCATCGACCCGGCATGGACCCCGCAGGGCGACCTCGAATGGGTGGCCTGGGACGTGCCCGACATGCCGTGGGACGGTTCGCACATCGAACGCCTGCGCCGCGACGGCGTGCGCGAACGGCTGCCGGTGCCGCACACCGTGCAGCAGGTGCGCTTCACCGCCGACGGCCAGCGGATGAGCGTGCGCGACGACCAGCGGTGGCTGAACGTGATGCTCGGTGACCGGCCGGTGGTCGACGAGTGGTTCGAGCACGCAGGCCCCACGTGGGGTCCGGGTCAGCGTTCGTACGCGCTGTCACCCGACGGTACCGAACTCGCCTACACGCGCAACGAGCGCGGCTTCGGCAGGTTGTGCGTGGCGTCGCTGGCCACCGGTCGTGTGGTGGAGGTGGCGCGTGGCGTGCACGGCCAGCTCTCGTGGCGCAACGGCCGGCTTGCCGCGCTGCGCACTGGTGCGCGCACGCCCACGCAGGTGGTGGTGTACGACGCCGAGACCTGGGAACGCACGATCGTGGCCGTCGGGCCGGAAGGCGAGTGGAGTGGCGACGAACTGGTCGAGCCCGAGCTGTGTCGCATCCCTGCCGCCCAGGCGGGCGGTGGCGAGGTGGTGCACGCCCGCCTCTACCGCGCCGATGCACCGCGCGGCCTCATCGTGTGGTTGCACGGCGGCCCCACCGATCAGTGGCAGGTCTCGTGGATGCCGCGCATCGCCTACTGGCGGTCGCGCGGCTGGAACGTGCTCGTGCCCGACCACCGCGGGTCCACCGGTCACGGGCGTCTGTACCAACAGGCCTTGCGTGGTCGGTGGGGCGATCTCGACGTGGCCGACACCGTGGCCGCCACTCGTTGGGCGCAGGCGAAGGGACTCGGTGCGCCCGACCACACCGTGCTGTTCGGCGGTTCCGCCGGTGGCTTCACGGCGCTCGGCGCAGTGGCCGCCGCCCCCGAGTGCTACGCCGCCGCCGCCGTGCTGTACCCCGTGACCGACCTGCTCGAACTGGGCGAGCGGAGCCACCGGTTCGAACGGCACTACACCGACACGTTGGTGGGGCCGCTGCCGGCCGCAGCGGCGAAGGCCCGGAACCGATCGCCCGCGTTCCACGGCATGCGGTTCGCGCACACGCCGCTGCTGGTGTTGCACGGCGACCTCGATCCGGTGGTGCCGGTCGAGCACAGCGAGCAGTTCGTGGAGGCCGTGCGCGCCGCAGGTGGCGTCGCCACGCTGCACGTCTACGAAGGCGAGGGTCACGGGTTCCGCCAGCGTGCGAACCAACTCGACGAATATCACCGGGTCGAGGAGTTCCTCTCCGCGATCTGCGACTAGCGTCGCGTCCGTGACCGACGACTGGAACCCCAACGACCCCGACGCGACGCGAGTGCACTACGACCTCGCGGCCTGGTCGTTCGACCAGCAGGCCGAGTTGGCCTCCGAGTTGGCCGACGCCGAGATCCCGCACACGTGGGAGGGCGCCGAGCTGGTGGTGCCCGAGCTTCGTGAAGCCGATGCCGATGCCGTCATCAACGCCGTCGAGGCGCGGTTGGGCATCGTGTACGACGACGACGGCGAACTGGTCGGCGCCGACGAACTGAACGCGGCCGTCGCCCAGGAGCTGCTGCCCGACCCGGTGCCGCTGCCCGACGACGAGCCCACCACCGAGTACGAGCTCGACGACTGGGAGCCCGACGATCGCGATGCGCTGACGCGCGCCCTCACCCGCCAGGGCCATCCGTTCCGCTGGGACGGCGTGGTGCTGCTGGTGCGCACCGCCGACGAGGCGCTCATCGAGTCGCTCCTCGACCTCGTGGAGGCCGGCGACAGCGTGGAGTTGGTGCCCGACGTCGACGATGCCCACGCCGAGGACGACCGCCTGCCGTTCGAGACGCTCACCACGTTCTTCCTCGCAGGGGAGCGGTTGAAGCGCAACCCGCTCGACGCCGACGGCCTCGAGGATCTGTTGGCCGCGGTCGACGTGGCCGAGCCGACGCGCCCGCCCTTCGGCGTGGACCAGCGGCTCTGGGAGCGCACCTGCGAACTTGCCGACGAACTGGCCGGCGCGCTGGTCGACGACGACGTGCCCGACGAGGAAGCGGCGCAGGAGATCGCGGAAGAACTGCACGATCTGCTGCGCCCCTACATCTGATGCTGCTGGCCGAGCTGCAGATCTGGCACACCCGGCCCGTCACCCCCACGCGCCGGGTGGCGCTCGGTCACCTCGTGCTGCCCACCGACCCGGCGCCGGGTCTCGGTGGCGTGCTGCTGGCGGCGGTGGTGGCGGCGTACCTGCCGAACGTGGAGCCCGAGCTCTCACCCGACATCTCGCGCCTCATCGACCAGGTGGCGCGTGGACAGCGCATCGTGCAACCGCGGCTGCAGCACCGCTACCAGGTCGACCGTCACGGCCTCGCCGTGAGCGTGCACCAGATGGTGGGCGACGCCGAACACGTGGAGTTCGACCTGCACTCGATGGGTCGTCCGCTCTCCCAGGTGCTCGGGGCCGTGTATGCGCTCGAGCGGTTCAACCTCGACATCCGCCGCCAGGTGGCGCCGGTGCTGCACCGGGCCATGCGCTGGCAGGGCCCCATCGGTCCGTCGTTCGTGGCCGACATCACCGGCGTCAGTCGCGTCGACCTCGTGGGCGTCACCGATCCGCGTGCGTGGGCGCTCGACCTGTTGGGCTTCCCGGTCGGCACGGCGAAGGTGACGAAGAAGGACGTGATGAACCGCTTCCGGGTGCGCCTGCGCGAAGCGCACCCCGACCACGGCGGCAGCGATGCCGACGCGGGCGTCACCATCGAACGGCTCGGTGAGGCGCGGCGCATCCTGCTGGAACGGCTCACGTGACCCGTCTGCTGTTGTTCCCCGGCTCGGGCAGCGACAGCACTCACCCCGCACTGGTGGCGGTGGAACGCGCCGTGCGCCCGATGCGCACCGTGCGTGCCGACTTCCCGTACCGCAAGGCCGGTCGCAAGGCCCCCGATCGGGCACCCGTGTTGCTGCAGGCCGTGCGCGACGAGGTGGCCGCGTTGCCGCGCCGTGGTGGCGTGGTGCTCGGCGGCCGCTCGATGGGCGGTCGCATCTGTTCGATGGCCGTGGCCGACGAGCTGGCACCGGTGCGAGCCAAGGGGTTGGTGCTCATCGCGTATCCGCTGCACCCACCGGGCAAGCCCGATCGGTTGCGCGTCGACCACTTCCCCCGACTGACGGTGCCGTGCCTTTTCGTGCACGGCACCAATGACCGCTTCGGCACACCGGACGAACTGACCGAGTGGACCGCCACCATCCCGGGTGCCGTCACCCACGTGTGGATCGAGCGGAAGGGTCACGACCTGAAGGGCGCCGACGACGTGGTGGCCGCCGCCGTGGCCGAGTGGGTGTCAGCCCTCTGAGATGCGCGGGTCCTCGGGGTTCAGCTGTTCGAGTTCGAGGTGTGCGGTCTCGGGGTAGTGCCGGAACGCGAGGTACGCGGCCACCAGTTGCCCCACGGCCATGATGGCCATGATGTGCCCGAAGCTGTACCCCTGGTCGCGGGCCCACCCCACGACCAGGATGCCGACGCTGCCGCTGAGGAGGGCGGTGGTGCTGACCAGTCCGTTGGCCCGGCCGCGGTTGCCGGTGGGGAACAGCTCCGAGCGGTACACCTGATAGGCGGGATAGGCGATCGCGGCGAGCAGCCCACCGCCCATCACCGCCGCCCACATCCACGGCCCCTCGGCCACGAAGCCCAGCACCAGCAACGTGGCCGACACCGGCGTGCACACGATGATGAGCATCCGCCGACCGAATGCGTCGGCCAGTCGCCCGCCGAAGATCAGGCCGAGCGAGGCCGGGGTGCCGGTGAGCAGCGCGAACAGGGCGATGCCGCCGCCGCTGTAGCCGCGGATGTCGTCGAGATACCGGTTCTGGAAGAACGACGCCGGCGCCACGAACAGGTTCGAGCTCAGCGCCACCGCCGCCACCAGCGCGAGGCGTCGCCGGTTCATCGGCTGGGCGATGCGGTGCACGGTCTCGAACCGGCGCGTCTCGAGCAACTGACGCATCAAGCTGATGGCCACGGGCAACCACATCAGCGACAGCAGATAGATGAGCCGCCACCCGTCGTCGCCGAGATCGGCGAGCTTCAGCGCGCCCACGGCCACGCCGGCCCCGAGTCCCGCCGACAGCGCCAGCACGCTCACCGCGTACGCGCGGCTGCTGCGCGGCATGTCCTCCGCCGCCGCCACACCGGCCAGCAACGACAGCGCGATGCCCATCGGCCGCGCCAGGGTCTGCGACCCCACCAGCACCCAGAAGCTCGGGGCCAAGGCGCCGATTGCACACAGCAGCGGCGCCAACCATGCGGTGAGCACGATGGTGCGACGTCGACCCAGACGGTCGGCGAGCACGGCGAACGGCAATGCGATGAGCACGCCCAGACGCACGATCGCGCCGCCGATGCCCTGGCCGTGGTCGTCGATGCCGAAGGTGTCGGCCGCGAAGTTGGCGGTCTGGGTGAACAGGGTGTTGGCGAACGTGGCGCTCATCGACGCCATCGCCAACAGCGCGAGCGTGCGAGCCTGCCGCTCGCTCAGTTGATCGGGCGGCGCCCACCACGGGCTGGGCGAACCGGGTGCACGTCGGTGTCGCAGCGCATGGCGCAGCGGGCGCGCGAACAGCCACCCGAACCACGGGATGCGCACGGCGTAGGTGATGGTCTCGCGCACCTCGACGTCGTCGACCTCCACCACCCGCCGGTAGCGGTGGAACGGCCCGTGGGCCTGTTCGAACGCCCCGTCGCCGGCCGCTTCCTCGGTGAGCACGTCGTCGCGGGGAGTGAGGGCCTCGCTGGCCTGGGGCGATGCCGCCGGCCAGGTGATCCGCAGCGTGTGATCTCGGCCGTGCACCGCACGGAGGCTAGCCCCGCAGGCATACTGGAGGACCCATGACCGACGACGACCGCATCCTCATCCGCCGTGCGGGCCCCCTGCGGGGCGAGGTCACCATCCCCGGCGCGAAGAACTCCGTGCTGAAGTTGATGGCGGCCACGCTGTTGGCCGACGGCGAGTTCACGCTCACCAACGTGCCCGACATCGCCGACGTCGGCATCATGGCCGAACTGCTCGCGGCGATCGGCGTGGAGAGCCGGTTCGAGGGGCACGGCCGGCTCACGATGGTGAACCGCGGCGGCATCCGTCCGGTGGCGCCGTACGAACTGGTCGAGCGCATCCGCGCGAGCATCAACGTGCTCGGGCCGCTGCTCGGCCGGTTCGGCAAGGTGTCGCTGTCGCTGCCCGGTGGTGACGACTTCGGCAGTCGCCCGATCGACATGCACCTCAAGGGCCTCGAGGCCATGGGTGCCACGTTCGAACTGCGCCACGGTGTGGTGGAGGCCACCGCCGATCGGCTGCACGGTGCCGACATCACGCTCGAGTTCCCCAGCGTGGGGGCCACCGAGAACATCCTCACCGCAGCCGTGCACGCCAAGGGAGCGACGGTCATCGACAACGCTGCCCGCGAGCCCGAGATCAGCGATCTCTGCCACTTCCTGGTGGCCATGGGGGCGCACATCGAGGGCATCGGCACGTCCACGCTGCGCATCGAGGGTGTGGAGCCCGGCGAGTTGCACGCCACGCAGCACGCGGTGGTGCCCGACCGCATCCAGGCCGCCACCTACCTCGCAGCGGTGGCCGTCAGTGGTGGCGAGGTGGTGCTGCGCGGCGCTCGCGGCGACCACATGGACATGCTGCTGCGCCGCTTCCACGACATGGGTCTCACCGTCACGGCGATGGGCGCCGGCGCCGACGCCAGCCTGGCGGTGTGGGCGCAGGGGCGGTTGCGCAGCATCGACGTCGCCACGCTGCCGTACCCGGGCATCGCCACCGACTACAAGCCGCTCATCGTCACCATGCTCAGCGTGGCCGACGGGGTGGGCATCGTCACCGAGAACCTCTACCCGGGCCGGTTCCGGTACGTCGAGGAACTGCAGCGCCTCGGGGCCGACATCCGCGCCGACGGCCACCACGCCGTGGTGCGCGGCGTGCCGCAGTTGAGCGGAGCGCCCGTGAAGGCGCCCGACATCCGTGCCGGGGCGGCGCTGGTGGTGGCCGGCCTGGCTGCCGAGGGCGAGACCTCGGTGGCCGGTGTGCACCACATCGATCGTGGTTACGACGACCTGGTGGGTCGCCTCGCGGCACTGGGTGCCGACATCGAACGAGTCACTCCGGGTCGGGCTTCGGCTTGACGCGCTTCTTCGCGAGATAGAGCAGTCCCGCGATCACTGCGATGGGTCCGAGGACGAGCAGGATCTCGTCCCAACCTCCCTGATGCGCCAGCATCCGATCAGCTTACTTCGATGATGACCAGCACGTCCTCGGTGACGTGGCTCTCGACCTCGTACGTGCCCGCGGTGTCGGCGACGAAGTTGAACGTCGCCGTGACGCCCGCGTCGACGGCCTTCTCGAGTTCGATGCCGTGGATGTGGAACTCGTCGGCTGCATCGGGGTTGGTGATGTTGAGCTGCACCTCGCTGCCCGCCTTCACCAACTCCACCCGGTCGGCGGCGCTGTCGAGACCGACCACGACGTCGATCTGCACCGGCCCGTCGGGCGCCGTCTGCGGGGTGGTGTCCTGCGGTGCGGTGGTGCCGGCGGACAGCAGGGTGGTGGAGGCCGCCGTCGTGTCGGCGGCCGGCACGGTGGTCTCGGCCACGGTGCTGTCGGTGCTGGTCTCGTCGTCGTTGCCGCAGGCCACGAGCAAGATGGCCGTCGCGGGAATGAGCGCCAGGGCACGGAGTGTTCGCATGAGTCGCAATCCTAAGGTTCGTCCTGGTTCAATGGTCGTTCGACCCCTCACGAAAGTTCCCGCCGACAACGATGCGAACGCAAGTGGAAGAGACGATCGAAGTCATCCGGCCCGCCCTGCAGGCCGATGGTGGCGACATCGTGCTGAAGGAGGTCGACGAGGCCACCGGCATCGTCTACGTCACGCTCGTGGGCGCGTGCGGTACCTGCCCCACCAGCACCGTCACGTTGAAGGCGGGCATCGAACGCATCATGCGCGATCGCATCGACGGGGTCACCGAAGTGATCAACGTGGTCGACCCCGAGCTCGCCATCCCCGAATGAGCCGGCGTTCCCAGCCCGTCCCGGTCCTGTTCGAGGCCGCCTGCGCGGGCGACCGCGCCGCCCTGGCCCGCCTGCTCTCGCTGGTGGAGCGTGGTGGCGACGAAGCCCGTGAGATCGGTCGCATCACCTACCCGCGCTCGGGTGGTGGGTACACGGTCGGCCTCACGGGTGCACCCGGTGCCGGCAAGAGCACGCTCACCTCGGCCACCATCGGCCACCTCCGCTCGCTCGGCGAGGAGGTCGCGGTGCTGGCCATCGACCCGTCCTCGCCGTTCACGGGCGGCGCCATCCTGGGTGACCGGGTGCGCATGCAGGACCACGCCACCGATGCCGGCGTGTTCATCCGCTCGATGGCCACCCGCGGGCACCTCGGTGGGCTGTCGCTCGCCGCACCCGAGGCGGTGCGGCTGCTCGACGCCGTGGGCAAGCGGTGGACCCTGGTCGAGACCGTCGGTGTGGGCCAGGTGGAGGTGGAGATCGCCGGCAAGGCCGACACCACCGTGGTGGTGGTGAACCCCGGCTGGGGCGACTCGGTGCAGGCCAACAAGGCCGGCCTGATGGAGATCGCCGACGTGTTCGTGATCAACAAGGCCGACCGCAAGGGCACCGAGGAGACCCGTCGCGACCTCGAGCAGATGCTCGAGCTCAGCGATCTGGCCCACGACGCCTGGCGGCCGCCCATCGTGCCGGTCATCGCGATCGAGAAGTCGGGTGTCGACGTGCTGTGGGACACCATCGGTGCACACCGCGCCCACATCACGGCCTCGGGCGAACTGCACCGACGTCGCGAGTTCCGCCTGCGCGAGGAGTTGCGCGAGATCGTCGCCCGCCGGCTCGAGCAGCGCGCTCGCGAGATCGTGAGCGGCGACCGCTGGACCGAACTGCAGGACGGAGTGGTGGCGCACACCATCGATCCGTGGTCCGCCGCCGACGAGATGTTGCGCTCCGTCGGCGCCTGATCCGCCCACTGTCACCGGCGGGTGCCTGCTCGCTAGGGTTCCGGCATGGGCGAACTCGTACTCGTGGAGCGCCGTGACGACGGCGTGGCCGTCGTCACGCTGAACAACCCGAAGGTCAACGCGTTGTCGCAGGCGGTGCTCACCGACCTCCGGCACGTCGCAGAAGGGCTCATCGCCGACCCGCCGGGCGCGGTGGTCGTCACCGGTGGCGAGCGCATCTTCGCCGCGGGTGCCGACATCAGCGAGTTCGGCGGGCCCTCGGAGGGTCGGGCCATCGCCGAGGGCTTCCACCGCGCACTCGACACCGTGGCCGCCATCCCGCGCTTCGTCATCGCCGCCGTGTCGGGCTACGCACTCGGGGGCGGCTGCGAGCTGGCGTTGGCCTGCGACTACCGCATCGCGAGCGAGCGCGCCGTGTTCGGCCAGCCCGAGATCCTGCTCGGCATCATCCCCGGCGGTGGTGGCACCCAGCGCCTGCCGCGTACGGTCGGTGCCAGCCGGGCGAAGGAACTCATGGTCACCGGTCGTCAGGTGAAGGCCGACGAGGCGCTGCGCATCGGCCTCGCCGACGAAGTGGTGCCGCCCGAGCAGTTGCACGAGCGCGCGCTGGCGCTCGCGGCCGAAGTGGCGAAGGGCGCCGTACAGGCGCAGGCCCTCGTGAAACGAGCGGTCGACGAAGGGCTGCAGAACGACCTCGGTGCCGGCCTCCGGCTCGAACGCGGTCTGTTCGAGTTGGTGTTCCACACCGACGACAGCAAGGTCGGGGTGCAGAGCTTCCTCGAGCACGGCCCCGGCAAGGCAGCGTTCACCGGTCGCTGAATGACCCCCGACGGCAGTTCGACGCGCGGCGAGTACCAGCCGGCGCTCGACGGGGTGCGCGGCGTGGCCGTCGCACTGGTGTTGCTGTTCCATGGTGGATTCTCGTGGATGTCCGGCGGCTACGTCGGCGTGTCGGTGTTCTTCACGCTCTCGGGCTTCCTGATCACGGGGTTGTTGCTGCGCGAGCACGCGGCCACCGGCCGGGTGGCGATGGGCGCCTTCTACACCCGTCGCGTACGACGGCTGATGCCGGCGAGTCTGTGCTGCCTCGCTGCGATCTGCGTGGCGGCCGCGTTCGGCGAGTTCGCCGCGGTCACGAACCTTCGCCGCGATGTGCTGGCAGCGCTGTTGCAAGTGGCGAACTGGAACGCGCTCGTCGGTGACAACAGCTACGCCGAACTGATCGCGCAGAACGCCGGTGCCATCGGACCCACCGACCACTTCTGGTCGCTGTCGGTGGAGGAGCAGTTCTACTGGGTGTGGCCGGTGGTGTGTGCGTTCGCGTTCGGTCGCATCCGTTCGATGGCGGCGCGTCGCAGGGCGATGCTCGCGGCTGCCGCGGTGGCCGTGGCGGCGGCACCGATCATCGCGGCGGTGTGGGGGCCTGACGCGGCCTACTGGGCCACGCCGGCGCGCCTCGGCGAGATCCTGGTCGGTGCGGCCCTCGCGGTGGTGCTGGCCGGTCGCGAAGTGCGTCATCGGGTGGTCCCATGGCTCGGCGCAGTGGGCGTCGTGGTGATCCTCGCGGCCGCCGTGTGGTGGCCGGTGGCCGGTGGCCCGGCCTATCGCGGATGGCTCGGTGTGTTCTCGTTGGCGGCGGCGGCGCTCGTCGCCGGCCTGCAGGCGCCGGGTCCGCTGCGCGTCGCATTCAGCGCGCGGCCGCTGGTGCACCTCGGGCGGGTCAGCTACGGCGTGTACCTGTACCACTGGCCGATCTTCGCGATGCTCACCGCCCGCCGCACCGGTGTCGAAGGTTGGGGGCTGTTCGTGGTGCGGATGGCGGTCACCATGCTGGTGGCGGAGCTGTCGTTCCATCTGCTCGAGCAGCCGATCCGTCGGAGCGGGTCGAGCGGGGTGCGGGTCGCATGGGCCTCGGCCGGGGCGACGGCTGCGCTTGCCGGCCTCACGATGCTGGCGGTGCCCGCGCCGCGGCCGGCGTTCAGCATCTCCGTCGACGTGCCGAAGACGTTCGCCCCGGCGCCGTCCTCGACCCTCGCGGGCGCCGTCACGTCCACCACCGTCGACGTCGTCACCTCCACGACGGTCGTGGGCTCGACCACCTCCACCACCGAGCCCGCGTCGACCACTGCGCCGGCACCCGTGGGTCCGTCGAGGGTGCTGCTCGTGGGCGACTCCACCGCAATGGCCCTGTCGGAGGGCCTGCTCGGCTGGGCCGATGCCCGTCCGTCGGAGGTGCAGGTGGCATCGCTCGCCGCCCCGGGGTGCGGCCTGCTCCACACCAGTCACATGGCCGGCGCCGAGGGCGAGAAGATCGCGCGCGGGTGCGCCGCAGTGCTCGACGACGATCTGCCGGCATTGCTCGCAGCGGGCTCCCTCGACGTCGTGGTGGTGATGGTGACGCTGCCCGACGTGCTCGAGCGCAGTTGGTCCGACGACGAGGGCCTGCTGCGCCCCAGCGACCCGCGCTATGCCGAGCGCCGCCGCACCGAGTACGCAGCGTTCGCCGACGAACTGCGTGCCGCGGGGGTGGAGCAGGTGGTGTGGGTGGTGCCACCGCGACCCACCGAACGCTGGTTGCAGTCGGTGGTCAACCCGGTGCTCGACGACGAGTGGGACGCGTTCGTGGATGCGATCCAGGAGGTCGCCGAACTCGACCCCGACCACACCCGGGTGGTGCGCCTCGACGAATGGATGCGCGCCAACGAACCCGCCGACGGGTCGATGCGGCCCGATGGCCTGCACCTCACGCCGGCGGCGGCCGCGGTGGTGATGGACCGGTTCATGGGACCGGTGGTGTTGGCGGCCGCGGGTCGTTGAGCGCCGCGGGCAGGCGGATCACACCGCCCAGGCGATGGTGCCCATCTCGACGGGCGACACCAGGTCGGGGTGCGACGGCATGGCGCGCACGGTGATGCCGTACGGGCCGGCCTCACCCACCGAGTAGTCGGCCTCCCACACGCCCGGTTCGGTGTTCGCGAGACGGACCACCAAGGGTGCGCCGATGAACTGCCCTTCGGAGTCGATGGGGCCGTGCAGTGCCTGCACCGTGATGGTGTCGGGGCCGAGGCCGTCGATCTCGACATGGGCGCGCACGTGGCGGGTGTCGCCCTCATGTGCGGGCGTGGTGTCGGCATCGATGCCCACCACCTTCACCGACGGCCAAGCGGCGCGCACGCGCTGCTTCCACTGGGCCAGGTCGCGTGCGGCGTGGGCGTCGTCGGCGAGCGCACGGCGCGAGCTGGCTGCGGCCGGTTCGTACAGCTCGGTGGTGTAGTTGCGCACCATGCGTGCGGCGGTGACGAACGGGCCGAGCGTGCGCCAGTTGTGCTTCATCTTGTCGACCCAGCCGACGGGGACGCCGTCGACGCGGTCGTAGAACAACGGCACGATCTCGCGCTCGAGCAGCCCGAACAGGCTGGTGGCCTCGCGGGCGTCACGGCGACCCAGGTCGGGGTCGTCGTCGGCGGAGTTGATGGCCCAGCCGTTCTCGCCGTCGAAACATTCGTCCCACCAGCCGTCGAGGATGCTGCAGTTGAGCGCGCCGTTGAGGGCTGCCTTCATGCCGCTCGTGCCGCACGCCTCGAGCGGTCGGCGCGGGTTGTTCAACCACACGTCGCACCCGTGGTACATCATCCGTGCGATGGCCATGTCGTAGTCGGGCACGAACACGAAGCGGTGGTTCACGTCGAGCTGACGGGCGAAGATCTCGATGTCGCGGATCATGTCCTTGCCCGGCTGGTCCTGCGGGTGCGCCTTGCCGGCGAACACGAACTGCACCGGCCGATCGGCCGACAGCAGCATCTGCCGCAACCGGTCGGGCTGCGAGAGCAGCAGCGTGGCGCGCTTGTAGGTGGCGAACCGCCGGGCGAAGCCGATGGTGAGGGCCTTCGGGTCGAGCAGTGCGTCACCGCAGCGCGAGCGCACGAAGCTCACGAGCTCGGCGCGAGCTTTGGCGCGGGCGGCCCACACCTCAGCCGGGTCGAGATGGTCGACGCCGGTCCACGACGGGGCATCCGCGCCATCCCACACCGGACCGACGCTCTTGGCCATCAGCGCCGCGATGTGGTCGCCCACCCAGGTGTGTGCGTGCACGCCGTTGGTGATGGCGCCGATGGGTACTTCGTCCTCGGGCACGTCGGGCCAGAGGTGGTTGAACATGTTGCGGCTGACCGCGCCGTGCAGTTGCGCCACACCGTTGCTGCGGCCGCCGAGGCGCAGGCCCATGACAGCCATGTTGAACAGGTCGTCGGCATGTCCTTCGCGCTGACCGATGCGGATGAGTTCGTCGATGTCGATGCCCAGCGCACCGGCGTAGCCGGCGAAGTAGCGATGCATCAGCTCGAGCGGGAACTGGTCGATGCCGGCCGGCACCGGGGTGTGGGTGGTGAACACGCCGCCGGCACGGACCGCCTCGATGGCGGCGGGGAACGACACCCCCTGGGCGACGAGTTCGCGGATTCGCTCGAGCGACAGGAAGCCGGCGTGGCCCTCGTTGGTGTGGAACACCTGCGGGTCGAGGCCGAGGGCGCGCAGGGCGCGCACGCCGCCGATGCCGAGGATCATCTCCTGGCGCAGACGGTGCTCCTTGTCGCCGCCGTACAGGCGGTCGGTGACGCCGGCGCCCTCGGGGCTGTTGCCCTCCACGTTGGTGTCGAGCAGGTACAGCTGGATGCGACCGACGTCGACGCGCCACACGTTCACCTGCACGTCGTCGCCGTCGAGGTCGACCGACACCTGCACGCCGGTGGGCGTGAGGGCCAGGCCGTGCGGGTCGAGCGGTGGATAGCGCTCCTCCTGCATGCCGTCGGCGTTGAGGCGCTGACGGAAGTAGCCCTCGGCGTACAGCAGGCCGACCGCCACCAGCGGCAGGCCGAGGTCGGACGCAGCCTTCAGATGGTCACCGGCGAGCACGCCGAGGCCACCCGAGTACTGCGGCAGGGTCTCGGAGATGCCGAACTCGGGGGAGAAGTAGGCGATCAGCCCGAGCGGCGAGTCGGTACGGCCCTGGAACCACCTCGGTGCCTCGATGGCATCGTGCAGGCGGTCGGCTGCCGCCTGCACGTCGGCCACCATCTGCGGGTCGGCCGCCAGTTCGGCCCACCGCGCCGCGGTGATGGTGGCCAACAGGCGCAGGGGGTCGCGCCCGGTGGCCTTCCATGCCGCGGGGTCGAGGCGCTCGAACAGCGCCTGGGTGTCGCGGTCCCAGGTCCAGTGGAGGTTGGACGCGACCTCTGTAAGCGTTTGCAGAGGTGCCGGCACGGCAGGGATCACGGTGAACTGGCGGACGGAACGCATTCCGAAGAGGATAGTCAACCGAGCGCCACGCGGTACACGTCCAGGGTGGCCACGGCGATGGCGTCCCACGTGTACGTGCGTCGCAGCAGGTCAGCGGCATTGTCGCGCAACCAGTCGGCGCTCTCGGGGCTGGCGATCACCTCGGCGATGCGGTCGGCCAGTTCGTGGTGGTTGCCCGGTTCGAACAGCACCCCGGCGTCGGTGCCCTCCACGATCTCGGCCAACCCGCCGGTGCGGGCGACGATGGTGGGCGCCCCCGCCGCCATGCCCTCGAGGGCCACGATGCCGAACGGTTCGTACAACGACGGGATCACCACGCACGCCGCTCGGGCGAGCAGCGAACGCAGCTCGTCGTCGGGCACGAAACCCGCCAGCTGCACCAGGTCGCTCACACCCTCCATGTCGACATGGGTCTGCAGCTCGGGCAGGTACGTGCCTCGGCCGGCGATGACACAGCGGATGCCAGGCACCCGGTGCCGCAGTTCGCCGATGGCGCGGGCGAGCACCTGGAAACCCTTCTCGTACTGGATGCGCCCCCAGGCCATCACCAGCGGTTCGCGCTCGGTGGGTCGGTCACCGTCGGCGGTCCAGCGGTGCACGTCGATGCCGTTCGGCACCAGGTGCACCTTCTCCGACGGCAGCTCGAAGCCCTGCACCACCTCGCGCACCATGAAGCGCGAGCAGGCGATGACCTCGCGAGCCTGATAGGTGAGCCACCACTCCACGGAGTTGATCTCACCCGGCAGCCCGGGTGGCAGATGGCCGCCGTGGCGGCCGCGCTCGGTGGCGTGGATGGTGGCCACCAGCGGCACCCCGAACAACGTCTTCAACGTGTCGCCCGCCCAGGCCACCAACCAGTCGTGCGCATGCACCACGTCGGGTCGCCAGTCGCCCAGTTGCGCGGCGGCCTGCACGAGTTGATGGTTGGCCGAAGCCATGCGCGCGACCAGGTTGTCGTCGGGCAGCCAGGGCAGCGCCGGGTCGGCGCGCAGCACCCGCACGCCGTCGTCGGCCACGTGGTCGTCGGGCACATCGGGATGGTGGAGGCTCACCACGACGACCTCGTGCCCCGCACGCGACATCGCGCGCGCCAGCCCCTCCACGTGCGCGGCAATGCCACCCACGACGAGCGGCGGGTACTCCCACGACAGCATCAGCACGCGCACACGGCGAACGTAGCAGCGCGCACCAGCGTGGACGGTGTGGTGTGGTGTGCGTAACCTTCCGACGTGCTGTTGTCGGATCTCGACCTGTTCCTCTTCGGTGAAGGGACCCATCGGCGACTGTGGGAGTTCCTCGGCGCGCATCCGCTGCCCGAGGGCGGCGTGCGTTTCGCGGTCTGGGCGCCGAACGCCGAGGTCGTGTATGCGCTGGGCGACTGGAACGGATGGGGCGACGGCACGCCGCTCACGCCGCAGGGTTCCAGTGGCATCTGGGCCGGGGTGTGCGCCGACGCGCACGCCGGGCACTGCTACAAGTACGCCGTCGTGGCCCGCGGCGGTCACACCACCGTGAAGGCCGATCCGATGGCACGCCAGTCGGAGGTGCCGCCGTCGAACGCCAGCATCGTGCCCGCACCGTCGGCGCACCAATGGGGTGACGACGAGTGGATGGCGGCACGCACCCGGGCCGATGGCACACCGCTGCGGATCTACGAGGTGCACCTCGGCTCGTGGCGTCCGTGGGTGGCCAACTACCGCGATCTGGGTGAGCACCTCGCCGACCACGCGTCGTCGATGGGCTTCACCCATGTCGAGTTGCTGCCGCTGGCCGAGCACCCGTTCGGCGGCTCGTGGGGCTATCAGGTCACCGGCTACTACTCGCCCACCTCGCGGTTCGGATCGCCCGACGACCTGCGCGCGTTCGTCGACGTGCTGCACCGTCGCGGCATCGGCGTGCTGATGGACTGGGTGCCGGCGCACTTCCCGAAGGACGACTGGAGCCTCGCCCGGTTCGACGGCACCGC
>SXGU01337524.1_pt1 | contig 18631 bp, 19 predicted proteins | sample 3174531 | NCBI WGS metagenome assembly SXGU01 (sample SAMN11356863, study PRJNA531348) | freshwater metagenome | isolation source: freshwater sample F1-140 | place: China: Fuxian Lake, Yuxi | collected 2017-12-25 | reverse complement strand
CACGGTGGATCTTCTGAATCCACTCCAAGTTAACGACCGGCACCACGCCAATGGCGAGATCTACATGCTTCGCCATGTCAACCTTATCGGTGACAACCATGCCGTGCAGGCCTTGCGTCTGGCATAAATTGCGCACCGATCCAATCCTGAAATTCCTGATCGTGGCCCTGTCTTTCTACGGCAAGTCGACCATCGAAGGCCCAATGAAGTCTGTGAAGACCGTCAATGCCCTGTCTCACTACACTGAATGGAACATTGCCCATGTGCACTCCGGCGCCTTGGGCTGGGTCGCCATGATCACCATCGGTTCGATGTACTACCTCATCCCGCGCCTGTTTGGCCGCGAAGAGATGTACAGCACCCGTCTGATCAATGTGCACTTCTGGTGGTCCACCATCGGCGTCGTGCTTTACATCGCCGCCATGTGGATTGCCGGTGTGGCTCAGGGCCTGATGTGGCGGGCAACCAACGACGACGGCACGCTGACCTACAGCTTTGCCCAATCGGTGAGCGCCATGTATCCCTTCTACTATGTCCGCCTTATCGGTGGCACCATGTTCTTCGCCGGCATGCTGCTGATGGCCTACAACATGTGGAAAACCATCGCGGCTGGCAAGGCCGTTAACGATGCCCGCATTCCTGAAGCGGTTCACGCTTAACCGAACAAAGGAGACTCGAATATGTTCTCTCACAAACTTCTAGAAAAGAACATCGGCTTACTGATGATCCTGACCTTTGTCGCCGTTTCCATCGGCGGCATGGTTCAGATCGTGCCCTTGTTCTTCCAGAAATCGACCATGGTGGCGGCTGAAGGCCTCAAACCCTACACCGCCCTGCAACTGGAAGGCCGCGACATCTATGTCCGTGAAGGGTGCTACAACTGCCACTCGCAGATGATCCGTCCGTTCCGGGCCGAAACCGAGCGTTATGGCCACTTCTCGATGGCCAACGAGTTCGTCTATGACCGTCCCTTCCAGTGGGGCTCCAAGCGGACCGGTCCGGACCTGCACCGCGTGGGCGGCCGCTATTCAGATGAATGGCATTTCGTGCACCTGATGAACCCGCGCGATGTGGTCCCGGAATCCAATATGCCCGCCTATCCGTGGCTGGAAACGGCCCTGGTCGACGGGACCTCCATCCAGGCCAAGATGCGCACCTTGAAGCTGGTCGGCCATCCTTATACCGACGATGAGATTGCCAATGCGCCCAAGGAACTGGAAGGCAAGACCGAGATGCAGGCAATGATTGCCTACCTGCAAGTCCTGGGCACCTCTGCACCGAAGGCCAAATAACCATGGATGCCGGTAGCGTCGGTTCGATCATCACGATCCTGTTCTTCCTAGTGTTTGTTGCCATCATCGGGTGGGCCTACAGCACGCGGAACAAGGACAAATTCGAAGCGGCAGCTCGCCTGCCCTTCGAGGAAGACCCGACTGACGATAACCGTCACGCCTGACAAGGAGAATCAAAAATGATCGAATACGCTGTTCCCGACTTCGTCAGCGATTTCTGGCATTACTACATCGCTGGCCTGGCCATTCTAGGCATCCTCTTTTCTCTCTGGATCCTCAAGAGCCAGACCACGGCTAAACTCGCCCAGGGCGAAAAGGCTGAGCTTTTGCATCATGCTTGGGATGGTGACCTGCAAGAGCTCAACAACCCGCTACCGCGCTGGTGGATGTGGCTGTTCTATAGCCTGATCGCCTTCGGCGTTCTTTACCTGACCCTTTATCCGGGCTTGGGCAAGTTCAATGGCGTCTGGAACTGGTCCTCGGGTGGCGCCTGGCAGGCTGAAAAGGCTGCGGTGGATGCCGAGTTCAACAAGGTCTTTGAGCCCTTCAAGGGCAAAGACCTGGCCGCCATCGCCGCCGATCCGACCGCCAACGCCATGGGCAAGCGCCTCTACCTGACCTATTGCTCTCAGTGTCATGGTTCGGATGCCACCGGTGCCGCCGGCAAGTTCCCCAACCTGACTGACGAGCATTGGCTGTTTGGCGGTTCCCCGGAAGCGATCAAGGCTAGCATCAGTGGTGGACGCGTGGGCGAGATGCCGGGCGGTTTGGCCGGTGACGAGCAAGGTGCCAAGGAAGTCGCCCACTATGTCCTCGCTCTGGGTGGAAAGCCGCACGATGCCGCCATGGCAGCGGCAGGCAAGGACAAATATGCCGCCTGTGCCGGTTGTCATGGTGACGATGGCAAGGGCATGCCAGATGCCAGCTTCCCCAACATCGTTGATGATGCTTGGCTTTATGGCAGCTCGGTTGCGGCCATTACCGAGACCATCGTCAAGGGTCGGGTCGGTGGGATGCCCGCTCAACAGGCCGCCCTGGGTGATGACAAGATCACCCTCCTGACGGCCTATTTGATGAGCCTCAACAAGAAGTAAGCCTAACTCCTGCGGTGCTGGGCAAAGCCCGGCACCGTTGGTAAGGTGTTTGAATAAACCCTTTACCAACGGGCACGCAGACCCGGAGAGTGTGGATAATTAGCGCTATAACCGTTTTTGCCAAAGGAAGCGAAATTGAACCAGCACGCTCCATCTCCCCAGGGAGAAGAGTCCGAAGAAGTCTCCCTGTATGAGACGCGTAAGAAGGTTTATTACCGTGCGGTACAGGGTCTCTACAACAATTGGCGTGTGGCCTTGGTATGGCTCACGCAAATCCTCTATTTCGGCTTGCCTTGGCTGGCATGGGAAGGCCGCCAGTCCGTCCTGTTTGACCTTGGTGCCCGCAAGTTCTATCTCTTCGACTGGGTGTTCTGGCCACAAGATTTCATCTGGCTTGCTGCACTCCTGATCATCTCGGCCCTTGGCCTGTTCCTGTTCACGGCCATCGCCGGCCGCCTGTGGTGCGGTTATGCCTGTCCACAAACTGTTTACACCGAGATCTTCGTCTGGATTGAACGGCTCTTTGAAGGCGATCACAAACGGCAACAAAAACTGACGAGTCAACCCTGGAATGGCGAAAAAATCCTGCGTCGAGGCGGCAAACAACTCGCCTGGATTCTGTTTTCGTTCTGGAATGGCTTCACTCTGATCGCCTACTTCACCCCGGCGACCGACCTTTGGCAAGAATTGATCACCTTGAGCTTTGGCCCATGGGAAACCTTCTGGATTCTTTTCTATGCCTTCGCGACATGGGGATTTGCCGGTGTCATGCGTGATCAGGTCTGTAAATACATGTGTCCGTATGCCCGCTTCCAAAGCGCAATGTTCGACATGGACACCCTCATCATCACCTATGACGCCAAACGCGGCGAACCGCGCAGTGCCCGCCGCAAAGGCGAGACGCTAGCCCAAGGGGATTGCGTCGACTGCGGGATCTGCGTCGCCGTCTGCCCCACCGGGATCGATATCCGTAACGGATTGCAGTACATGTGCATCGGCTGTGCCGCCTGTATTGATGCTTGCGATCAAGTCATGGACAAGGTTGGGTCCCCGCGTGGCCTGATCCGCTATTCGACCCAGAACGCCATTGAAGGAACCTATCCAGACCGCGAAATCAAGCGCCATATCTTCCGGCCCCGCATCCTCTTCTATATCGCTGTCTTCAGTGCCATTCTGGTCGGCGTGGGTTACACCATGGCCACACGCATCCCCTTGCTCGTCGATGTCCTGCGCGATCGCAACAGTCTGTCCCGTGAGGCAGCGAGCGGTGAAATCGAAAATCTCTATCGCCTGCAAATCATCAATATGGATGCCAAACCCCATCGCTTTGAGGTTCGTGCCAAGGGTGTAGCGGGTCTGAAAGTGACCCGTGGCCAGTTGACAGAAATCCCGGCCTTGGGCACCGAAACGGTCGTCGTTACCCTAGAGGCCCCGCGCCTGACGCTCACGCGCCCGTCAAGCCCGATTCAATTTGAGGTTGTCGCCCAAGATGCCCCCGCTCTGTCAAGAGAAACCAAGTCGAGCTTCATCAAGTGAGGACGCTATGAGTGAAAAGAGATCCCCCTGGAAAGAGCCCATGGTCTGGCTGCTGATCGGCTTACCCACGACGGCGGTGATTGCCAGCTTGGTCACGGCATGGATTGCAAGCAACGGTGCCGACCCGCTGGTGAATGAGCCCCACCACAAAGTCGGTCTCGGTATGCAGGCCGGCCAAGCGCCGGACCAAACCCCCAAGTAAGTCTTATTTAACCCACGCCCGGCTTTGGGCGATCACACAAAGGAGAAAAAAGTATGGATGTCTTAATGAAATTACTCTTCGCCACGGACATTGGCCTGCTGTCCCTGTTTACGATTGTGTTTCTTATTAGCATGGGCCTCTTTATTTGGTGGCGCATCAGCAAGAATATCCGGGAAGAAGAAAAAGGCTGAGCGGTCGCAGCGACCCGGGTTTAAAGGAGGCCGGGGCTCATCGCCGCCAAGAGACTGGCGGTCACGGAGTGCGTGGCGGAATGCGGGTGCGGCATACTGAGCCGCAACCAAAGCAGTCCGCCTTTGCGCACGGCTATTTGCCCTGGTTGACCGGTGAGCAGGTGGGCGGCCAAACCACCCAAGGTTGGCTGGTGACCCACAATAAGCACTTGCCCTGCGACCTGGATAGGCATGCGTTCGATGGCGCCTTCAAGTAATGCCTCCGGTCGTGCGCCAGGCGCGAAGCTGTTCACAGTACTAAAAGGCCATCCCAGAGCTTGAGCCGTCTGTTGCGTGCGCCGCGCCGGACTCACCAAGATGCGTAGCGTCGCCGGAGCCGTAGCTGGCAAGTATTTTTTGATCCATTGCGCCATCTGTGCGGCCTGACGCTGGCCTTTATCGGTCAAGGCGCGCTCAAGATCCTCCAAGCCGTCTTCGGCCTCAGCGTGTCGCCACAGGATCAGGTCCATACCCCCCCTCAAAGCGGCAAGAACACAAAACTCGCCATATTCTGCACCGTGCGAGAAATGACTCGATTGCTGCTGTCCTCAATAACCAAGGCCAACAAGTCCTGGGCGGCGATCAGTTTTCCGAATTCGCGTTCAAAGCTCAGGTTCTGAATCTCGCCCTCCATGCTGTTGGTCAGTAGCATTGGCGCGCCATCCAAGGCACGGGCGTTGGAGAGTTTCCAAAGTGCCGTTTCGATATTGCGGGCGCTGTTATAGAGTTTCTGGGCGTCGAGTTGATCGGTCATGTAAAACGCTTGCTTGTGATCGTAGACGGTCATGACCATGGCCAACATGGCTGACATGTAAGCATGGACACGGTCGCCCGCGAAGTCCTCGCGAAAAGCCGCCCGGAAATCACGCTCCCAGTCAGATCGGCGCAGGGGTGAAGTCGGCCAGATTGCCAAATTCATGAACAGCTGCTCGGTCGCCACCTCCACCGAGGGCAGACCCGCCTTGCGAAACTCCGCCGGATTGCGGCGATACAGCTTCTCGGTCAACACTCGCAGATGGCGCAGGACCTCACGCTGATGGATCTCGGTCACCTGATCAACATCGGACTTGGCCAAGTTTTCAATCACAAAACCCCGTTGGCTCTGGCGCCCATCCTTGCGCTGAATAGGGCCATTGGCACAGCCCGTCAGCAACCCTGCTACCAGAACCAAAACCCAAACCCGCTGCCGTGCTTTAACCACCGCGTTCTCCTCAAGGACATCGTGGCAACTTGGTGCCGGACGAACACATTGTAACGACATTGAAGATCAAAAAAATATCCCTTCGGCACGGCCAGCAAGTCCATGAACTCGCCAGAGCAAAACGAAGGGTTTATTTTTTCATGTTATATTTCATATACTTACAAGAAGATGCCGGCATCGAAAAAGTTTATTTGCAAATAAGAACAATGGATTAGGACAGCCTAATACTGCGTGCTATCCTCGCCGCCCAATGAATCAGCCAGTCCGATTTTTGTAAGGCCCGTACCGCGGCAACTGCCGCTCCACACCCAACTAAAAGGAACCTCGATGTCCAAGCTTGTGAAACCCCATGGCGGCGGCGAACTTAAGCCCCTCTTGCTCGAAGGCGCAGCACGCGCAACCGAACTAGCGCGCGCCGCTACGCTTCCCAAGGTCAAGATGTCGTCGCGTGAAACCGGCGACCTGATCATGCTGGGCATCGGTGGCTTCACCCCGTTGGACGGTTTCATGACGAAAGCCGATTGGCAAGGCATCTGTGATGGCTACAAAATGGCCAACGGCCTGTTCTGGCCGATCCCGGTCACCCTGTCGACCAACGACGCGAACATCAAGGCAGGCGCCGAGATTGCCCTGATTGATGCCGAGTCTGATGCCATTATGGGCACCATGAAGGTTACCGAGCAGTACACCATCGACAAAGCACACGAGTGCATGCAGGTGTACAAGACCACCGACCTCGCTCACCCCGGCGTCAAGATGGTCATGGACCAAGCCCAATACAACCTGGCCGGCCCGGTCAAGGTTCTGTCCACCGGCACCTTCAAGGAAGAGTACGGTGATCAGTTCATGACCCCGGCCGAGACTCGCGCCGCCTTCGAAAAGGCAGGCTGGTCCAAGGTTGCCGCCTTCCAGACGCGTAATCCGATGCACCGTTCGCACGAGTATCTGGCCAAGATCGCCATCGAGACCATGGATGGCGTGCTGATCCACTCCCTGTTGGGCGCTCTGAAACCGGGCGACATCCCCGCCGATGTGCGCAGCGAGGCGATCTCGACCTTGGTGGAGAACTACTTTGCCCCCAATACCGTCATCCAGGCCGGCTACCCGCTGGACATGCGTTACGCCGGTCCGCGCGAGGCCCTGTTGCACGCCCTGTTCCGCCAGACCTACGGCTGCTCGCACCTCATCGTCGGGCGCGACCATGCCGGCGTGGGTGACTATTACGGCCCCTTCGATGCCCAGAAGATTTTCGACGAGATCCCCAAGGGTTCGCTGGAGACGACCAACATGAACATCGATTGGACCTTCTGGTGCAAGAAGTGTGGCGGCATGGCCTCGCAGCGCACCTGCCCGCACACCAAGGACGATCGCATCCTGCTGTCCGGCACCAAAGTCCGCGCCATGCTGTCCGAAGGCCAGGACCTGCCGGTCGAGTTCAGCCGTCCGGAAGTCGCCAAGGTCTTGCAGAAATACTACGCCAGCCTGACCGCTGAGCAGAATGTCAAGATTGAACTCAAGGGCCATTCCGCCGCTTGATTTTAATAGGGGGCAAGGCCTAAACGCCGGCCCCTGCAGTATTTAGGATTTGAGAGCGCCGGAAGCGGACTCGCGATACGCCCGGCCAAGGTGATTCTCAGGCTCTAGATGGACCGTGCTGGACATCCTTCCTGCACGGATTGTTAGCTAACAAGGAGTGAAGTTAATGCCTACTTTTGTTCGTACCGACAAGTGCGATGGCTGCAAAGGTCAAGACAAGACCGCTTGCATGTACATCTGCCCGCACAACCTGATGAAGCTGGACAAGGACGGTTCTGAGACCGGTCATGCCATGCGTGCCTTCAACCAGGAACCGGAGCAGTGCTGGGAATGCTATTCCTGCGTCAAGATTTGTCCGCAACAGGCCATTGAAGCCCGCCACTACGCCGACATCGTGCCGCTGGGCGGTTCCGTGCAGCCGCTGCGTGGTTCCGATTCCATCATGTGGACCATCAAGTTCCGCAACGGCACCCTGAAGCGCTTCAAGTTCCCGATCCGCACCACCCCGGAAGGCTCCATTGATCCGTACGGTGGCAAGCCGAACGCCGATATGGCCAACATCTCGAAGACCGGTTTCTTCAACCAGATGAATGGCTACCGTGCTGGCAACGCTGCCGAACTGATCCGCAAGTAATTAACCAGAAAGGAAACGATAATGGCTGGTACTTTTGACAATCCCGAGATCGTCCAGGAAGAAGTTGATATCCTGATGATCGGTGGCGGCATGGCCAACTGCGGCGCCGCTTATGAAATCATGCGTTGGGCTGACGCCGCCAAGGCCTCTTCCGGCGTGGACCTGAAAATCAAACTGGTCGACAAGGCCGCCCTGGACCGTTCCGGTGCCGTGGCCCAAGGTCTGTCCGCCATCAACACCTACATCGGTGACAAGCAGGATCCGGCTGACTATGCGCGCATGGTCTCCAACGACCTGATGGGCATCACCCGTGACGACTTGGCCTATGACCTTGGCCGTCATGTGGACGAGTCCGTGCACCTGTTCGAAGAATGGGGCCTGCCGATTTGGAAGACCGACCCGGAAACCGGCGAGCGTCATGACGGCGCCCAAGGCATGACCTCCCTGAAGGACGGCGGCCAGCCCGTGCGTTCCGGCAAATGGCAGATCATGATCAACGGCGAATCCTACAAATGGATCGTCGCTGAAGCTGCCAAAAAGGCCATTGGCCTGGACCGCATCCAAGAGCGCGTGTTCATCGTGCACCTGATCAACGACAAGAACGACAAGAGCCGCATTGCTGGCGCTGCCGGTTTCTCCGTCCGCGAAAACAAGATCTACATCTTCAAGGCCAAGGCCATCCTGCTCGCCGCCGGTGGCTGCGTGAACCTGTTCCGTCCCCGCTCCGTCGGTGAAGGTACTGGCCGCGCCTGGTACCCGGTGTGGAACGCCGGTTCGACCTACTCCATGGCTGCTGAAGCCGGTGCTGAACTGACCATGATGGAAAACCGCTTCGTTCCGGCCCGCTTCAAAGACGGTTACGGCCCGGTCGGTGCCTGGTTCCTGCTGTTCAAGGCCCAAGCCACCAACGCCTTCGGCGAAGTCTATATGCAGAAGAACAAGGATCTGCTGAACGACTACCCCCCCTACGGTCAAGCGGCTGTGCCGGCTTCCTGCCTGCGTAACCACCTGATGCTGAAGGAAATGCAAGAAGGCCGTGGTCCGATCTGGATGGACACCGTAACCGCTCTGGCCAAAATGCGTGAAACTCTGTCGCCGCGCGAAGTGAAGCACCTCGAAGCCGAAGCCTGGGAAGACTTCCTGGACATGTGTATCGGCCAGTGCGGTATCTGGGTTGGCGAAAACATCGAGCCGGAGAAGAAGAACTCCGAACTGATGCCGACCGAGCCGTACCTGCTGGGTTCGCACTCCGGTTGCTGCGGTATCTGGACCTCCGGTCCGGACGATGTCGGCGCGCCGACCACCGAGCTGCACGCTGATGCCGGCAAGATCCCCGCACACCTGCCGTCCGGTTGGAACTGGGGCTACCGTGGTATGACCACCGTCAATGGCCTGTTCACGGCCGGTGACGGCGTGGGCGCATCCGGCCACAAGTTCTCCTCCGGTTCGCACGCGGAAGGCCGTATGGCCGCCAAGTCGATGGTGAAGTACTGCCTCGACAACAAGGACTTCAAGCCGGAGTTCGCCGAGTCTGCTGAAGAAATCGCCGAACTGATCTGGAAGCCGGTCCGCAACTACCTCGAGTTCAAGGATTACACGACCGCGATCGATGTGAACCCGAACTACATCACTCCGAAGATGCTGCAGTTCCGTTTGCAGAAGATCATGGACGAGTATGTTGCCGGCGTCGCCACCTACTACAAGACCAACAATGTCATGCTGGGTATCGCTGAAGAGAAGTTGGGCATGCTGAAGGAAGACGCTCAGAAGATGCGCGCCAAGGACCTGCACGAGCTGCTGCGTGCCTGGGAAAACTATCACCGCATCCTGACGGCCGAAGCTCACATGAAGCATATCGAGTTCCGTGAAGAGTCCCGTTACCCGGGCTTCTACTACCGCATGGACAAGAACTTTGTCGATGAAGAGAACTGGCACTGCTTCGTGAACTCCATCTATGACAAGACCACCAAGACCTGGACCTGCTTCAAGCGCGCCCATGTCGATCTGGTCGACAAGTCCAAGCTGTTCAAGCCGGCCGCTCACTAAGTAGCCACTTGCAAAAAACCGGGCGCTCACAAGGCGCCCGGTTTTTTCTTGAGTGGGTCGCTTGTTGACTTTTTAGCCTCCAGACTTTGTGGCCGCCAAGGACCACAAGCCACACGCTCGGTTATAATTACCCTACTTATTTACTCAGGAATTGATCATGCTCGACCAATACGATCAACAATTCAAAGGCCTCGGCAAGGATTCCCCTTTTCAGGATTCGCCCGTACTGCCCAATATGCTGGAGGGCGACAAGACCATCCAGTTCCGTTGCCATCGCGATATCAAATGCTGGAACGCCTGCTGTTCAAACATTGACATCACCCTCACGCCCTATGATGTGCTGCGCTTGAAAAACCGCCTCGGCATCTCCTCAGGCGAGTTCCTCAAGCAATACACCTTCCCGTTCGAAATGGACAAGGATGGTATGCCGGGTGTCAAGTTCAATCCGGTCGAAGGCGGTTCGGCGTGTCAATTCATGGTGCCGGAGGGCTGCAGCGTCTATGAAGACCGCCCTAATGCCTGTCGCTATTACCCGGTCGCGCTGCTCTCGCTGCGCAATTCTGATGAATTTGTTGATCGCACCGCCTACGCCCTGGTACAGGAAAAACACTGCCTCGGCCACCAAGAAAACCGTTTCCTCACGATTGACGACTACCGCGCAGAACAAGGCGTTGCCGACTACGACGAAAAGTCGCGCGGCTGGCGGCAACTGGTCTTGAAGCGCAAGTCAGCCGGCCCCGGCATCGGCCGCCCGCCGGCCGCCTCGAACCAGCTCTTTTTCATGGCCTGTTACGATCTTGATCGTTTCCGCGCCTTCGTCATCAGCGAATCGTTCAACAACACCTATGAGATCCCGGTTGAGCAGATGGCTGAACTGGTCGCCGATGATGACAAGCTGCTCGAGTTTGCCTTCGCCTTCCTGCGCCATGTGTTGTTCAACGAGAAATCGCTGGTTGAGAAGGACGGGGCTTATGAGGCCCGCATGGAACGCCTTAAGACCAAGGCCGAAGCCATCCGTCAGGAATATGTCGCCAACCGCGACAAGATCGAGGATGAAAAATATTGCGCCCCGCCAGGCCAACCGGGTGACTGCGGTTGCGGGACTAATGACTAGCCGCAATGAGTGATCTCCTGATCCACAGCGAACCCTATTACGAGGCCGTCGGCGACGAGATCGCCATCTTCGAGGCCGCCTGGAAAAACGCTCTGCCGGTCTTGGTCAAAGGCCCGACTGGCTGTGGCAAGACGCGCTTCATGGAATACATGGCGTGGCGCCTCAAGCGCCCACTCATTACCGTGTCCTGCCATGACGACCTCACCGCTGCCGATCTGGTCGGCCGCTATCTGGTCAAGGGTGGCGAAACCGTTTGGGTTGATGGTCCGCTCACCCGGGCCGTCCGCAGCGGCGCGCTGTGCTATCTAGATGAGATCGTCGAAGCCCGCAAAGACACCATGGTCGTTATCCACCCGTTGGCCGACGACCGCCGCAGCCTGCCGATGGAAAAACTCGGCGCGGTACTCCACGCGCCCGCCGAATTCGGCCTGGCCATCTCCTACAATCCGGGCTACCAAAGCGTCCTCAAAGATCTCAAACAATCCACCCGGCAGCGCTTTGTCGCCTTGGAATTTGACTATCCTGATGCCACCTTGGAACGGCGCATCGTGGCTCGCGAATCGGGCCTTGACGATGCCACCGCCGAGCGCTTGGTGCGTTTTGCCCAACTTACCCGCAACCTCAAGGGCAACGGTCTCGATGAAGGGGCCTCCACCCGACTCTTGGTCCACGCCGGCAAACTAATGGCTAGCGGCATCACGCCGGTAACGGCCTGCCAAAGCGCCATCGCCCAGGCCCTCACCGACGAACCGGATATGCTGGTGGCCGTGCAGGAGCTGGCCTCTTCGCTGTTTTAACGCACCGCGTGGCTGACAGCGCCCAGCTGCAAACCCAGATCACCGCCCAGCTCGACCAGTGGCTCGAGACTGAATTCACCTTTCTGAAGGTCGAAGCAGTAGCCGCGCAACTGGCCGCCTTGCCCGCGCTGCAACGCGACTTTGCGCTCGACTGGATCCGGCGCATTGCCGCCACCCATATCACCCTGGCTTGGCAATTTGCCCAACGCGCGGCCGATCTCTTGGCACGCATGGAAACCGAACTCATCGTCGCGTGGGCTACACACGCCTGCGACACCTACGACCGCGCCGGTCTACAGGCCGCGCTCACCGTCATTCATGAAGTCGAGCAATTTGACCGCATCCGCTACGCCCATCAATCCGGGGTGTTTTTTGACGATTTGGCACCCGTGCTTTCTAGCTTCCTGCGCGGTCTTTCCGGACGCGCCCTGAAACTCGGCAAAAGTGACGCCAGCTGGACCGACAGCGAGAGCGTCTATCTCCCCACCATTACCGCCCGCTTTGCCGATCGTAGCGATAATTTTGCGTTGGCCAAGTGCCAAGTCGTGCTGCGTTGGGCCGAAACCCGCTTCGGTAGCCTGCGCCCCGATCTGGTTACTCTGTTTGCCGATTACCCAGATCCGGCCCATGCCGCGCAGCAATTCCACGCGCTCGAAAGGCTGCGTCTATCCGCCCGTTTAAGCAACGAATTTCCCGGACTGGGCCGTGACCTCCAGCGCTTGCGACAACAGAGCGGGAGCCTACTCACCCCAGTGTGGTCAGACTGGGCGCGACAACTGGTCCAGCCAGAGGCCCGCGTCGAAACCAGCTTGGCCCTGCTGCCTGCTGCCTATGCGCACCCCGTGTTGTCCGATGACCCCTTCATGGGCGAATTACGCCCGCAGGCCGTTGCAGCTATCAAGGCGGCCCGCCGCGACCGCGACAAGGCGCGTCTGCGGGTAGCCCTTGCGCAGTTGGCCAGCGAACTCAAGCCCCAACGGACCCGGTCACCCAATCAGGCCACATTCCAGGCCGAGGTCCACGAAGAAGGGCCGCATCTTGACCTGCAACTGACCCTGGACGGCATTCCTATCGCCCCACCGGCCGAGGTCCGACAACTGGCCTTGTCCGTACATCTCGATTTTGGTGACATTCCTCCTGAATACCTAGTGGCGGCAGGTGACGGCGAATACGACACCCGCCAGCTCGGCGAGCAGGGGGACCCCAGCAGCGTCTGGCAGGGCACTTATCACGAAGCGGGGGCCACACTTTTTCCCGAGTGGGACCACGCCCGCCAGCTCTATCGCAAAAACTGGTGCGTAATGCGCGAGGCGCCGGTCAAACAGGGCGACCCTGCTTTTGTCACCCAGACCCTAGTCCGGCATGCGCCGTTGGTGGCGCAATTACGAAAAACCTTCGCGGCCATGCAAAGTGTCGATCGCCGCCTGAAACGGCAGAGCGAAGGCGACGAGGTCGATCTCGACGCCTTGATCGAGGCCCTCGCCGACATTCACGATGGCCGTGAGATGACCGACCGCTTGATGGTTCGGCGCGAGCGGGCCGACCGGGATATTGCCGTCGCCTTCTTGGTAGACATGTCTGGCTCGACACGCGGCTGGATCAACGAGGCCGAGCGCGAGGCGTTGGTGTTGCTGTGTGAGTCGCTCGAAAAGCTGGGCGATCGCTACGCGATTTACGGCTTCACCAGCCTCACCCGTAAACGCTGCGAGATTTTCCCCATCAAGCGTTTCGACGAGGTCTATGACACCACGATCCAGGCCCGCATTGCCGGCATTGAGGCCCAGGAATACACCCGCATGGGCTTCGCCATTCGTCACATGACCGCGGAACTAACCAAGGTCGCCGCTCGCACACGGATCATGATTAACCTCTCTGATGGCAAGCCGGACGACTATTTTGACGGTTATCGCGGCCCTTACGGCATCGAAGACACCCGTATGGCGCTAATCGAGGCGCGCCGCGCCGGGGTTCACGCCTTCTGTATCACCATCGACCGCGAGGCGCGCGACTACCTGCCACGCCTATACGGCCCAGCGCGCTATGTCATCCTCGATGATGTCCGGCAACTGCCGCGCAAAACCGCCGATACTTATCGCAAACTAACCACATGATTTCAATCCGCAAAGGGGCTTGGTACAGCAACGGTAGTTATGGGCATAACTGGGGCGTACGCTGGGTTGAGGCCTTAATTGATGACCCCGATCTCGGGACGGCCGTGCGTTTTAGGGGGATGGCCGGGCGGTGCCGGCGCCAAACCGGCCTGTGTAGCCTGGAGGCCTTTCAGGGATGGGCGCGCTATGAAGTTGTATTGAACGAAAACTCGTGGCAACGGGTCCCAGATCACGCCGCCGAGGCATAAAAAAACCGGCGCACGCGCCGGTTCTTGAATACACGCTCTCCCCCTATTTCGGAGCCAGCTTGCGCACTTCCACCTCTATCCGGCGATTCGGCGCATTGCAACCGATCTTGTCCGCCGAAGCCGCCTTCGGGTCACACTTCACCAGCGGTTGAGTATCCCCCAAGCCGCTCGTCACAATCAGCTCTGGCTTGACACCCTGCGCCGTCAGATAGCGTTTCACCGCCTTGGCACGCTTCTGGGAAAGCGTCTGATTGTTTTTGGACTTGCCGGTTGGGTCCGCATGCCCCATCACGACCACCTGACCCACATCTGGGGCCGCCTTGATCTGCGCAACCACCGCATCAAGGGCCTGCTTGCCCGCCGCCGTCAAGGCCTTTACATCACTCTTTCCGGGCTGAAACAGCATATCGGTCGACAAGACCTTTTTGCCCTCTCCCCCCGCAGATAAGGCTGTGGCAGCCGGCGCGGCCACAGGAGCCGCAACGGCAACCGCGGCGGCGGCGGGCTTAACTACAGCGACCGGGGCCACGGCGGCGGTCGGCTTGACCCCAACTGGCGCCGGCGCAGTCGCAGCGGCCGGCGCAGCCATCACGGCATAGGATTGCGGATTCATGGCCACACTGGCCATTCCAGCATAAGCGGCCGGATTAACCATATTGCCGGCCGCATTCCACAGGCGCGGATCAGCTGGCACCATGGCCCATTGTATGGCCTGAGCCGGGTTAACCATCTGCCCAGCCACTTGGGCCACACGCGGATCCATCGGTAGCATCACCCAGCGCATCATCTTGCCCGGGTCCACCATCTGGGTCGCCATCTGGGCATAGAAACGCGGGTCAACCGCCGCCCCCATCCAGCGCGCCGCGATCGCCGGATCAGCAAAGCTGGCCATGTTACGAACAGCCGCCGGGCTGACGGCACTATTGACCATGTTCATCGGCAAGGCGGGATTCGTCATGCCCTGCACCAGCACCGGATAAAACCCGGGCTCGGTCACCGCGTTGGACCACGCCATGAAGGCACGCGGGTCCTTGAAAGCAATTCCGTTCTGACTGAAATTGGTCATACGCTGCAGCCAAGCATCCGGGGTCTGCGGAAGGGACGGTTGGGCGGTTGTCGATACCTCGGCGGCAACGGCCATCGACACCGAGGTCGCACAGGCCAGGCAAAGGGCGACGGAAATTTTTTTGATCTGCATGGAGGTTCCTTGGGGCTTGGGAAAGAAACGAACTGGTACATTCTACTCGACACTTCAAGTCAATGCATCGACACCATTTAATACCGTCCCGCTAAACAGAAAAAGGCCGGGCAAGCCCGGCCTTTTTAAGATGCGGCATTAATTTTGGAATAAAACCGATCAAGCCAGCAGCGGCACAATCATCAGCGCGACGATGTTGATGATTTTGATCAGCGGATTCACGGCAGGGCCGGCGGTGTCCTTGTACGGATCGCCAACGGTATCGCCGGTGACCGCAGCCTTGTGGGCGTCAGAACCCTTGCCGACGTGGTTGCCTTCTTCGATGTACTTCTTGGCGTTATCCCACGCACCACCGCCGGTGGTCATGGAGATGGCGACGAAGATACCGGTAATGATAGTACCAATCAGCACACCGCCCAGAGCCTGGGCACCCAGGGTGAGACCGACGATGAGCGGCACGGCCACGGGCAGCAGCGACGGGATCATCATTTCCTTGATCGCCACCTTGGTCAGCATATCCACGCAAGTACCGTATTCGGGCTTGGCCTTGCCTTCCATGATGCCCGGGATGTCGCGGAACTGACGACGCACTTCAACGACGATGGAACCGGCCGCGCGACCCACGGCTTCCATGCCCATGGCACCGACCAGGTAGGGCACCATGCCGCCGATGAACAGACCGATGATCACTTCGTGGTTCGACAAATCGAAGCTGACCCCACCGCCCAGGGCATGAGTGTAGTCGGCAAACAGCACCAAGGCAGCCAGACCGGCAGAGCCGATGGCATAGCCCTTGGTCACCGCTTTGGTAGTGTTGCCCACGGCATCGAGCGGATCGGTGATGTTGCGAATCTCCTCGGGCAACTCGGCCATCTCAGCGATACCGCCGGCGTTGTCGGTGATCGGACCGTAAGCGTCCAGGGCCACAATGATGCCGGCCATGGACAACATGGCGGTCGCAGCGATGGCGATAGCGTACAGGCCACCCAGCGCGTAGGCACCGTAGATGGACGCACACACCGCCAGTACCGGCAGGGCGGTGGACTTCATCGAGACACCGATACCGGCGATCACATTGGTGCCGTGACCCGTGGTCGAGGCTTGCGCAATGTGGCGTACCGGGCCGTATTCGGTCGCGGTGTAATACTCGGTGATCCACACCATCGCAGCGGTCAGTACCAGACCAATCATCGAGGCCAGGAACAGGTTCATGCTGGTAATGGTGCTGCCGTCAGCCATGCTCAGACCGGCCGGGAACATCCAGTTAGTGACAAACCAGAAGGCCGGAATCGCCAGCACACCCGACACGGCCAGGCCGCGGTAAAGGGCGTTCATGATCTTGCCACCTTCACGCGCCTTGACGAAATAGGTGCCAATGACCGAGGCAATAATGGACACAGCGCCCAGGACCAGCGGATACGCCACGGCTGCCGGCGAATCAACGATCATCAGGCCACCCAGCACCATAGTGGCGATAATGGTGACGGCATAGGTTTCAAACAAGTCAGCGGCCATACCAGCGCAGTCGCCCACATTGTCGCCCACATTGTCAGCAATCACTGCGGGGTTGCGCGGGTCATCCTCGGGGATGTCGGCTTCGACCTTACCCACCAAGTCCGCGCCCACATCGGCGCCCTTGGAGAAGATGCCGCCGCCCAGACGGGCAAAGATGGAGATCAGCGAGCTACCAAAGGCCAGACCGACCAACGCGTGCGTGGCGTCCTTGGATTCCATGCCCGTGCTGATCAGGAAGGTGTAGTAACCAGCCACGCCCAACAGACCCAGACCAACCACCAGCATACCGGTGATGGCGCCGCCCTTGAAGGCGACATTAAGTGCCGCATTCAGACCCTGGGTAGCCGCCTGTGCCGTACGCACATTGGCGCGCACCGACACATTCATGCCGATAAAACCGGTCACGCCAGAGAGGACCGCGCCCAGCGCAAAGCCCACAGCGGTCTGCCAACCCAAGAACAAGAAAATGGCCACCAGAAGAATGGCGCCCACCACACCGATGGTGGTGTATTGACGATTCAAGTAGGCCTGTGCCCCCTCTTGAACAGCGGCTGCAATGGCACGCATCCGATCGTTTCCGGTCGGCAAAGCCATAATCCACTTAATGGTAACCACCCCGTACAGCAGGGCTAAGCCCGCTGCCAGCAGGGAAAATATCAAATATTCATTCATTTGCACACTCCCGGAAAAAAACACAAAAACCAGACTCACCCCTGGGGGTAGGCCATACCCCCAACAAACCGAGTGCCCGGCTGAAAACCAAACACCTGATTTAATCTCAGTTCACCGATCAAGGCGTCGACTGCAGCCTGCCCGTGTTCCTTCTGAATCTCAGAGAGGATCAGCTTGGCGGAATTGCCGTTATAAAAGCCGCCAAAATCCACTTGCACCGCCAACAATTCACGCGCCCGATCGATGGTCATTCGCGTTAATTACAGTTCAAACGCCGCCAGCTTCTTGGCCACGGACTGGTTCTTCAGCGTCACATACTTCGGCATACCGTTTTCGTACGGCGGGTAGTCCTCACCCTGAATCAGCGGGTAGAGGTATTCGCGGCACTTGTCGGTAATACCAAAGCCATCCTCGCTGATGAAATCGCGCGGCATAAACTTCTCGACATTAGCAACTTGCGACAGCGGTGCATGGCCAATCTCCCACACATACGGCTTGGACGATTTGCGCACCACGGTCGGCATAACCGAGTTATGCCCAGCCACAGCCAATTCAACTGCCGATTGGCCCAGGGCATAGGCCTGCTCGACATCCGACTTGGAGGCAATGTGCCGCGCAGCGCGTTGCAGATAATCCGCCACAGCCCAGTGGAACTTCAGACCCAACCGGGCCTTGACCATATTCGCCACCACCGGTGCAGCGCCGCCCAATTGGGCATGACCGAAGGCATCGCGGGTACCCTGCTCGGCCAGGAAACGACCATCCGGATAATGACAACCTTCCGAAACAACGACCGTGCAATAGCCAAACTTCTGCACCATCAACTGCACCTTGTCGATGAACTTCTCTTCGTTGAACTCAATCTCGGGGAACAGCGTGACGACCGGAATACCCTGATCAGCGACCAGGGCGCCCGCCGCCGCAATCCAACCGGCGTGACGACCCATAACCTCGATCACAAACAGCTTGGTCGAGGTTTTGGCCATCGACTTCACATCGAACGAGGCTTCGAGGGTAGAAACAGCAATGTACTTAGCTACCGAACCAAAACCGGGGCAGTTGTCGGTGATGGGCAGATCGTTATCCACCGTCTTGGGCACATGGATGGCCTGAATCGGATAGCCCATGGCCTCGGACAATTGCGACACCTTGTAGCAGGTATCGGCCGAGTCGCCACCGCCGTTATAGAAGAAGTAGCCAATGTT
>SXGU01196676.1_pt1 | contig 18637 bp, 19 predicted proteins | sample 3174531 | NCBI WGS metagenome assembly SXGU01 (sample SAMN11356863, study PRJNA531348) | freshwater metagenome | isolation source: freshwater sample F1-140 | place: China: Fuxian Lake, Yuxi | collected 2017-12-25 | reverse complement strand
GGCTCCTCACCAACAGGTCCGAAACATGCGCGCAGATCCCTGTCCCGCTCTTCAGCCGAAGGTCGCCACGAACTGTTCAAGATTTACTACACCCCAATGCGGACTCCTTGAAACCCATTGGGGTGGTAACACCGTTCGTGGGACCCTACTCTGCCGACATCGTTGCTACTGAAGCGTCATCCAACGCCAAGGTCGTCATCGAGAACCAACTTGAAAGGACTAACCATGATCACCTAGGAAAAGTCCTGACCTATGCCTCTGGTCTGGAGGCCCAAATCCTCATCTGGATTGCCAAGAAGTTCACCGAGGAGCATCGGCAGACCTTCGACTACCTCAACGAGTGCACGTCGGGCCGCCTCAGGCTATATGGGGTGGAGATAGAGGCACTACGGATTGGTGACTCCATCCCAGCGCCTCATTTCAAATTGGTTTCCAGCCCCAACGATTACGTTGCCGCCACCCACAACGCAGATACGAGCCTTTCCGATACCAAATCACTCTACCTAAGATTTTGGACGGCCTTTCGCGACTACTGCCGTGCCGAGGGGGAGACATTCAGCCTCCAAGCGCCGAGGCCACAGCAGTGGTACACAGTAGGCATCGGCCGGAGCGGGTTCAGTCTGAGCCTGACCGTCAGTACGATGTACAATCGGCTGGGATGTGAGCTATACCTGCGAGGTCCTACCGCGAAGCAGGCCTTCAAGCGGCTCAAGGAACAACAAACTGATATTGAGGCCAGCCTTGGCTCGATCGATTGGCAGGAGCTTCCCGAAGGCCAAGATTGTCGAGTCGTGGATTACTTAAAAGATTTCAACCCCGGCAACCAAGTGGACTGGGAACGAGGATTCCGCTGGCTCAAGAAGCGCGCTGATGAGTTCCGAAACACTTTTGGCCCACGCGTCCGGGGGCTGTCGCTGGATACTGAGGAATAGTCGGGCTTTTGGTACCCAATCACCACGGCGCTTCTGTGCATCCTCGAAATTGCCACGCGCCCCCGTGGATTGCTAATCCCATGAAGAGGTTCACGATGAATCGATCAAGGTGACCGATGAGAACTCGCCCATATAAACTGGTTTCCATTTCTGAGACCCTTGGCTAGTGTTACTTTATGCCAAGAATCGAGCATTCTGTGCCCGGTCAGACCCACAACTCGTTGTCGCGTCGTAGAGCCCGACAGGTGAGGGTGATGCAGTATGTACGCGACGTCGAAGTGGCTTCGATCGCCCTTCAACTCCGACGAGAGCGGCGAGGACTGGAACGGCTCTTGAGCGATGCGATGAAGAAATCGGACATTGCTGCGGTGGCCTCGCTCCATTCCTGTCTCCACAAAACCCGAGATCAACTTTTGAGGCTAGCCCAGGTTCCGAATGCGCCATCGGGAGGGCGAACCAATGGACGTCGGTGCCAACCCGTTTTGGACATTGATCCCACAACGTTCGATTTGGTGGTTCCGGACACCGTGGAGGAAAGTCCCTCGTGAGGTATTTGCGAGTCCAATTGTGCAGCTCTTCTTTAATAGCGTTTGTCAGAGATTGACAGCGGTTGGCAGCCTAACCGCGCCAAATACCCGGCATTAGGAGTGAGTGTACCGCTGATTCATCGGCTCAGGAAGACCGACATGCCCAGACTAGGACTTGCGCTCGGCAGCCAGCTTACTGCAAGCGTCTAACTTAGTATTTGCCAAGCATTGATGATCGCCTTCCCACTCACCGACGGAACTCGTTGGTCTGCCGAGAGGCGCAGCTTCAAACGTATGACCACTGATGCCATGAAGCGGGCTGACGTGGCTGCGATTTCAACGGTTCACGCCTGCCTGCACAAGACGTGGGGGCAATTGATGCGTTTGGCCCAAGTTCCGAACGTGCCGACATCGCGAGGGATCCAAAACGCGAAAAATGGGAACGACTTCGATGTGACCTTGATGGATTGCATTTCCGACTCCGAATTGGCCGAGTATTCACCAGCTTTAGTCGAGGCGGTCAACGTCGGATTCGGGATTCACCACGACACCTGAGAGAGAGTTCCCATTGAATGAACCTAAAAATGAGCGAGCGCGGCCAATGGACGTCGCGGCTTTACACACATTCGACGCGGTGTGGAGGTCGTGGAGGGGTCGGTTTGAGATAAAAGCAACACTCTGGCCAATGGTACCAGCGCGAGTGGAGGGGTGGAAGCCTCCAAACGACATCTTATGTAGAGAAAGTGTATGTGTATTAGGTAAAGGTACTGCCCGGAGAGTTCCACAATTCCACAACCCTTGGTATCATTGATCAAAGTGTTGCTTTTAGCCTTCACTGGTGGTCTCCACGCCTCCACACCCCGGCGACGGTATGCTGAATACCTCGGCCACGAGGTCCGCTAGGATTGCGATTTCAAAAGCGGCTCGGTTCGCGCTGATGAAGTCCTCTTCTGCTGGCGTGGCGTTTCTAAAACAATAGCCTCCCTTCAGCCACTGAAATTCAACGCGGCCTTCGCTGGCGACTTGCATCCACCCCCCTCCCTCTAACCGCACGACGCCGCTACCGCGAGCGATTGCTAGCAGGATCCGGCTGCGTTCAAGAGGGTTCATTCCATTCCGTTGATCGCGATGCGGCTGTGGTAGGTGCCAGTGGCGGAGTTTCCGGTGGCAATTCTTCGGGACGGGACGATGCCATGATCTGCCATTCGTTATGCGCCCTGGTGCGGAAAAGCTTAAAGCGCTCCGGCACTGAGCGCGACAGTCGGCCAATGTAGGTGGCGCACGCATTTCTGAACTTCAGGAGGTGTCCTAGTTCCGAGCTGCGGGGCGAGTTACGCAGCTCTCGTTCCAATGCCGCGCTAGTTCCTCTCCACGTTTTGCGAGTTCCGTTTCCGAAAATCGCGTCGTCGATCAGTTCAAGGAGGTGCGCTTCGGGTGCCATGGCAGAAAGTGCTGCGGTGAGAATTGGATGCTGATACGCGCGCACCCCGCACCTTGGATCAACCCATTCAGTTGGCACCTCAACACGATCGATTTGGTACGCCAAACCCGCCAACTCTTCGTCAGCCAACTGCCTCAACCACTCCATTTCAGTCATTTGAGGCGGGACTGGGCGCGGGACGTATTCACATTTTAGAAGCATCAGCTTATCTAGCAGTGACTCGTCGAGTGGCGGGAGCACGAGGAGGTTTTCGGGTTCATCATTGATCGAAATTGAGAGTGCCCACCGAGGGGCGATACTTAGGGCAGCCCGGCCTTTTGCGTGCGCGGATTGGAGTTCTGCGAACAGCATAGTTTTGATTGCCGAACCAATTGCACGGCGGGAATGGTAATCTGTCTTTGGCGCGTCGTCTTCGATGGCTAGGTGTTCCATGCCAATCAGGTCTGAGTTGAATTCAGTACCACCACTCATGAATCGCCACGGTTTGCCGCACCGCCCGCCCAAAAGCCTTGTGATGAGACTTTGCAGATAGCTTTTGCAGCACCCGGGCGGCCCTACCAATGCGAGGGCCTGTCCCGGCCGCCACCTATTCTCGAAAATGGCCTTCCGTCTGAATTTCAACCAGCACAGTAGCCGCCGATATTGCTGGTCACCGAGCATATTCATGAGCAGAAGCTGTAACCTTTCACATGCAGTGTCTGTTCCAGCCAGAGGCGTAGCGTCTGAAGTCACTAGGATCCGGTTTCCGCAAATCACATGGACACCGATGGGCATCCCGGCAACTGCCCCTGCGAATATGACGTTCTCCTCGATTTGTAAACGCATTAGCTCTGCGTCCAACCCGTTCAGGCCAAATTCAACTTTACAGTTTTCGAAACCTGAATGTTTCAACAGACGCTTTGCGCCTTCCTCGTTGATCCGTATGTACTGCTGATGCGCGTCCCGTGTCCACCAAGAGCATGCACCGGAATCATAGAGTATCTCGTTTTTGCAAGTTTCAAAGCTGTTGTCCTTTGCTTCTCCGCAGTCCGACTTCAGTCTGTCCCCACTCTCAACCACTCGATCTATACCGTGTTCGTTGACCGTGCTCGTTTTATAGGGATGCGTGCTTGGTTTCTTCTGAGTTGAGGTGCATGTGCGGCTTAGGCACCCTGGTGCGCCACGCCAACCGGCGTCTTTGGCCATTTTGAACAGCGTGGCAATACTGACGCCTCCATTGGGTTTCATTCCATCCCAAGTGCGCCGTTGATCTGCCTCGTCGTACTTCTTCGATCCGGCACTCCATTCGCACCAAACCTCGTATCCTCGTTCACCCCAGTGCAAAGAGTGGAGTGCGGCACCAACTTTCCACCAGTCCGTCCGGTCCTCGCACGAAATATAATGTAGGGCGCTTTGAATTCTTTCTTCCTCCCGTGCGATGGCGCGAGGGTTTTGCGTGGCGGTTCGATGGACGTTTGGCTTGCTGCTTCGTGTGCTGGTGGAATTCCCGGTCTCGTTGGGCGCGGTGTTGATGACACCTGCCACCGGAGGGGCACCACTAATCTTCTTGTTGAGCACCAGCTTGAGCAGCCATGCCGGGAAAGGCGCAGGTTCCATCTTATTCACAAGTGCGTAGGTTCCGTTCTCGATTTGACTTGGAGGAACTATGACATAGCCGCCGTCTCCTCTTATATCGAGTCCAGAGCCGGGATGGTCTGTATTGCACGCAACCTCTCTGTCCGGCCATCGAAAGACAAGGTGTCTACCGCCTCGCGGCGTCCTCCATGCCAGCGTCTCCGGCAGCGTTTCACCCTGCTCGGACTGGAGCTCGCGTAGGGTAGCTTCGCCATTTTTTCCCTTCTTGAGGTCCATGTCCACGTCGAGGACAACCCATTGGGAGCGTCTTCCGGTAGGTACTCCTATCGCCGCGTCTGGATATTGTTTCCACCAGGCTCTGATCTGCACTTCGTCTGTGGTGGCGTCTATAAAACCGCGGTTGGTGAGTGGGGACTTTGCCTTCCTTGGCTTCTTACCAGGCCCCATATCCTCAGTTCTGTGTCGGCACGGGAATACTGGCAAACCTTTACTGGCATAACTTAGCGCCGCTTCGAGAATCGTGCTCACAAATTCAGCTCCTCGCCGCGCTCAACTCGCATTTCGGCTTTGAACTGTTTGAGCGCCGCGCGCGCCGCCTTCGCGGCGAGGCAGTTCACGCGAGTTCTCGGATCCACAGCTACCGCGAAGGATAAGCCGTTGTCGGCTGGGTTTGAGTAGCCGCAATGGCATATCACAAAGCCGATGTCGTTTTCCAGAATCTGGACGACGGATCTGCCTGTTGCCTCATGTTGTTCTCGCGCCGTCCGTTGCAACTCGGTGAGTTTGTCTCCAAGAAGGAGCTGAAGGAATATGCGAGAGGCAGGACAGTCGTTGTCCGTGCCGGTATTCAGAATGGAGCCATCCGCTTTCGGGCTGGTTTTCATGGCGACTTTGGTTGGCGCCGGAACCATCGTGGTCTAGGCTGCGCGGTTTTAGTAGCACAGCGCGTCGCGACGGAATCCCGGCGCGTTGTTTATTGATTTGCCTCCCGCTCACATCGCTCGACGAAATCGAGGATGCTTCGAAGATGAAACAGCCGGACGCCCCGAATAGCACCGGGTTCCCGGATGCTCACGGAACGAATCCGACCTTTGGCCGCTAACTCATAAAGTTTTGGGCGAGTGAATCCGGAATATTTTTCGGGACCACGAATTGGGCCTCGGATCCAAATGGGTAGTCCATTGGCTTGGTCTGCGACTATCTGCGCGACTTTCGATTCCGCGCAAATTTCACCCTTAAGTCTCTTGCCGAGGGTGGTTGCCGGCGAACTGTGAACGTTTTTCAAGCTCCCAACGTCCAGCAATGTCAGTGAAAAAGACCGGACACTTAGGCGGATTTTCTCATTTCGCGGTTCGGTACTGAAAAAGCCAGAACAATGATTTGTCCCGCACGTGGGCTACAATTTGTAGCCGAACTTTCCGATCGGTTTTGCTGTAAAGGCCGAAATCCCTGCTGATTTCCGCGCTTGACCATCCGGCCGAGACTAGCCGCGACACCATGGGGCGGAGCCGTTCTATGGGAAGTGCGGTGCCCCAGCCCATCCCCCTATCGAATGTTCGCGGGTGAAGACAAGGTCCGATGGTCCGGGATGGTCGCGGGTTTGGGTTGGCTGCATCCCCACCCCAAACTGGCTTGAGGTGCCGTCCTCCTCCATCACGAGCGTGCTCAATTTGGGCAATCCAGCGAGAGCGGCGGGTGCCAGGCTTCAGGTTGAGTCGGCGACGGATCTTCCCAAGAGTCCCTTCATCGAGTCCACTTTTCGGCCGGATTCCCAGCCAGTCGATCAGATCATTCAAAGCCCTGTCCGAGCAGATCGCCAAAGGCAGTCGGTCGGGAAGTTGGGTGGGGCCGACGATCCAAAAGCGAACGAAGTTGTATCGAATGGCGACGTCGGTGAATTCTCTGTTCTTTGTTTCGCTGAAATATTTATCACCGGCTAGGCCGCTGCGGAGGAGTTGGTCAAGAATCAGCCGCTTTCCGCGCCAGGGCCCCTTTCCCATCCTTAACTGCAATTCAGCCCGTTCAGCAGACTCCGCGGCAGCTGTGAAACAGCGTGCGGCGTCTCCAATCGGTCCCCATGACCCAAGGGCGCGCCAACGAAGTGGCGCCGGAGCGTCTAAGAATTCTGCCTCGACTGTTCGGCAAATGTCTTCTGGAAAGCATCTTCGGAGGAAATCGCCAATCCACCAATTGGTCTGCCTCAGGTCGAGGATGGGCCATTCATGCAACCAACGCCTGTCGGGGGCTATCTCGTTCACCGCTTGCAGAGTCTAACAACGTTGAGGGTTGTCAACGACGTCTCTATTTGTTCGACGTTTTGGATGGTGAGACTCGAGCGTGTCCACAGTTAATGTCATCTTGGCTTGCAAGGAAACCGAGCGCGCCTGGCACGTAGACGGTTGGGTCGTCTGCCCCAGACATCCTGTGAAAGGGATTGCACCGGATTCAACTGCTCGATGGGTTCAGGCGATTGGAAGACTTGAGGGCACCGCCGGGGAACCGATTGAATCAATGAAGTGCCTTCGATGTCTTGTTTCTCACCACGTCGGGCAACAAGTCTGCGGCTCGTCGGAGTGATGCCGTCTCGATGTGCGTGTAGTTCGCGCTGATTGCTGGCGAGTCGTGGCCAATGAATTCGCGGGCGACCGCATCACTAACGCCGGCATTCTTCAGGAGGCTGGTCGCGGTGTGGCGGAGTGCGTGGAACGAAAGCTCCGCTTGCTCGTGCCGGACGCTGCTCCCTTCGCCGGTCTCTCGGTATTTCCGCGCCTTCGCCAATCCAGCCGCCACGAGGATCCCGTGAAACTGCTTCGACATCCGCCCTTTGTGGCCCGACGCCGCGTAGGTCATGGCGGCGGTCGGGAACAGGGGTGACTGCGGGTCCTCGTCAGCCGGTAGTGTCTCGATGAACCGCACGAGGGGCGCTGCGAGCGGCAGAATCTGTCGCCGACCGGTCTTGTTGGTGACGAGGCGCAGTTCTCCTCGCTGCAAGTCGAGATTGTTCCAAGTTAACTGCGCGATGTCTCCGAGCCGCTGGCCGGTGTAGAGTCCGAAAAGGATCATACCGCGCCACTCATTGTCTGCGACTTCAAGGATTCGCCCCAGTTCTTCGAGCGTGAACGCGCGACGCTTTGATTCCCCCTTTCGCTTTAGAAGGGTCACCCGTTCTGCCGGGTTTTCGTCAATCAGTCCGTCCCGTCGGGCTTGGTTGAAGGCGGCGCGGAGGATTTTCAGGCTCGTGTTGACTGTATTCGCGGAAACCCGTTTCGAGTATTCGTCTCGGAATGCGGCAACCTCACGGTGGGTCACGTGGGTAATCTGCCCAGCGGTCTTCGACCCAAGCGCTGCGAGGAAATGCCCCACCACGATGCCGTATCGCTGGTGGGTCTTTTCACCTGCCTCAATCTCTTTCCGTTTCAGCCACGAGGCAAAGAAGTCTTTAGCGGTTGAACTGGGAAGTTGGTCGGAGTTTGCGAGCGCATAAATGTCCGCGATGACTTTTCGAGCCTGCGCCTCGATGAAACGGCCACTGCGGGCGGCGGTAGCTGAATCCTCAAATTGGTTGGCGATCCGCTGGGCTTCACGCCTGTCTGTGCTCTTGGTGCTGCGTTGGGTTCGGGCACCGTCGGGGAGGCTGAAGCACGCGATCCAATACGGGGAGTTGGGGAGTCGTCGCAACGAGGCCATAATTATTACAACAGAAGTTACAACGTTTACCTGTGTCAGGCAAGTTCAATAATGTCAGTTTCGTTAGAAATGTGCTGTATTTCGAGATTGAATTTGAATCGTGAGTTCAAATCTCACCGCCCCGACCATCTCTCCCTCAAAGACTTACGATGTTTGAGGTTTGGGCGGAGCAACCGGGGTGGCGAACCTCCATGAGCTCGACACTGCCTTGGCGTGCTCCTGCGTGAACGCTTCGCCCAAAATGGTGCTGCAATTTGAATTGCCCGATCTGCCTTCTCTAGATGCCGAGCGTGACGGCAAGAGGATGAAACTCCCTCGAGTTGTTTCGATCCGTCTCACCCGATCTCTGAATCAGAAAGTGCGACTGCGAGCCCTGTTGGAAACGTGGCATGGTCTGGCGCTTCACACCGACCGAAATTGGAAGCCCTGGACCTTGGAAAGCTGTTGAGCACACCGGCTTTCGTTCAGGTCATGTACGAGCACAAACCCGATGGTAAGACCTCCGCCAATATCGCCAATCTGATGCCAGTATCAAAAGGTACATCGAAGCCAGTAGCCACCTCGCCAACAACGTTGTTCAGTGTGGACCAACTGGAAGCCCCACAGGATTTGGAGGAAGCCAAGTTGGTGCCTTGGATTGCGGAATTGGTGAAGACCAGTCGCGAATACGAATGCTTATTGGCTCGTTCAACCACAAAAATGCCAGCATCTCCGGTAGCTGCATCACTGGGGTACCAGTCGGTGACGCCACAGCCGAGGACGACGAGCCGTTCTGAACCTTTCAATTCTTTAGTGTCTTACCACCAACGACACTGGCCGTGCCCATCTTTGTTGGGCACAACGTCGAGTGCGACGTCTGTTTCCTGTTTCAACGGTGCGTTGTGCTCGGGATTCGTACGCCGATTCCGCTCTCCCCCGAGAAGGTGCGTACCGCTTGCACCATGCAGACATGGGCGGCCCGTTGGAATAGGGACAAGTGGCCATCACTGGACGAACTCTGCCGTTTGAGCACCATGTGTTGATGACGCAGCGCCAGGACTTCGAGGGCGAGATGGTGACGGCGTCGGAAAAACGACGGAGGGTATGTCTGAAAGATCCAGAGAGTGGAAAACATTACTCTCTCAGCCTGATTGCAAATCTCCGCCAAACATGCCTCCGCCCGATAGACTTTCTGCCACCTCAAGGCTGGTGGGTGAGACTGCGACTTAGGGAGTCAAGCGGCGGCGCAAGCCGATGATGCCCGCGCATGAGGCCAAGAACAGCGCCAACGTGCCGCCGACATCGGGTATGGGGTGGCCATTTCCGGGCGTGGGTCCGGCGGTGTGCATCGCGCCGGCCGGGTGCACCTCTTGGATGGGGCCCGGCCAGAAGTCCTGGAGAATGTCCGCACCGTTGAGCATGTGGTTGACTCCGTCGATCAGGAGGGCTCCGGGTGGCGCCTCGTGGCTCCACAGCGCGCCCTGGTTGCTCAGTTGCAGGTTGTCGGCCATCAGGATCGGCCCAGTGAGCCCGCCCAGCCGAACGTCGAAGAACACGTCGAAGAACGAACTGAACGTGCCGTGTGGGTTGCCCTCGGGCCCGAAGTCGATGGTCATTCGCCCCGGGCTCCCGGGACCGCCCCGGACACTCTGGAGCGTGATGTAGTGCGTCGCCAGCCCGCCGCCCAAGTCGATTGGCGCGACGCTCTTTAACTGGAGCGCGACCAGTTCGATCGGGATCGCTTCACTGGGTGCGTGCGCATCCGTCTTACGTTCCACGATGGTATCGGTCAACCCCGTGGGTTCCGGGCCACCACCGAAGTCATAGCTCCCAAGCGGGACGCCCATCCAGGGACGCCCGAGGAAGACCGTTCCGCCCGCGTCGGTTTGCAGCAGGTCCCAGCCCGCATGCACCGTGCCGGTAGCTCGCACCGGCGGTGCGAGGCTGAGTCCGGCCAGCACCACTCCCAGCAGCGCCGCCGTTTTCAAGTGTTTTCCGCTCATAGCAAGTTTCCGTTCAGCTCGTTCGCTGCGAGGGCTTACTTGACCCAGGCAGACTGAGTTGCATACGGCGCGGGCCACTCGCCACTACGGTCGGGACCACATCGGTCCCGGCTGGGGCGGGTCAGTTTGGGCCCGACAGCCTGGAAGAAAATTAGCAAGAAACGTTCCAGAAAGCTGACGCAGTTGAGACATAATATTTAAAGCATTGGACATCAATTTGTTACGCATTAGAGTCGGTTTCCTTGCCTCCGGAGTCGCCATTCAAAAGTGTTCAATCCGCCGACGCTTTGGAGGCCTGCATGGCGCGCATCTCTAATCATTTTAATTAGTAACTCTATTCAATGCAAGCACTTGCGCCACCGCTTGTTACCTGCACGCCAGGCTGTAAGCTTTCCTGACAGCCTTACACTTGCCTGGGATGCCGACGGGCGAGGCGGCGGCGGACTGGAGCGGATGCGCGGTTCGGTGCTGTTCCGGTTGGTGTTGGGGCCGATGGGAGCCGCCGTAGTGTCCGAAAACTCGAACGAGGTTGATTTCATGCGGCTTCGCGACAGTAGTCGTTGAGCTGGCCACCCAGTCTTGACCGACACTCTATTGGGCCACTTTCTGGAAGAGGGTTAAACTCCGCTCGGATGATTGTGTTGTCCAGTGCCTGATGATTTGTCTCGGTGTGATAATGAGAAGGGTGTCCGGTGTGACGATGCTCGCGAATTGCAAAGGCCTTTTCTGCCGATGGGTTTGCCTCTGACAGCGAGGCGTCGCCGTTGATCGTCGGTGAATCGAGGTGGCTTACCGAGCTGCTCGTTTAGAACACGGATTTCCTCCCGGAGCTACTCGATCACCAACTGCTGCTGTCGATTCATCAAACCGGCGACACAAACCAGGAGGAACGTGAGCGGATTCACGACGAAAGGATCACTCGATCAATCGAGAATTAGCAATCCGTCTCCGATTCCTTGCCAAGGATGCCGCTTGCACAGGCCGTTCATTTGCAATGAATTTCGGTCCGTTTGAGTTTTCGGACACTACGGGTTACCTAATGGTCGGCGAAGCGGCTATTCCCTACGCTGACGCCGCGCAACGGCTCGGTCTCGAGGAAGGGGCGATGCGCGGCGCGGTGCACCGCCTTCGTAAACGCTACCGAGAATTGCTACGCCAGGAGATCGCGGAAACATTGGAAGACCCCGCCCAGGTCCCTGATGAATTGCGCGCCCTGCAATCCGCGTTGGCGGGTTGAACTTCCACGGGCCCGCCGAGCATCCCGAACTTGTCGGCCAAACGAAAGGAGATACTCATGACGATGCTCGTTTGCGCGAAATCAATCCCGGAAAAAGGGGCGCATCTTTGCCGTCCTGGTTGATGCCTTACGTGTTGTTTGTGCCGCTGTCGGTCAGATGGTTGGGGGACTTTCCTCTGCCATCGCGAGCGCGTCGTTGGAGGCAATGGTGCCCTGGCCTTTGGCGTCGCGCTGCTTACGCGAATAGACGTTCACCGTGATCTTGATAAGCAGGGTGTAGATCATCAAACCCAGCGCCCAGATGCCGGCGGTGACTTTCCATTCAGTAATGCTCGGGCGGTATTCAACGATCTCGTGCAACGCGCTGGGCACGAAGGCTGGGATGATCATGCCCATGCCCTTTTCGATCCACAGGCCGGCGAAGGCAAGGATACAGGCGGTGTTCAGGATCCACGGGCGGCGGTTCACGCCTCTAACCATGAAGAGTCCGACGGCGATCACCGTGGCGGCGACGGAACTCCAGATCCATGGGACGAGTTCGTTGTGCCCGTGGAGGCCGAAGTAGAGATACTTCGCCGCGCTGGTGTGGCTGCCGCCGGTGTAGAATTCGACGAAGAGTTCCGACGCGACCATGAGCAGACTGATGAGGATAGTGATGCGGATGATGCCCACCAGGGTGCGGATGGCGCCTTCACCAAACATGCGGCCGGTCTGGTGCCGGATGATCTGTATGGCGACGATGAGAAACGCCGGGCCGCTGACAAAGGCGCTGGCAAGAAAGCGTGGGGCGAGCAGCGCGGTGTTCCAGAACGGCCGGCCGCCAAGACCGCAGTAGAGAAACGCGGTGACGGTATGGATGCTGATTGCCCAGATGATGCTGATGAAGACGAACGGCACATACATCTTCGCCTCGGGCTTTTGGCCGCGGAAGCGCTTGTAGAGCAGGTAGCCGCAAATGTGCACGTTGATGAACAGGTAGCCGTTCAGCACGATTACGTCCCAAGTGAGCATGGAGACGGGAAAATTGAATTTTCCCAGCCCGGGAATCATGTGCCAGAAACGGTCAGGTCGGCCGAGATCGCACACGACGAACATGATGCACATGATGATGGACGCAATGGCGAGCAGTTCACCCACGATCACGATGTCGTGCATGTCCTCGTCGTGATAGAGATAGGCCGGTATGACCATCATCACACCGCCGGCGGCCAGGCCGACGAGGAAGGTGAAATTGGCAATGTAGAGGCCACACGAGACGTGGTCGCTCATGGCGGTGACGGCCATGCCGTCGCGCACCTGAATGGCCCACGCATTAGCGCCGACGAGAAAGACGGCGGTGAGTAGCGTCATCAAGACATAGAATTTCCATCCACCCTCGATGGACTGGTTGAACGCGGACCATCCAAAGTGGACATACTGCCGCCACTCCGGCACGGGCTTCACGGCGGGCACAGGCGCGGTGTTGCTGCCGGCGGGATTACTCATCGAAGAAGTAAAAGAATTGAGGTTTCAGGCCGAGTTCCTCTTTGAGGATGAAGGTGCGCTTGTTTTGCAGCACCCAGCGGATTTCGGAATTGGGGTCGTTGAGATTGCCAAAGACGCGGGCGCCCGTCGGGCATGCTTCGAGGCATGCGGGCAAGCGCCCATTGCGCGTGCGGTGCAGGCAGAAGGTGCATTTCTCCATCACGCCCTGCGGACGAATGCGGTTGCTGAGGTAGCTCTGGTCCGGGTTGATTTCCGCTGTGGGGATTTCCGGCTTCTGCCAGTTGAACCGCCTCGCATGATAGGGGCACGCCGCCTCGCAGTAGCGGCAGCCGATGCACCAGTTGTAGTCCACCACCACGATGCCGTCCTTTTCCTTCCAGGTCGCCTCGACCGGGCAGACATCCACGCACGGCGGGTGCTCGCACTGCTGGCACTGCACGGGCATGTAGTATTTGTCCGGCTGCGGCACGGGGTGATCGTAGTGCACGTTACCCTTCTCGAAATCCATCGAGCCCTTGGTCATCTCGAATACGCGGATGTAGCTCTGGTGCGAGGGGTGGTCGTGGTTGTTTTCAACGTGGCAGGCCTCGGCACATTTCCGGCAGCCGTTGCAAATGGAAAGGTTGAGCGCGTAGCCGAATTTAACACCCTCCATGGGCTTCGGGTCGCTGAGGGTCACATTCGCGCCGTATTTTTCCTTCGCCACTTTGGTCAGACGTTCGAGGATAACGGCAATCTCCTCCTGGGTCAGCTCCTTATAGTGCTTCTGGAGGAACTCATCCATCGAAGTCTGCGATGGCGCTAAGCGAAATGAAGCCGCCCGTGCTATGAGGAATGGAGCCACTTGGGAGCAGGATTGGGGGCGTGTTCCTTTATTCCCGGGGGCGAATGGATGCTGAGAGGGGGGTGGAAGAGAAAAAAATCCTTGTTCCACCGCGGCAACGGATCGCCGTTGAGGTAGAACAAGGACGTTCAACCGACAGTCTTCATATTGAGTGAGGTTTTTGGTTTTTTGCAATCAGGATCCAGCAGCAGTTTAAGTTCATCCAGGACTGGTACCGTGACAACGAGAGCGTTACGGCTCTGGTCCTGGAGTATTATCTGGTGCTGCGATCGATTCTCAGAGCCCGACCTCTGTTGCGTCGATTGCTGGTTCGTTGCCAGCATTGCCGTATTTTCTTTCTTACCGATCCGCGCAATGCGGACCGGCTCAAACTGGGTTGTCCCTTTGGATGCAAGGAGTGTCATCGCAAAGAGGCCGCTTGCGCACGGAGCGTGGCCTATTACCAAACTAAAGAGGGCAAGCGCAAGAAGAGCGTCCTGAACGGCAAGCGGAGGGCGCGCAACGGTGCTGCGCCGCCGGAGGCGACGCCTCCGCAAAGCGACCCTGTTCCTCCATCCACGAGTTCTGCGGAGGGAAATGGAACTCCGTGGCCCACGTCGTTGGTGGCTTACCTGAGGATGGCCGTCAGTTGGATCGAAGCTCGCAGTGTGAGCTCCCAGGAGATTCTGGAGATGCTCGCGCGAGTTTTGAGACAACTCAGCATGGTCCGCCGCCGCCGAATCGATCAGATTATCGACTGGTTGAATGAACCCCCACCTTAAAGGTCTGCCGGATTCGCCACCGACGTTTCACGAGGTGGAGCTTTCCCAATTAGACCTCCGTTATGAGGGCCATCGTCTAAAACAGACCGGGCTCGAAGAACGGCTCTTGGCGTCGATCGCCCAGCGCGGCATCCAAGAGCCTCTGGAGGGAGTGCGGATCGCAGACGCACACGTCCTGCTCAATGGCTTCAAGCGCTATCGATGCGCCCTCAAGCTAAACATCCATACGGTGCGCTTTCTGTCGCTGGGATCCGACGAAGTCGTGGCCATCCTGAACCTCCTGCGCGTCGCCAACAGCAAATCCCTGAGCCTTCTGGAGCAGGCTCGATTCATCGACGAACTCAGAGAGGTCCGCGGGCTGAGCGTGCCTGAGATCGCCGAGGAACTCTCCCGCAGCAAGGCCTGGGTCAGTATGCGCCTGGGACTCTTGGCGCAAATGACTCCGGCAGTGCGAGAGGCGCTCTTCGCCGGTGCCTTCCCCGTTTACGCCTATATGTACACCGTGCGCTCTTTCATGCGCATGAACGGGGTGACGCGCAGCCAGGTCGATGAGTTCGTCGGCGCTCTGCGCGGCAAAAGATTCAGTGTTCGGGAGATTGAGCAACTGGCTCATGGCTTCTTCCGAGGACCTGAGTCTTTTCGCCAGGAAATCCTCAAAGGCAACCTGGCTCTGGCACTCAAGCAAATGGATCAGGCGCCCCGGGATCCGGACAGCGGCACAGAGTTTGAGCGCGTGCTCATCGGCGATCTGGAGAGTCTCCAGAAATACATGCACCGGGTGATGGGCAAGAGCCAGGATCCCCGGCTTAAGAGCCGGGGGTTCTTTGCCCAAGCCCATCTCCTAACTGCGGGGATCCTCAGCCGGGCGCCTGTGTTTCTCCAAACCTTGAGGCAATTCAATGATCGAATCGGACAAGCGTAAAACCATTTTCCTGCTCCATCAGGGAGGCATGTCGGCCCGGGAGATTGCCCGGCGTTTGCTCCTCAGCCGCAATGCCGTCCGCAGGATCATCACTCAGGAGGGTCAAATGCCCAAGGTCGTTCGCACCCCGAAGCACTTGATCGATCCGGACCTGCTCCGACAGCTCCATGGCCAATGCAAGGGTTGGGTCCAACGCGTGCACGAAATACTCACCGAAGAACACGGCATCCGGATCAAATACTCCACCTTGACCCTCCTGCTCCGACGCTTGGGCATCACTCAGAAGTCCGAACCTCGCTGTGATCGGGTGCCCGACGAACCCGGCGCGGAGATGCAGCACGACACCTCGTTATATACCATCGATTTGGGCACCCAACGGGTCAAAGTCGTCGCCAGTCTGCTCTACCTGCGCTACTCCAAACGCCGTTATCTCCAGTTCTATCGCGCCTTCAATCGCTTTAAGATGAAGAGCTTCTTGCATCGCGCGTTGATGCATTGGACCTACGCTCCCAAAGCCTGCATCATCGACAACACCAACCTGGCTCGTCTGCGTGGCACCGGCGCCCGTGCCGTGATCGTTCCGGAGATGGAAGTCTTTGCCAAACAGTACGGCTTCTGTTTCGTCTGCCATGAGAAGGGGCATTGCAATCGCAAAGCGGGCGAAGAGCGCAGCTTCTGGACCGTGGAAACAAACTTCCTCCCCGGGCGAAGCTTCCAGAGTTTGGAGGATCTAAACCAACAGGCTCTGGAGTGGTCGACCCTTCGGATGGAACACAGGCCACAGGGCAAGGCTAATTTGATTCCCGCCAAAGCCTTCGAGCATGAGCAAGGCTTTTTGGCAGCGCTGCCGGCTTGTCTCAGCGCCCCGTACAAAACCCACAACCGCTCGATTGACCAATATGGCTATGTGGTTTTCGGTGCCAATTATTTCTGGGTGCCCGGAACTCTGCGCAGCGAGCTCAAAGTGTTGGAATACGAGGAGCGCTTGCAACTCTACCAATCAAGCGAACTTCTGGCCGAATATGCCCTCCCGCCCGATGGCGTGAGGAACAAGACTTTCGACTCCGAAGGACGTCAGGTTCCACGAGATCGGCCTCAATATCGTAAACAGTCCAGCCAGGAGGAAGAAAAACGCTTGCGAGCCCTGGCGCCCGCCCTCAACGACTATCTGGACTTCTGCCTGCAGGCCCCGGGACTGCAACGACACGTCTTCCTGCGGAAGCTCTTCGCGCTCAGTCAGAAGATGTCTCTGGAGCTTTTCGTCAAAAGCGTTGAGCGCGCCCGCAGATTCAAAATCACCAGCCTGGAGGTCCTCGAACGGATCGTCCTGTGCCACCTCCGGGAAGGCATTGGAGAGCTGCCCTCAGTCCACATCGATGAAACCTATCAAGAACGGGAAGCCTACCAGGAAGGGTTCCTGACCGATCCTCCCGATCTGTCCCTCTACCAAGACCATGAATAAGGAACTGGCCGAGAAACTAAAATACCTTCACCTCAGATCGCTGCCCACCCAGTGGGAAGCCACCCTCAAATTGGCCGCTGACAAAGGCTTCTCTCACGCGCACCTGCTGACGCACGTGGTGGAGGAGGAATATCGATTGAAGTGCGACAATGCACTCCAGCAACGTCTCCAGCGCGCTCGCATCCCAGAACCCTGGGCCATTGAGACCTTTCCTTTCGAACGGCAGCCCAAGCTCAACAAAAAGAAGATCATGGCTCTCTACGACTCGATGACTTTTATGACCCAGAGCCAAAACATCATCTGGTTGGGATGCACCGGTTGCGGCAAAACCGGCCTTGCCACGAGCTTTTTGACCCACGCCATCCACGAAGGCTACACCGGGCGGTATATTCTCTTTGCCGAACTCATCCACGAACTCTACCAATCGGTCGCCGACCACTCCGAAGCCAAGGTGCTCAAGCACTATCTGGCCTACGAATTGTTATATATTGATGAAATAGGCTACGTCGAGGTCGAGCCGGTTCAGGTGGGCCTCTTTTTCAATTTGATGCAGCAGCGCCACAAGAAAAAGCCCACCCTGATCACGTCCAATTTGGGGTTTGCCGATTGGGGGAAATTCTTGAAAAACGATCCGTTGACCGCGGCACTGATCGATCGACTCACAGAGAATAGCAACGTCATCAAAATGAAAGACTGCGTGAGTCTCAGAACCAAGCTCAGCTCCGACGCCGACTCATGAACTCCGGGCCTTGGCGAGATCGAGCCGGCCGGCTTCGATCCATCCCTTTGGAAAGGGTTTTGCGGATCTCGGGAGCCCAGCCAGATCAATTCGATCCCTGTAAATGGCACACTTCCCAAGGAGTGCTGTCGGTGAAGGGCGCCAAGTTCATCAACTGGAAGCAGGGCGTCGGCGGGGGTGGAGCCATCGATCTAGCCATGCACCTGCATCGCTTGAACTTTGCCGAGGCGTTGGAATGGCTGGAAGGACTCTTCCCAACTCTTCCACCACCCGAACTGAACCCGGCCCTCCAAGACACGGAGCTTAAACTCCCGCTCGCCGATCTGGGCCATCTTGCCCGTGTTGAAGAGTACCTGAGCCGCCGCCGTGGCCTGCCTCTGGAACGGCTCCAGTCTCTGTTCCATTGCGGCGACCTCTATGCCGACTCCAAAGCCAATGCGGTGTTTCTGCTGCGCGGAGCCCACCGCCAGCCCGTCGGGGCTGAACTGCGAGGAACAACGACCAGCGACTGGCGTGGAATGGCGCCCGGTTCACGGAAAGATTTCGGCTACTTCTCGGTTCCTTCGACCAACCCATATCCTGTGCGGGCAATCATTCTCTGTGAATCCGCCATCGATGCCATCAGCTGCTTTGTTCTTCATCCAGACTGTCGTTGCCTCTCGACAGCCGGCGCTCGACCCGACCCTCGGTGGCTGCGCGACCTTGTCGGGCAAGCCATCCCGATCTACTGCGGCTTCGATGCCGATGCGACCGGAGAAACCATGGCCCGCTCCATGATGAGCCTTCATCCTTCGATTCGGCGTCTTCTCCCTCAGCTCCACGATTGGAACGACGTCCTCAAAGCCAGATCCTGAGCGCACCCCCTTCCAGGGCTCCTACCCCCACCTGCCAGCTACTCGGAAGGGCCTGCTTCCTACTCGGAAACACTCCTACTCGGAAATCGCCACCGTCTCCTTGGAAAAGAGAAAGTACCTCAGTACTCCACTTTCCAAGTGGCTCCATTCCTCATAGCACGGGCGGCTCCATTTCGGCTAGCGCCGTCG
>SXGU01180643.1_pt1 | contig 18645 bp, 14 predicted proteins | sample 3174531 | NCBI WGS metagenome assembly SXGU01 (sample SAMN11356863, study PRJNA531348) | freshwater metagenome | isolation source: freshwater sample F1-140 | place: China: Fuxian Lake, Yuxi | collected 2017-12-25 | reverse complement strand
GCCGCAACCCCGCCGCCAATGCCGATCGCCGCAGGGACCATCCCTTCCGCGATCACCAGGCGGCGGACCCGGCCCGGATCGGCGCCCAGGGCCAACCGAACCCCGATCTCCTGGTTTCGCCTCGTCACGGAATACGACATGACCCCGTAGACCCCGATGGCCGCCAGCATCAGGGTCAGGAGGGCCAGGCCGGCCATCAACGTGGCGGTGAATCGCTGCTCCCGGACCGCACTACCCACTACGCTTTCGAGGGTCGCGACCGCCGTGACCGGAACGCTGGGGTCCCGCCGGACCAGGAGCCCTTCGATGGACTTCAAGAGGCCGCGAGGATCACCCGCGGTGCGGGCGACCAGCGTCATCGCCGACCGAGTGGCGCCCCACGACTTGGCGAACTGGTTGTGGGGGACGAACCAGGCCCGCTTGGCTGGATTGGTCAAGCCGTTGTGGTGGACGTCACCGACGACCCCGACCACGGTGCGCCACGGAGTGCCCGGCGCGCCGCCGACCTGGATTCGCTTGCCGAGCGGCGATTCGCCGGGGAAGTACTGCTTGGCCAGCGTTTCATTGACAGCGATCACCTGGATGCCGTCCGGCGTGTCGGTTCGGTCGAAGAAGCGGCCTTCGAGGAGCGGAATCCCCATGGCTTCGAAATACCCCGGGGTCACGACCTGCCAATCGCCCGACCGGTTCGGCTCCCCGGGCGCCACCGGGCGCCCTTCGATCCGCATACCGCCGTCCCCGATTTCCGCCGCGATCGGGAGGACGCGGACGAAGCCGGCGGCTCTCACTCCCGCAAGGCCTCGGACTTCATCGCCGAGTTCCTGGAAGAACCGGATTCGGTCCGCCGTTCCGGGATAGGTGGCGTCCGGCAAGGCGACCCGAAGCGTGAGCGCGTTCCGGACCTCGAACCCAGGGTCGATCTGGGTCAGATTCCGGAAACTCCGGCCGGTCAGCCCGGCCCCGATCACCAACAGCACCGCGACCGCCATCTGGGTTCCAACCAACCATTCGCGCGACCGCCGGCGTCCGGGCCCTTCGCTCCCGCCCCGACCGCCATCCTTGAGCGAGGACACCAGATCAACCCGGGACGAACGGCCCGCCGGCGCGGCACCGAAGATGATGCCGGTGATCAGGGAGGTCAGCACGGCAAAGAGCAGGACCGACCCGTCCACACCGACCTCGGTGGCCCGGGGCACGCTGGCCGGGGCCCATGCCGACAATGCCCCGACGCCGAGCCAGGCCAAACCAAGCCCTACGGCTCCGCCCAACCCCGCGAGCAACAGGCTCTCGGTAAGGGCGAGTTGAAGCAACCGGCCCCGCCCGGCTCCCAAGGCGGCCCGAACGGCGATTTCACGGGCCCGGCCGTCAGCCCGCACCAAGAGCAGATTTGCGACATTGGCCGCGGCCAGCAACAAGAGCAGGCCCACTGAGGCCATCAGAACCATGAGGGGCCGGCGCACCGCCCCGTTCACCTCGTCCGGGATCGCGACGGCGAACGCGGTGAAGCGCATCGACTCCGGAAACCGCCGCTCCCCGGTCCACCGAGTGGCCAGCGCTCGGAGTTCACGAGTCGCATGGTCGGCTCCCACTCCGGCGGCCAGGCGGGCCACCGCGTAGTAGCTGTGACTGCCGGGATCGGGATTGGCGATGTCGAGACGGAGCGGGAGGAGGAGTTGGGCCGGCACCTTGGCCTGGAACTCGAGCGGCAGGCGGAACGTCTTCGGAAGGATCCCGACCACGGTCCAGCTTGCGCCGTCGAGGGTCAGTGTGCGACCGACCAGGCCGGGGTCACCACCGAAGCGCCGAACCCAGAGGTCGTGCGCGACGAGGACCACCCGAGGTCCGTTCGGCACGTCTTCCTCCGGGGCGATGACCCGCCCGGCCACCGGGGCGACCCCCAAGAGCGGCAGCAGATTGGCCGTAATCTCGGCGACCGGAACATTCTCGGGGCGTTGATCGCCGGTGATGGTGACACCAGCCCCGCTTCCCCACGCCGCCACGTCCTGGAACAGGCGGCTCTGGCCGCGATACTGGACCAACTCCCAGGCCGACACCCAGGTTTTGTCGAAGTTGGTCCATTGGCTCCAGATCATGGCCAAGTCACGGGGGGCTCGATATGGGAGGGGTCGAAGCAGCACGCCGCGGACCACGCTGAAAATGGCCGTATTGGCCCCGATACCGAGACCGAGGGTGAGGACAACCATGAACGGAAAGAGGGGGCGGCTTCGAAGCATCCGAACCGCCAACTGGAGATCAGTGAGCACGGGGGGCCTCCTGCAACAAGACGTGAGGACGGGCAGTCTGGTCGGGCGGAGGTCTGATACCCGCCGGGCGGCGGGCGTTGGAACTAACCGAGAACCTCGCGATAGAGCCGAAACATGTTGCCCCCCATGACCTGCTCGACCTCCCGGGGCTTGAGGCCCCGTTTGACCAGGCCATCCCACACGACCTCCATCCGCCGGGGACCGTTCAGCTCCGCGATGAAGTACGGCAGCTCGCTGTCCTGCACTTGGGCCCCCTCTTCGCGCTTGAGCTCGGCGACGTATTCGGGGGTCAGTTCGACGACACGGTGATCGCGGTCGCTTCCAATGGCAACATGTTCGATGCCGGCAACCTTCACCGCATGGATCAGGTGATCGAAGTAAGCGGCGAGGTTGTCGGATTTCTTCGGGGTGAGAAACGGGCGCATCTGGCAGATCCCGACCACCCCGCCCCGCTCGGCGAGGAGCCGGAGGTTCTGATCGGTCGTGTTGCGGCGGTTCTGATGCACGGCCATGCAGGCCGTGTGGGAGACAATGACCGGCGCCCGTGAGGCCGTGATCGTCTCAGCCATCGTGGCCATGTTGGCGTGGGAGAGATCGATCAGCATCCGATGGGCGTTCATTCGTTCGATCACCTGATGCCCGAACGAGGTGAGCCCCCCGGATTCCCAGCATCCGACGCCCACCTCGTTCCGGGTGTTATAGGTGAGTTGGCAGCTCCGGAGCCCCATCTGATGGAACAGGCCGATCCGGTCGAGCGCGCGGCCGAACTGCACCGTGTTTTGGTAGAGGTAGAACACCGCCAGGCGTCCGGTGCGGCGGGCCCGGTCGATGTCGGCGGTCCGGGTTGCCTTGAGGAAGAACTCGGGATGGGCCGCGAGATAGGCATCGTGCTCCAAGAGCGAATCGACCGCGAGGGCCAAGGCCTCCGCGCCTTCAGGCTTGGGATCGCACAGGGTCACGGTGATCGCGTCCATCCCGCTCGCCAACATCTCGCGAATCAAGGAAGCCGGATACTCGGGGCGGAGCTCCCCCATGGCGTCAATGATCAGCCGGTCACGCCGCTGGATCAGGGCCGGCGCCAGGGGAACCGACGCCAGAGCCGCGATGACGGAGCGGCGCGAGACCGGCCTGGCCCCGGTCATGAGAGCATGCCCGCGAGCGACGCCGATGTGAACGCCGCCAGGTTGCCGGCGATCATTGCCCGGAGGCCGAACTTGGCGATCTCCGCCCGGCGCTCGGGGGCCAGGCCGCCAATGCCACCGATTTGAATCGCGATCGACGAGAAGTTGGCAAACCCGAGGAGCGCGTAGGTCAGAATGATCGAACTGCGGGGCGAGATGACGAGGTTGCCGCCGAGATCGCCGGCGAATTGGGCATAAGCCACGAATTCGTTGAGCGTGGCCTTCAGGCCGATGAGCGACCCGACGTACGCCGTGTCGTGCCACGGGACCCCCATGACCCAGGCCAACGGCCGGAGCAGGGTGCCGAAGATGCTCTGCAGACTCAAACTGGGCACCCCGCCCAAGGCACCCACCCAGCCAAGGAGGGCGTTGAGCAGGGCCATCAGCGCGATGAACGCCATCAACATCGCGGCGACGTTCAAGGCAAGGCCAAGTCCCTGAGCCGCCCCGCCGGCCGCGGCCTCGATGACGCTCTTTTCGGCCACATCGACCTTGAGGTCGAGCGAGCCCTTACTGACCGGGACGCCGGTTTCCGGCATGATGATCTTGGCCAAGACGAGGCCGGCCGGCGCGTTCATGACGCTGGCGGCAAGCAGGTGGCCGGCAATACCCGGAAACACACCGGACAACATCCCGACGTAGGCGGCCAGCACCCCGCCCGCGACGGTCGCGAAACCGCCCACCATGACCGTGAGTAACTCGGACTGGGTCATCGTGGCGACGAACGGTTTGATGAGCAGCGGCGCCTCGGTCTGTCCGAGAAAGATGTTGCCGGAGGCGGACAGCGTCTCGGCGCCGGAGGTTCCCAGGGTGCGTTGCATCACGAACGCCAGGCCTTTGACGATCTTCTGCATGATGCCGAGGTAATAGAGGACCGACATCAAGGCGGAGAAGAAGATGATGGTCGGGAGCACGTTGAACGCGAAGAAGGCACCGGTCTGCGCCACCATGCCGGCCGAGGTGTCGACGGCTCCTCCGGCCCCCGGAGAACCCACGGGCACCGTGGACTGGACCAGGTTCCCGAAGACGAACCGGGCGCCCTGTTCCTGGAAGGTCAGCAGGCGGGTGATCGCATCGCCGACCGAGGCAAAGACGGCCCGGCCGGCCGTTGTCTTGAGCACGATGAGACCGAAGAGGGCCTGGAGGCCAAGTCCCGTTGCCACCAGGCGCCAGTTGATCTTCTTCCGGTCATAGCTCAGCAGCACTGCAAGCCCGATCATCGTGGCGATGCCTAACAGGCCGATCGAACGTTCGGCGAGCGTCAGGTCGAGGCCGGCGCGGGCTTGATCGAGTTTCTGAGCCGCGGTCTGGAGCGGGAACATGATCATCAGAGGCCTTCCAACTCGTCACGAATTCGGGAAACCAGGGCTCGCCGTTCGGGCCATGGGAGGAACGCGGCTTCGAAGCCGTTGAGGATCATCCGGTCAATGTCGGCGCGGGCAAAGCCTAAGACGTCATGAGCCAAGCAGTATTCGTCCGACAACGTGGCGCCCGCCATCAGCCAGCCATCGGTACAGAGCGTCACCGGGATGCCGGCCGCAAAATACGCCTTGACCGGGTGGTCACGGAGCGACCGGACAGCACCAGTCTTGACGTTGCTGGTCAGATTGATTTCGATCGGGACCTGGCGGTCGCGAACGTAGGCCATCAGGGCCGGGTCTTCGATGAGCCTGGTCCCGTGGCCGATCCGGTTGGCGTGGCAACGGAGCAAGGCTTCCCGAACCGACTCCGGTCCGGCCGCTTCGCCCGCGTGCACGGTGATGCCGATCAGGCCGTCTTGGGCGATATCAAAGGCGGCCCGGTGGACGGCGGGCGGGCGACCGGCTTCGCCGCCAGCCAGATCGAAGGCGACCACGCCCCGGTCGCGGTTCGCCACCGAGCATTCCGCCAGTTCGATCGAGACTCCGGGGTCGTAGTGGCGAAGCGAGCAGTTGATGATCCGGGTCACAACTCCGAAGTCGCGTTCGCCGCGGCTCAACCCACGCCATTCGGCGTCAAGGACGTCCTGCAACGGCATCCCGCGTTTAGTCGAGAGCATTGGGCAGTAGCGCATCTCGAGGTACCGGACGTTGTCCCGCGCCGCGTCCTCGACCGCTTCGTAGGCCACCTGTTCGATGGATTCCGGGGTCTGCAGCAGCGGGATCGTCTGGTCGAACCGCTTGAGGTACTCGTCGAGTGACGTACCATCACCCACCAACATGAAGCGCCGGAGGGCGTCGGGGTCGGTGGTCGGGAGGGAAAACTTGGCCGCCTTCGCGAGCGCCACCATGGTGGTGGGCCGAATGACCGCATCGAGGTGGACGTGGAGCTCGGCCTTGGGCAGCCGCCGGATCAGCTCATGCATGCTCATCGCCCGCCTCGTCGGCCCGCCGGGCCGACCTGATGACTCGGATGATGGCGCCGGGTCCGACGAGGGCGCTCGAGTCCATCCGGATCCCCCGGCCGTCCGTGAGATAGGCCCGGCCGTTGCTCAGCGCATCCGCGAGACCCGGATCGGCGGCGATCGCGGCGCCCGCCGCCGTGGTCCCCGGGGCTACCTCGACTCTCTGGTCATTGACGAACACCGGAATGATCATTTGGCGACCGCAATCCATCGTTTCCCGGTGGGCGCCCGAATCGGCTGACGCATCCGTTGAAGCCAGGCGATCATCGCCTCGAGATCAGTCTTGCCAGTCCGGACTTGCCGGTATTGGCGGAGCATCGCGTACCCGCCGCCGCCGCCCGCCAAGAAATCGGCTAAGGCCAGAACGTAGATCCGCCGGGGATCGATCCGGGTTCCGTCGAGCTTGCGGATTTCAACCACTTGGTCGCCGGCGGGCCGGGTCGGATCGTAGCGAACCTTGAGGCCCGAGATGTGGGCGTTAGGCGCCCCGTCCTGCAGGGAGTGCTCGAGGACCCGTTTCAGTTCGCGGCCCGGAATCGAAAGCCGAACGACGTTGTTGCCGAAGGGCTGCAGTTCAAAGAGGTCGGCATACGTCACCGGACCCGGCAGCAGGGCCCGTCGGATGCCGCCATTGTTCATCAGTCCGAAATCGGCCGGAGCGGCGGCGCGTTGGGCATCGGCGATCAGGTTCCCGATCGGATACTCGCCCCGCTCCACCAGAAGGGTGTCTCGGAGCCGGGCCACGACCTGGCCGGCAAGGCGGCCGATCAGGGGCCGATAACGGTCGACCAGCGCCACCCCCGCCGAATCAGGCCGCACCGCATCGGCGTATACCGACTCGACCCGGACGCGCCAGCGGCGGCCGCCGTCGGGCGAACGAACCAGATCAGCAATTCCGACCGCAGTGCCGTTCGCCCTGGCCGAGACGATCGGGATGCCGTTGACGACGGTATTGAGCAAGGTATGGGTGTGTCCCGCCACGATCAGATCGAAGGCCGTGGAATCCGTTTGCCGGGCCAGGTCGATGATCTCTCCGGCGCACGCGAGGGAGTCGCAAAACGCTCCCGAGTGGGTCACCAGGATGGTCAGGTCCGGACCGGCAGCCTTGACGTCCGCCAGGGCCTGGGTCATCGAGGCCAGCCCCTCGGGAAAGCGGAGGCCCCGGACATGGCGGTCCATCACGATCGTCTTGGTGGCAGGGGTGATGTACCCAACGACGCCGATCGAATAGGGCCCTGCCCTGACGATCGCATATGGCCGGGACCAAGCGGGCCGCCCTCCGGTGGCGGTATCGATGATATTGGCGGCCAGCCAGGGATAGCGGGCCTCGCCGATCCGGGCGATCAGGGTGTCCACCCCCCAATCGAGTTCATGATTGCCGATAGCCGCCGCCGTGAGCCCGAGGAGATTCATCGCCTCGACCGCGGACCGGCCCGCCACCAAGTTCGAGGTCAAGGTGCCTTGGAGCTGGTCCCCGGCGTCAAGCCGGATCGAGGGGCAGCGGCACTCGGCGGCCAGACTGTCCATCATCCCCTTGACCGCCGCGATTCCCCCGATCGGCCGGCCGTTCGACCAGGGGTAGCCCCTGGCCTCCAGGGCCCCGTGGAAGTCATTGATCGTGAGCACTCGCAGCAGAATCGAATCCGCCGGGAAGGCCAGGAGGGCGGCCAGGGTCAGGGAGGTCAGCATTGGGGCTAAAGCTAGGCAGCCGTAACAAGCCTGTCACGTCGCTTGCCCAAACCGGGAAGGCGGTCATATTCGTCTCGGCGAATATGACTGACCCATCTCCCGCGGCGTCTCTGCTGGCCACCGTAGCCGAACCGACCCGGCTCCGGATCCTCAACTGCCTGGCCGCCGCGCCGCTGTTCGTGTCCGACCTGCAGACGGTCCTGGCGCTCCCGCAGCCGACGGTGTCGCGCCATTTGACCGTGCTCAAGAGGGCCGAACTGGTGCGGGATACCCCCGTCGCGCCGTTCGTGCTCTACCGCCTGACCAGAGATCCCGGCCCCCAAGGTCGGCTCATTAAGCTCATATTGGACACCTTGAATGCCGACGCTGAGTACCGGCGGGAGCGGACCTTGGCACTCGCCCGGAGCCGCATCCGAGGCAGCAACGGAGCGACGGAGTGACAAACGCCATGACCCATCGAATCCTCGTCGTAGACGACGAGCCGGACATCACCGCCCTGGTGGCCTATCACCTGGCCAAAGCCGGCTATCGGGTCTCGACCGCGGCGAACGGCACCGACGCCCTCAAGACGGCCACCGAGCAACGACCTGACGTGGTGGTCCTTGATTTGATGTTGCCGGGCCTCTCGGGGCTCGACGTGCTGCAGGCGCTCCGGAAGCAGGAGGACACCCGGGATGTCGGGGTGATCATGCTGACGGCCAGGCGGGAGGAGGCCGACCGGATTCGGGGCTTGGCGCTCGGCGCCGACGACTATCGGACCAAGCCGTTTTCGCCGAATGAGCTGACCCTCCGGGTGGCGGCGATCATCCGGCGGCTGGCGGCGCCGTCGACCTCGGGCGGCTCTCAGTTGGTGGCCGGATCGATCGTGGTCGACCGGTCGGCCCACCGAGCGACGGTTGACGGCCAGGCGTTGCTGCTGACCGCCACCGAGTACAAGCTCTTGCTGACCCTGTTGGAGCGCCGCGGCCGAGTCCAGACCCGCCCGCAGCTTCTGGAAACCGTGTGGGACGCCCAACCCGACATCCAGACCCGAACCGTGGACATGCACGTGCAACGCCTCCGGACCAAACTCGGCGAGGCCGGTGACCAAATCGAGACGGTCCGCGGGTTCGGGTACCGCTTCAAGTCCGCCGAGAAAGCGGTCCGGAGCCGGTGAGGTTCGCCACTCGACTGATTGCCGGTACCCTGGCCGTTCTGGTCGTGACGGTTGGGGCGCTCGTCGTCGGCGTTGACCGTTCGCTGCGCCACGATCTCGTCCAGGAAACCCGGAACTCCCTCCAGCGGGAGGCCGAGTTGTTTCGAACCGGGATGCCGGCCGATTCCACCGAGTGGCAAAAAGCGGTTGAGGATGCGGCTCGTTCGACCGGCATTCGGGTGACCGTCATCGACCGGGCCGGTCGGGTGGTGGCGGAATCGGGTCTTCGGCCGGAAGCCCAAGACCGGATCGACAACCACGCCAATCGCCCGGAGGTGGCGGCGGCACTCCGGGGCATCCCGGGATCCGAGCAGCGAACGAGCGCCACCACTGGGGAACGCCTGATGTATGTCGCCGTGCCCGGGGGTCCGGGGGTCATCCGGGTGGCCCTGCCCCTCGACCAAGTCGACGCGATCGTGGGCCGGGCTCAACGACCGGTGCTGGTCGCGGCGCTGGTGGCGCTGCTCCTCGGGACGGTGCTCGCGCTGGTAGCGGCCCGGCGGTTCGTGCGGCCGCTCGCGGACATCGCGGCGTCAGCGCAGAGCATTGCCCGGGGCGAGACGCCCCGCTTTCCCTTTTCCGGCATTCGTGACGTCGACCAGCTCACGACCAACCTCCGCCAGATGCACGACCAACTGACCGAGCGGTTTGAGAGCCTTCGCCGGAAGCAGTCCGAGACCGTCGCCATCGTCGATGCGATGGTTGAGGGCGTTTTGTCGGCCGACGCGAAGGGCCGGATCCTCACGGCCAACCCTGCCGTCCGCCGGCTGCTCGGGTATGGCGAGACCGAGCAGCTGCCGGACCTGGCCCTGCTGTTCCGGCCCAAAGAGGCCCGCGAAGCGCTCGACACCGTCCTGACCGGCGAGCCGATTGCCGACCGGGAGATCTCGCTCGGCGACCGAACCTATCTGCTCAACGCCCGCCCGCTCCCGGCCGGCGGGGCCGTGGTGGTGCTCCACGACTTGACCCGATTGAAACGGCTCGAGACGGTTCGCCGGGACTTCGTGGCCAATGCCTCGCACGAGCTCAAGACGCCGCTCACCGCGATCTCCGGGTATGCGGAAACGCTGTTGGCCGATGAGCCGGGGCCGGCCATTTCCAAGCGGTTTCTTGAAACGATCCTCTCGAACGCCCGGCGGATGCAGCGGCTGGTCGACGACCAACTGGACTTGTCGCGGATCGAGTCGGGCTCCTGGACGCCCCGCCGCGACCGGGTGGCCATCGAACCGGCGGCCCGGGAGGCTTGGGCCCTGGCCACGGCAACCGAACCGGCTGCTCCAAACCTCGAAATCCAACTCGCCCCCGAGGCAACCTGGATCGCGGCCGACCCCGACGGCCTCCGGCAGATCTTCCGAAACCTCTTCGAGAACGCGGTTCGACATACCGCGCCGAGCGGGAAGGTGACCGTCAGCGCCGCGCCCGACGACGGCGGGATCCGGATCAGCGTCGCGGACACCGGCGCGGGGATCGGCTCCGAACATTTGCCGCGGATTTTCGAACGGTTTTATCGGGTGGATCCCAGCCGGTCGAGGGAACAGGGCGGAACCGGACTCGGCCTCGCCATCGTCAAGCATTTGGTCGAAGGCCACGGTGGCCGGGTGTGGGCCGAAAGCACCTTGGGCACAGGAACGACGATCCAGATCCAGTGGCCAGTCACCCCGTCGTGAGGACGAGGTTCGCCCGGACCTAGCAAACCGGCCACCGACGGCGGATCTTGCATAGATGTCACTCTCCATCCGATGGGCCGCCCTTGGGCTGGCTTTCGCCATCGCCCCGGCAGCCGCCCGAGTCACCGCCCAGACCCCCGACACCGCGATTGCGAGCCGATTCGACCGCCGCGAGGAACGCATCGCGATGCGGGACGGCACCCGCCTGTTCACGGTGATCTTGACCCCGAAGGGGCAACGGGCGCCACTTCCGATCCTGATGTCGCGAACCCCGTATGGCACCAACGGCTGGGGCGGTACGTTCGGGATGGCGATCGGCTTCAAGGAACTGATCGACGATGGCTACATCTTCGTCTTCCAGGACATTCGGGGCCAGCATCAGTCCGAAGGGACCTTCGTGATGAACCGGCCCCCGCGGAATCGGCTCGACCCGAAGAGCCTCGACGAAGCGACCGACACCTGGGACACGATCGACTGGCTCCTGACTCAGGTGCCGAACACCAGCCGCAAAGTCGGGATCCTTGGGATTTCTTACCCGGGGTTCCTGGCCAACGCCCCGCTGACCGAACCGCATCCGGCCCTTGCCGCGGTAAGCCCCCAAGCCACCATGGGCGACACGTGGATGGGCGACGACTTCTTCCATCAGGGCGCGTTCCGGCAGTCCTACGGCATCGAATGGGTTCACGGCCGGGAAGCGCGCCAAGCCGGGACGGGCCCGCTCCAAATCGGCCGGTGGGACACCTACGACTGGTATCGCTCCTTTCCGACCCTCGATTCGCTGGCTCGTGCGGTCGGGGCCAACCGCTGGCCCACGTGGCAGCTGTTCACGGCGCACCCGGAGTACAGCGCCGAGTGGAAAAGCCGCGCCGTCCAACGAAACGTTCGGCACGCTCCGGTCCCGACGCTCACCGTGGGCGGTTGGTGGGATCAGGAAGACGGCTATGGCCCGCTGGCGACCTACGCGGCCATGGAGCCGACCGACAGCCTCAAGCGGAATCACCTCGTGGTGGGCCCTTGGTTTCACGGCCAATGGTACGATCAAGCCGGGGCCAACCTCGGCGACGTCAAGTTCGGACGAAACACGGGTGACGACTTCCGCGCGTTGCAGCGGAACTGGTTCGGCTATTGGCTCAAGGGCCAAGGCAACGGCACCTTCGCCGAGGCAACAGTCTTCGACGCCGGGGTGAATCAGTGGAAGACCTTCGACCAGTGGCCGCCCCGGCACGCGACGACCCAGCGGCTCTATCTCCATCCGCACGGGAGGGCCGCCTTTCGGCCGCCGACCGAAGCGAGCGGGTATGACAGCTACGTCTCCGATCCCGCCAATCCGGTGCCCTACCGGCCGCGACCGATTCCGTCGTACGTGGACTGGGAAAGCTGGCTGGTGCGAGACCAGCGGTTCGTGCACGGCCGACCGGACGTCTTGAGCTGGGAAACCGAGCCGCTGGCCGAGGACGTCGTGGTGGCCGGGAACGTGGCGGCGAAGCTCTTTGCATCGACCACGGGAGGCGATGCCGATTGGGTGGTGAAGTTGATCGACGTCCGGCCCGACTCGGATCCGGACCCGACGATGCGCGGCTATCAACTGATGGTGGCGAGTGACATCATGCGGGGTCGGTACCGGAGGAGTTTCGAGAAGGCCGAGCGGATTCCCACGAACCTTGCCCTGCCCTACACAGTCGACCTCCACCAGCAGTCATACACGTTCCGGAAGGGTCACCGGATCATGGTCCAGGTCCAGAGCAGCTGGTTTCCGCTCTACGACCGGAACCCGCAGACCTTCGTTCCAAACATCTTCTTGGCCAAGCCGGCCGACTACAGGGCGGCTACTCAGCGGATCTTCCGGAGTAGCCGGATGGCATCTCACGTTGCCATCGACGTCATCCCGTGAGAAGCCGATCCCGCTAATAGAGGCCGACGTTGCCCTTGACCGCCGCGATCAGTTTGGCGGGATCGTATCCGACACCCTGCTTGAACACGAGTTCGACGTTCCGGATGTCGGCGATCGTTTGGGCGGGGTTCCCGGTCACCACCACGAGGTCGGCCTGTTTACCGGCCTCGATCGTACCGAGCCGGTCGGATAGGCCCAGGTACTTGGCGCCGTTCAGGGTGGCAATCTGGATGGCTTCGACCGGGCTCAACCCCGCTTCAACCAATAGTTCGACGGCCCGCTGGTTCGAGAAGCCCGGAATCACCCCACCGCCACCGGTCGGGTCGGTCCCGACGACCAACAGACCTCCGGCCTTGGCAAAGGCCAACTCCATGGCCATGGCCTTCGGAAACAGGGTCGTGTAGACCGACTGCGGCTGGGCCGAGACCCGGGCGTACTGCCGGTCGTAGGCCGCCTGTAGTTCCGGCAACAACACCTCGGTGCCGGGGGGCTTGGGCCGGCCCGGGGTGAAGGTCTCGAACACCGTCAGCGTCGAGGTCACGGCCACCTTCCGCTTGACCAAGTCGGCCACCAACGACCGGAACGGCGCGCCCTCGAGGTCCAGCGCGACGAGGGTCCCCTGCCCTCCACCCTGGCCCGGGCATTGGTCGGGCTTCTTGTCGGCCACGAAATCGGTCGCCGCCAGGAAACCGTGCTCCAGGTTATCGATGCCCAGAGCGGCCGCTTCCCGGTAAGTGACCGAGCAGAGATGGCCGGTGACCTTGAGCTTCCGTTTGTGAACCTGGTCGATGGCCGCGCCTAACACCTCGTGGCTAATCTGCATGTAGGCTTTGAACGAGGTGGCCCCCTGGTCGGCCCAGAAATCGACGAACCGGCGGGCTTCGGCCGCGGTTTGGAGCGACTGCATCTGGGAAAACGGGTTCGGCCCGTTCAGATACGGTGCTGTGGCATCGATCCAGGGGCCAGGCTTGTCGCCCCGGGCAATTGCCTTCGCGATGTTGAGCTCGGAATAGCCGTTCATGTTGCCACCGGTCCGCATCGCGGTGACGCCTCCGGCCAAGTACAGTTTGACGAACGACTCCGTGAAGTTGCCGTAAATCCCCGGGGCCACCGGATAGTACAGATGCTCATGGACCATCACGAGCCCCGGAAGTACGGTCTTGCCGGCCAGGTCGATGATCTCGGTGCCGGCCGGGTAGATCACACTCCCCGCCGAGCCGACCGCCACGATGATGCCGTCCCGGATGAACACCGTTTGGTTGTCCCGGGCCGGCGTCCCCCGCCCGTCGATGACCCGGGCGTTGATCAGCGCCACCATCGAGGTGTCGACCTTGAGGTAGGCCCGAGTGGACCCGGACAGCTTGGGGCGCTGCCCGGCGGCCGGGGCCGCCAGGATCAGAACCAGGGCCACCGCCCGGATCGCGGCGGTCACTTGCCCACCTCGTACCCGGGCCCGCGGAGTGCCCGGCCCGGCTTGGCGCCGGTGTGTTTGCCATCGCGCCAAACCGCGACCCCATTCACCCACACATCGCGAACCCCGACCGACAACTGATGCGGCTTCTCGAAGGTTGCCTTGTCGATGACCGTGGCGGGATCGAAGATCACAAGGTCGGCCACCATCCCTTCCTTCACCAGGCCGCGATCACGAAGCCCGAGAATCTGGGCGGTTGACCAAGTCATCTTGCGCACGGCTTCTTCAAGGGAGAAAAGCCGCTCGTCCCGGGCGTACTTGCCCAGGACCCGGGGGAACGACCCGTAGGACCGGGGATGGACGAGGGCAGACGCGGAGTCGGGATCGTAGCCGCCGGCGTCGCTTCCGATGACCACCCATGGCTGCGCCATCATCTTGGCCACGTTCTGGTCCGACATCCCGAACGTGATCTTGCCAAGCCGATTGTCTTCGCCGATCGTCAATTCAATCACCGCATCCATCCAGTCCTTCCCAAGCGCCTTGGCAATGGCATCGAGCCGGAGCCCTTGGAACTTCTGCCATTCGGCCTTCTGGAACCCGGCAATCTGGTAGGCGTTCGGTGCGTTGTGCTGGCAATAGACCGCCGCGTCCGGCCCTCGGTCGGCCATCTCGCGGCGGATCCGGTCGCGGAGCGCCGGGTTCTTGAGGTTCTCGATCAGCTTGCCGTCCGCATGAGCCCAGCCCGGCAAGCACGACGAGAGATTATTCCCCGATGCGGGATAGGGATACATCGTGGCCTTGACGTCCTGCCCCGCGGCCCGGGCCGAGTCAATCTTCGCGATGGCCGGATCGGCCAAATGCCAGTTGACCGAACCGGACGCCTTGAGGTGATAGATCACGAGCGGTACGCCGCCATCCCGCCCGATCTGGAGCGCCTCGTCCATCGCGGTGAGGAGCTTACTCTCCTCCGAACGGATGTGGGTGATGTAGGTGCCATGGAGCGGCGCCATCGCCTTCGCCATCTCGATCAGCTCCGCGGTGCCGGCGTAACTCCCCGGTGGGTAGATCAAGGCGCTCGAGATCCCGAACGCGCCGTCCTTCATGGCGTTGGTCACCACGAGGCGCATGGTATCGAGCTCCGCCGGACTCGGGAGGCCCTCGCTCCGGCCCATGGCATAGGCCCGAACCGTAGTCGAGCCGAGGTAGCTCCCGACATTGGCCGAGACGCCGTGCTTCTCGATCGCGTCGAGCCACGCGCCAAAACCTCGGGGGCCGTGGAATCCCTTGACCAGCCGGAGGGTCGCGATGTCGTCGGGGTCGGACCCGGTAAAGAGTGAGTCGATGTTGTCGTTGGCGGGGCCCGGCGTGGTGGATTCGCCAAGGATCTCGGAGGTCACCCCCTGGGCGATCTTCCCGACCAACCGTCCGTCGCCCACCAGCACCGGGGTCCACGAGTGGCTCTGGATATCGATGAACCCCGGCGACACCACCAGCCCACCGGCATCAACCCGGCCTTTGCTCCCCGCCGACGCCAAAGCCCCTCTCGGGGCCACCGTCGCAATCCGGTCTCCTCGAACGCCGACATCGCCGAAGTACCAGGGATTGCCGGTGCCGTCGACGATCTTGGCATTGGTGATGACGAGGTCATAGTCGCCGGGGGCAGCGGGGGTACCGGGCGCCTGGCAGGCTTCCAGCAAGAGGATCAGGGCGGTCAAACGGATTGCGGACATGGCAGAACTCGGGGAGAGGGGTAATTTCCGTTCCGCGAAGGATCGGGACGGCGGGGGTCGCCGTCAAGCACCGCAAGGAGGAACCGATGTGCCGGAACATCCGCCCGCTCTACCATTTCGACCCGCCGGTGAGCGACGCCGAGATCGAGGCGGCCTCACTCCAATTCGTCCGAAAAGTGAGCGGGTTCGCCAAACCATCGGCCGCCAATGCAGCTGCCTTCAACGAGGCCGTGGTCGGGGTGACCGGGGTAATTCGGCATCTCATGGGTTCGCTGGTGACCTCCGCGCCGCCCAAGAACCGGGAGACCGAGATCGCCAAAGCTCGGGCCAGAAACGCGAAACGGTTCGGAACCTGACTATCTTGAGGGGTTCGCTTTCCCACTATCCAAGGGTTTTCCGTGCCGTTCAATTCACTCGAGCTCCATCCGAGCCTGCTCCAAGGCTTGAAGGAACTCGGCTTTGCCCGTCCGACTCCGATTCAGCTCGATTCCATTCCCCCCGCCATGGCGGGCCGGGATGTGCTGGCCTGCGCGATGACCGGCAGCGGGAAGACCGCCGCCTTTCTGCTCCCGATCCTTCACCGGCTGATCGGTAAGCCGCGCGGCACCACCCGGGCGCTGGTCGTTACCCCGACTCGCGAGCTGGCCGCCCAGATACTGGAACACCTGAACGATCTGGCCGTCCACACGCCGATCACCGGCGCGGCGGTCTTCGGCGGTGTCGGGATGAACCCGCAAGAGCATGCGTTCCGAACCGGGGCCGACGTCATCATCGCCACGCCGGGCCGGCTCCTCGATCACTTCCGGTTCCCCTACGCCAAGCTGGCCGGCCTCGAGCACCTGGTCCTCGACGAGGCCGACCGGATGCTCGACATGGGATTTTTGCCGGAAATCAAGAAGATCCTCAGGCACATTCCGCCCCGGCACCAGACGCTGTTCTTCAGCGCCACGATGCCGCCGCCGATTGCCGCCTTGACCCGGGAGCTCTTGAAAGATCCGGTCAGCATCAACATCCAGCGGCAGGCGGCCCCCGCGGTCGGCATTACTCAGGCCGTCTACCCGGTCCGGCAAGATCTCAAGTCGGCGCTGTTGCTGACCATGCTCCAGCGGGGCGCCACCGCCGAAGCCCTCGTGTTCACCCGTACGAAGCACCGGGCCGACCGCCTGATGAAATTCCTGGTCAAGGGCGGGATCAACGCGGAGCGGATTCACGGTAATCGGTCCCAGCCGCAGCGGACCGAAGCGCTCGCGGGCTTCAAGAGCGGGAAGTACCGGGTCCTCGTGGCCACCGACATCGCGGCCCGCGGCATCGACGTGACCGAACTGGGACACGTGATCAATTTCGACGTGCCGATGGTGCCGGAGGACTACATCCACCGGGTCGGCCGGACCGCAAGGGCCGAAGCGACCGGCGACGCGTTCACGTTCGTAGCTCCGGAGGAGGAGGGCGACCTCAAGAGCATCGAGCGGGCGATCGGGAAGCGGTTACCGCGGGTGACGGTACCGGACTTCGACTACTCGGCCAAGGCCACGCCCCAGCTGGAAATCCCGCTGGCCGAACGGATCGCAGCGATCCGCGCCCGGAAAGCCGAAGACCGGGCCCGGGCCAAGGCCAACGAGGCTCGGCGGGCCGCAGCCAAGGCCGGCCCCCGACACCCGTCAGGGCCGGGCCGCGCCCACCGGCGCCCCGATCAAGGCGACGGCCAGCCCCGGTCGTCACGACCGAGTTCCGAGAGCGGTCCCGGCCGAGATCCCCGGCGGGGTCCCGGGTCACGCCGACCCGGCCGAACCCCGCCCCCCTGATGCCGCTCCAGACCGCCCCGGAGCCGTTCCCATCGCGGGACGGTCCGGGCGTCGGTGTTACGCGTTCGTTACTCAACCTTGACATGACAATGGTCGAACTCGGCCAGTGTTAGGCCCGAGTCATGGATTCGCGACATCCAGATCATGTTGCCCGGAGATTTGATGAAACTGGCCCTTGGAGCGGTATTGGCGTTGGTGCTTTCGACCTCTGCGGCAGCGCAGGAAACGACGTATCCCCAGATCGTGATCGGCGGTCGGTTGCAGACGCAGTTCTATGCCTTCGGCAACGACAACTCGGCCAAGACTGGGTCCAGCAGCAATTTCTTCATCCGGCGGGCCCGGATTCAAGTCAACGCCAAGCTCCGCGAGAACGTGAGCTTGGTCATCCAGCCCTCGTTCGAAGGCGGGCGGGCCACCGGGGTCCGGCTTCGGGACGCCTATATCGATGTCCGGTTGACCCCGGCTAGTTCCCGAACCGCCTTTACGATCCGGACTGGCGCCGAGAAGAAACCGTTCGGGCGCTATGAGCTCCTTTCGTCTAACAATCTCCCGACACTCGAGCGGAATGCCGGCCGGGGTCTCCTTCCGGTCGCGTCCAACAACCTCTTCGAAACCGCGGGGTACATCGCGACCGACCTGGGAGCCTCCGCCATCCTGGCCCACAAGTTGGCCGAGGGCCGGCAGTTGACCGTGCAGGTGGGGGGCTACAACGGGCAGGGTGAGAGTCTTAACGACGTCAACGGGTCCAAGTCCCTCGGGGTCCAGGCCTTGGCGGACGTGACGAAAAAGCTGATGCTCGGTGTGGCGTTCTTTTCTCACGATGGGATTGTGGCGTTGACCCCGACCGTTTCCGATAGCTCATTCCGGAACCAGGCGGTGGGGTTGCAGGCCCAGTGGGGCAAGCCGGGCGACAAGGGCCTGTTCGTGGTGGCCGACTACATGGCCGGCGAAGACTTTTCCAGAGATCTCCGTTCGATGAAGGGCCTTTCCCTGGTGGCCGCCTACCACGCCCGGAGCCCGGCCACCAAGAAGATCTTCGCCGTCGAGCCGGTGGTTCGGTTCGACTGGGCCGACCCGGACGCCGCAGTCGCGGCCAATGCGTCGACCCTGGTTTCCGCGGGGGTCAACCTGTATCTGACCGCCAGGGCCCAGCTGCGGTTCATGTTCGAGACCCAAAACCCCCAAGCGACGGCCGGGAAGACGATTTCGGGGGTCCGAACGGCCATGACGATGAATTTTTGACCGATCCGTGATCGGTTCGTGACAGAAATCGTGTTGGTTATTGCACCCTTTGGCTGACGGAGTTTCGTGATGAAATCACTCGGGATGGTCGTGATCGCGGTGGCAGTGGCCGGTCCGTTGGCGGCCCAGGCCAATCTCAACGGAGCGGGCGCGACGTTTCCGAACCCGATCTACACGAAATGGTTCGACG
>SXGU01365676.1_pt1 | contig 18647 bp, 16 predicted proteins | sample 3174531 | NCBI WGS metagenome assembly SXGU01 (sample SAMN11356863, study PRJNA531348) | freshwater metagenome | isolation source: freshwater sample F1-140 | place: China: Fuxian Lake, Yuxi | collected 2017-12-25 | reverse complement strand
CCACGAAATGGGCTTCGTCCTGTTCGTTAAAGGCGGCGTACAGGGAAATCAAATCGCCGTCTCCGGCCTCGGTCCACAGCTCTTTGCCCATACGGCCGTCATTGACGCTGATCACCTTATTGGCGGCTTTCAGGATTACCGCTCCACCGGCAATATCCTGAAAGCCGCCAATAAGGTGATCAGCGTCAATGACGGCCGTATGGGCAAAGAGCTGTGGACCGAGGCCGGAGACGGCGATTTGATTTCCCTGTACGCCGCCTTTAACGAACAGGACGAAGCCCATTTCGTGGTCGAACGCATCAGGGCTTGGGTCAATGAAGGCGGCATGCGCAACGATATCGCCATTCTGTATCGATCCAATGCGCAATCCCGGCAGTTTGAAGAAAGATTGATGACCACCAACACGCCATACCGCGTTTACGGCGGCTTGCGCTTTTTCGAGCGCGCGGAAATTAAAAATGCGCTGGCTTATTTACGGCTGATGTCCAATCGCAATGACGATGCATCGTTTGAGCGGGTGATCAACACGCCAACGCGGGGCATCGGAACAAAAACCATCGACGACATTCGTAACTTAGCGCGAGATCAAGATCTTTCTTTATGGGCGGCGGCCATCGTACTGATAAACCAACGCAGCCTGTCGGCAAGAGCGAGCAATGCGTTAATAGGCTTTTTGGAGTTGATCAAACAGTTTGCCGGACAAACGGAAGGCTTGGAACTTTATGAAAAGGTCAAGTGGGTCGTCGAAAAAAGCGGCCTGATTGAACTCTATAAAAAAGACAAGACCGATAAAGACGAAGAAAAAGTGGAAAACCTCGAAGAGCTGGTCAACGCGGCCCGGCTTTTTGACGCGGCTACCATCGGCGATTTGGAAGATGAAGAAAGTTTAAGCGAACTGGATATGTTTCTGGCCCATGCGACGCTCGAATCCGGCGAACTGCAAGGCGATGACTTCGACGATTGCGTACAACTGATGACCCTGCATTCAGCCAAAGGTTTGGAATTTAAACTGGTCTTTTTAGTCGGCATGGAAGAAGGTTTATTTCCATCGCAACAATCCGTCGATGATGTCGGGCGATTGGAAGAAGAACGCAGGCTTTGCTATGTCGGCATTACCCGCGCTATGCGCCAATTATATTTAACCTATGCCGAATCCAGGCGTCTATACGGCCGCGAAACTTATCCCAGACCGTCGCGTTTTCTGCGCGAAATTCCGGCTGAACATATTCACGAAGTCAGAATGCGGGCTACCGTAAGCCACCCTGTAACGTCGGTCAAACCCAAAGCGCAGTCTTTGCAAACGGAAGGAAAATACAAATTGGGCCAACGCGTCAATCATGTCAAATTCGGCGAAGGCGTAGTATTGCAAATGGAAGGCAGCGGCGCCCAGGAAAGAGTGCAAATCAATTTCAAGCAAGTCGGAATCAAATGGCTGATGCTGGCTTATGCCCAATTGAATGTGTTGTAGTTGGGACCGTGCGTTACTTAGAGGAATATGGTTAAGCATCGAACAAGCCCAAGCTGAGGGGGAGATGCGCGTAGCCCCCTTGCTCGGTTTTACACTTAAAGGCGAAAAACATGCAATCCGCTAAACAAATTATTAATCACGTATCTGGCCAAGCAACATGGAATGACATTATGTATGAACTATATTGTCAAACAGAAATTTGAAAAGGCTACCTTGGCGCTCTAATAGGGCTTTTTTAATGAGTTCCGCACTTCTTCACTAATAGTGTTCAATTCGCACTACCACAAACTGCCGACCACACTCTTGACAACAGTCATTCTGCTTGCCGTTATGGATGTGACCATTTTTTCATGACGACCAGAGCCGCAATGAGGACAAACTTACTAGTCACATGGCCCTGCTAAGCTACATAGTTAAGAAGTATCCGAAATAAACAGAGTTTTCTTTACGCGCAAACATTGCACATAGCACTACCTCGTCGTGAAGTCGAAACTATTGTGAAGGAACGTAATCTGAAGCCCCCTGTCAACCGGCGTTTCACCACACAAAACGCCAGACAAAAACCGTTTCGACTTTATCCGCGCAGTTCAAAATACCTGACTACTAGCTGCTGTCCCTACATTGAAACCGGCTAAACAGCAATACCTACCTGCAAAGCGTCAAACCAGTCTAAAAACCGTTTGACATCGTCACCTTTAAACATCCGTCCGTGCTGTGGAGCCAAAATATCAATATCAAGATTTCTGACCCGTTCAATCCAAACTCTCTTTGCCTGATTTGAGGGCATCCAGCGTTGATGCCAGTAGCGCATTTTTTCAACATGTGCCGCAAAATTATCAACAAACACGGGAGTGTCAGGGGCTTCAATAGCGGCTCCGACATCGCCGGACATCAAAATCTTAGCTTGTGGATCATAAATATGAAAATTCCCGGATGAATGTAAATAATGCGCCGGAAGAATCTGCAATTCCACTGACTCTAACTTAATTGTTCCGCCATTATCCGGAATAGGGACATATTCTATTGATTCACAGCTGTAATGCCGTAAAAACCCCTCCCAGACAGCCGGCGCATGAAGCTTGGCATTGGTTAAAGCCTGATCCCATAAGCCCAATGATGAAATAACGTCAGGATCTTGGTGCGAAGCAAACAAATCCGTTATTTGATCTACAGGGGCATGATGCAGCACCGCAGCCATCATCGGAGCGAACAGTTCAGCCCCGCCTGGATCCAGAAGTAGACAGCGGTTAGCCGTACGAACTACATATTGATTAGTATCGACTATGTTACTGGGCTTACCCTCGTCCCTTCCAAACATAATCCATTGATGAGATCCTTCATATATTTTGGTCGTTTTCATAAAAAACAATGTCTCCGGTAATTAGCCGCTATTCAACTATTGCGATAAATGGATAATGCGATTCTGCAACGCTGCACATTATCATGAATGGTATGTGCAGCTTTATCTACACTTTCGGCAACTGCCTGCAGACTTTGCAAATACTCACCCGCTTGTGATGCTTCAATTCTTGAGTTTGCGGCAATAACCCGCGCTGCCCGTGCATGATGCATCACGGCTTCAAGCTGGCCTAGCAGTTGCGAGACATCTCTTTTAAACTGCCTTTGGCAATCTTGCATTGAAAGCCTTGCATGATCGACAGGCCCTTGCATAGTCTTAGCATAAACGGCATCTCCAGCCATTTTTGCGGCCAACTCAAACTTATTATAAGCCGTCGTTTTTTGAAACTCATCGACAGTCAATCGATATAATACTAATGCATATATATTTATGTTAGTAACCAATTCAATTGTTTCTTTAGCCAGTTCGTTAATAAAGTCAGTAATTGGCTGAAACCCTTTTGCTTTATCCCCGGCTCTAAATGCAATAGCCTTGGCATTCGCCGCCGCTAACGATATTTCCTTAGCCACCACCATAACCGCACTTAACTCCGAAGTAATAGAAGCAACTGCAATAAATTGTGATTTAGTCTGATTAGTCATATTTAATTATACTGCGTGAAAAGTGACATTTTTAGATCCTGCATTCAGTCCAATGTATTCTAAAGCATATTGTGCTAAATACAGCCGTAAAAGGCTGGAAGATAATAAATCAATAACCTTGGCAGCATTTTTTTAATTAACCTTGCCGACACTGCTTGGTTTAACCAAGCTTAAAACTTTATTCGAAACGTCTTCTAGCGATACCACATAATCAGTGCAGCCTAACTTGAAAGCAGCACCCGGCATTCCCCAAACCACACTCGATTGCTCATCCTGAATAACTGTTTTGGCTCCTGAGTCATGCATTTCTTTCATACCCAACGCACCGTCAGCTCCCATACCTGTTAATAACACGCCAACGGCATTGGCGCCCGCACATTGAGAGACTGAGCGAAACAGTACATCAACTGCGGGCTTATGTCGGTTGACAGGCAGGCCATCACTCAAATGAATGATATACTTCCCGCCTTCTCTAACAACAAGCATATGTCTATCTCCGGGCGAAAGATAAATATTACCTACTTCAACAACCTGACCGTGCTTGGGAATACACGCTGACATTGCCGTTACAAGATCAATATGCCGAACAAATGACTCACTAAATGCAGCTGGCAAATGTTGCGTTATTAAAATAGGCGGTGTATCGGATGGGAATCCTTTAACTACAGTTTTAATTGCTTCCGTTCCGCCTGTAGAAGCACCTAAAGCTATTATTTTACTGCTGGTAAGATGCGCGTGCGCTCTTATCGGTTCCGGTTTCAGGATAACGTCAACTGAATGCCTGCTTGCGCTTTCAGAGATAGTAGTTCCAGAATTTTTAAGTTTAATCGCCCTATCATGAACAGCGCCTACTTTAGCTTGTGCGGCAACTATAACCTTGGAAATAATTTCATCGGCGTACTCGTTAAGCGTATTAACAACATCAACTTTGGGTTTCGCAATAAAATCAACCGCACCTAAGGCTAGAGCATTTAACGTAGCCTCCGCGCCATGTTCGGTTAACGTAGAAATCATCACAACCGGTGTAGGTCTTAAACGCATCAAATTACTTAAAAAAGTAATCCCGTCCATGTGAGGCATTTCAATGTCTAAAGTCAACACATCAGGATTTAATTGTTTAATCATTTCTCTAGCGATAAGAGGATCCGCTGCTGCACCGACTACCTCAATATCAGGTGATGCACTTAAAACTTCAGTCAGTATTTTCCTGATTAATGCCGAATCATCAATAACCAATACTCGTATCTTACCCATACACCTACTCTAAAAGAAGTCCGTCATCACCGTTAATTAGGTGCGTTTTAAATGTTGTTGCTATCATTATTATTTTAAGCGATCACAATTTCCGGTACGCCAATTCCGATATCCCAAAGTTTTTTATGTAGTACTTAGTTTTTATCCAAAAAGTTTCTGATTTTAAACATCACTATTTAAGCCTTCTGATATTGGCTTGCGATGCTACTTTTACCTTGGCAATAATATCTTCGGCATAATCATTTAATGTATTTTCCACATCAATTATCGGCTTTGCTATAAAATCTACGGCACCTAACTCCAAGGCAGTCAAAGTAACTTCGGCATTACTTTCTGTAAGCACTGAAATCATTACAACGGGCATGGGCCTCAATCGCATCAAGTTACGTAAAAAAGTTATCCCATCCATACGCGGCATTTCAATATCTAAAGTCAATACATCAGGATTTAACTCCTTAATCATTTCTCTGGCAATGAGCGGATCTTCTGCTGTACCGACTACCTCAATGTCTGGAGATGAACTTAAAATCTCAGTCAGAACCTTTCTAATTAGCAATGAATCATCAATGATCAATACGCGTATTTTATTCATTATATACTCTTAAAAAAGCTCAACATCACCCTCAACAGGCGCATTTTTAATATTGTTGAAATACTGCCGCTCTCTTCTTATAATTGTTTCATTATGAATATGCTCGATTTTTTTCATCCCAACTTTTCCTGTTCGCGGAAAATAAATTATTTTTCGAGGATAAATATCGCCTAAGTCCTGAGATAACAGAGCTAATCCTTCTGTATCAATATATTCCAAAATAAAATCAATATTTTTAAGGCCCACATCAGTTAAGGTTGGAATAATTTTACCGCCGCCAAACACTTTAACTTCCAAATTTTTCCTTTTACCGCCATTCATCAAAATAGTATTAATTAAATGTTCCATCGCATAATTTCCATAGCGAGTTGCATTACCGACCACCGCTTCGTTGCCTTGCTTTAATTTATCGGCAGTAGTTTCCGGCAGCATAAAATGATTCATTCCACCTAAACCAGACACTTTGTCTCTAATACATGCAGATATACAAGACCCTAATACGGTTGTAATCAATTCATCATCATGAGTGACATAGTATTCACCGGGTAGAATTTTTGCGGCAATCACACCACGCTCTTTATCCACATATCTGTTGATGTGCTCAAAGCCGTCGATAGAAGGTAGGCCAATATCATTGCTAACACTCATTTTTATTTATGTATTTTTCCTGTAACTAGTACATGCAACCAACTCAAACTCATTTGAAAGCTGGTTTAATGATTCTGAATGTCCAATAAATAACCATGATCTACTAGACAACATTTGAGCAAATCTTCGCGCTAACGATGTCTTGGTGTCACGATCAAAGTAAATTAAGACGTTGCGGCAAAAAATAAAATCAAAATGAGATTTCATCGGCCAATCTTGCATCAAGTTTAATTGTTTAAACTGAATAACTTGTTGTAAATGAGGCCTTACCTTTACTTGACCTGATTGCGTTGATTTACCTCGCATAAACCACTGCTTCAGTATACTTTCCGGCAAATCACTAACACGATCTTCGCTGTAAATACCCTCGGATGCTGTTTGTAATACATTAGTGTCCAAATCAGTGGCTAAAATCTTAATATCCCAGTCAATGGGTACGTTCTCTAATAAAGTAATCGCCAAAGAATAAGGTTCTTCACCTGTAGAGCAACCAGCGGACCATACCCTGATTTGCCGAGAACTTTTATTTCTAATTAAGACCTCTGGAATAACAACATCCCGAACATAGTCAAAATGATGTATTTCCCTAAAAAAAGCGGTAAGGTTGGTGGTTATGGCATTGATAAACTCAGTAAACTCACGCTCGGGATAATCTTTAAGATACTGACAATATTCCTTAAAATTTGCTAATCCAAGCTTCCTTATTCGCTTGGAAAGCCGGGAATAAAACATATCAAATCTTTCATCCGGCACCTGAATGCCTGAATGCTCATTGGATAATTTTCTTAAAAAATTAAAATCATCGGCAGTGAATTTAAATTCGCGAACTTTCTCAACAATGGCCATGTTTAAACTATTTCCCTTTAACTAAACCTTACAGTTCGTGAACATCAAGTATGTCCAATAAACCTAGCAACTTGGCAGACTCAACGAATCGTGGGGATGGGTAAATAATAGTTACTTTCTTATGTAACTTAACAGCGTCTTTTTTTAAAGAAACAAGTAATTGCAACGTGGCAGTATCTATTGAAGAAACATCAGATGCATTTATTTCAATTTGATCATGCAAGGCCAAGAATCTTTTTAATTTCTCGTATAACTTGACGACATTCTGAATAGTCAATGTAGCATCTAAATCGACTAATGGTCCCTCTACTTCCTCGGATACAGATGCGCCAACATCTTCTGATAGCAGAGCGACATCGGTCTCACCTTCAAATGCAGCTTTTGCGGATTCAACTTCTTCAGTTACATCCAAGGTGTCATCTTTTTGAGAATTTAGCCTAAAACTATCTGAGTTGTCAGCGCTTATGCTGGTTTGATTGTCAAAATCAACGCCATCCATTACTAAATGATCTTCACCGTTTTCATCTTGATCGATCTCTCCATCCATCCAAGCCAGAGGATCGTATCCAATTAAATCATTTTCTTTACTTATTGCCATACATCACCTTGCCTTCAAGAAAATCATGAGCAAGGCTACGAAAATCCCTTGCCGAACGACTTTTCGGACTATATTCTAAAATTGTTTTACCAAAACTGGGACATTCTGCAAGCAATGCCGTTTCTCTAATAACTGTCGATAATACTTGCTCAGGAAAATGTGTGAGTAAGACATTTAACACTTGCTTCGATATTCTTCTATTTGGCGAATACCGGGACATCACTAATAATGTCTTATATTCTTTCTTTAAAGCTTTTTCAAATCTCTTAATCGTTCCCATCAGATGAGACAACCCTTGCAAGGCAAGAAAGTCGCTGGCCATAGGAATTAAAATTTCGTCAGCGGCAATCAATGCATTTGCAACCAGTAATCCTGAAGATGGTGGGCAATCAATAAAAATAAAATCCTGATCATCAAGACCTTCATGCAAAGCGTCTTTTAGTAAAACACCACGAGGAGACGCTTTCCGACCAGCCAGATGCTCAATCTCCTTAAGCTTTCCTCCTGGTGTAATTAATTGTAAATTATCCCTAACCGGAATAAGTTGCTGATGAATCATTCTCTCTTTCAGCATAGCTTCATCAATTCCGCCCTTACAGTGTTCTGTAATACCTAAGGCAACGGCTAAATGGCCTTGCGGATCAAGATCGATCGCGGTAACTTTTGCTCCGGACTCTGCAATAGCATGACACAAGTTTGCCGTAGTCGTCGTCTTGCCAACACCGCCTTTCTGGTTGATTATTGCGACAATTCTCACTGTCATACCAAACTTTCAATACCCTCAACTTCATCAGGGTTGAGCAATTTATCAACATCTAAGAGCATAATCATCTTTTTCTTATACACATGCATGCCTCGCATATAATGTGTATTAATTCTTGAGCCGAAATTTGGGGCTTTTTTGATCTCTTCCAGCTTAATGTCCAGCACATCAGAAACCGCGTCGGCGACTATACCCATTACAAACTGGTTTTCACCATGCTCAACACAAAGCACAATCACTACCGTTTTGGGAGAATAATCACTGTGCTCCAAAGAAAACCGCTCGCGTAAGTCGATGATAGGTACGACAGATCCGCGTAAATTCAATACCCCTTTAACAAAAGCAGGCGTGTTTGGAATTATCCGAACAGCTTCCCAACCGCGAATTTCTTGTACTTTCAAAATCTCAACCCCATACGCTTCGCCTGCGAGCTGGAAGGTAAGAAATTGTTCTACCCGACTATTATTTGACTGCACATCTGTTGTCATTGTTATAGTTTCCTGTCGCTTATATAATTTGCAGCTTTAATAGCATTAAAATTCTTCCCATTCTTCGCTGCTATCGCTTTTGAATTTACTTGACGATAGGTGGGCCGCAGGCTTTTTTGCTATCACTTTTGTTGACACCGGAGGTGTTTTACTACCTCCGACTGGCTTATTTATTGCTGAAGCCCCCTTTGAATTGACCCTAAAAAAACTAAGCAACTGAGTCATATTAGTAGATTGCTCGCTCATAGCAATACTGCCAGCGGCAGCCTGTTCAGCCAAAGCCGCGTTTTGCTGAGTAATATCATCCATTTGAGCAACAGCTTGATTGACCTGTTCAATACCCGATGATTGCTCTGAGCTGGCGCTGGCGATATGCGCAACAATATCGCCAACTTTTGCTACGCTTTCGACAATTTCAGTTAATGCTACACCGGTTTCATTAACAAATGCCGTTCCAGCACGAACTTTCTGCACACTGTTCTGGATCAGCTCATTACTCTGCTGAGCCGCAGTTGCACTTCGTTGAGCAAGATTACGCACTTCGGTTGCAACAACAGAAAACCCGCGCCCCTGTTCACCCGCCCTGGCTGCCTCTACAGATGCATTTAATGCCAACAAATTAGTTTGGAACGCAATTTCATCAATGACACCAATAATTTCGGCAATTTTATTACTACTTTCATTAATTTCCTGCATCGCAGCGATGGCTGACTTTACTACGCCACCACCTTTTTGGGCTAGCTGACTTGCTGAAGTCACCACTTCAGTCGCTTGAACCGTATTCTGCGCATTATTTTTTACGGTGCTGGCCAACTCTTCCATACTGGCAGCAGTTTCTTCCAGACTGGCCGCTTGTTGCTCAGCTCGATGCGACAAATTGTTATTACCACTGGCCATTTCTTGCGATGAACTGTCTATGAAATCGGCTGCATCTCTAATCTGAATGATAAATTCACTAAGCTTTGCTAGAGTACTGTTAATATTATTCTTGCATTCAGCATAGACACCTTCATATTCATTAGTAATGGCCGTAGTTAAATCACCTTCAGCCATATTTTCCATGACCCTGTTAACATCGCTAAATACACTTTCAATAACATCCGTTAATTCATTAATGCCGGATGACAACGCTTTTGTAAAGCCCTGTTTATCGTTTAATTTTATACGAGTACTTAAGTCACCCGCTTTAACACCTTGTACCAATTGATCAATCTCTTGCTCAATTAAAACCTCATGAGTTCTATCCTGCCATTCAGCAACATACCCAATACGTTCGCTATTTTCACCATTAACAGGACTTGCAATAATATTCATATGGCGCCCCCCAATGATCAGCTGGGATCTAACAGACTCTTGTGATTTCTCCAATACTCCAGTTTTAATTGTAGGATGATATAAATCAACATTAGAACCCATCAAGTTATCTGCAACAAAATGGGGTATCTGCTTGCGAATATCACTTTCTGCAGCCTTGAATAACTTCTTAACGCTGTCGTTCATGTAAATAATTTCAAAGTTCTTATTCGCTACCATAACAGGGGATTGAACATTATCAAGAGCTTGAGTAATCCGCTTAGATTCAGCCAGACCTTGTTTAAAATCAGCTAAATCCAGACCCAGCTTGACTTCTATGCAATACAAACCACGTAAAAAATCGCCTAATTGATCTTCTCGATTCAAGTCCACCTTATTTGCAAAGACTCCGCCGCTCAGCCTGTAACAGACAGTAACTGCCGTTTCCAGGGTTTGCGATATGACTTTGGTCATATTAATACTGAGAGCCGACGCCATCATAGTCAGCAAGGAAACACCCGTCAGCAAAGCGTATTCCTCTGCCAAAAACAATCGATACATCAAGAAAAAAATAGGAGCCAAAAAAGCCGTCATAACAAAAGTATTTTTTTTCCAAATTGCAATTTCGCTAATAGACTTAAGCATAGCGGCTAATCCGGAAGGTCTTACTTTTGCTTCGCCCGCATTAATCTTCTTATACAACAACTCAGTAGCCGGAATCAGATCACGTTTTGGCGGATGTCGAACGGAAAGGTACTCATGGACTTTTCCATTTTTAAAGATGGGCATAGCGTTTGCTTCAACCCAATAGTGATCGCCGTTCTTACATCTGTTCTTCACCACACCTTGCCAAGGCCTAAGCTTTTTTAGGGTTATCCACAAATCTTCATAAGCTGCCGCAGGCATATCAGGATGACGAACAATGTTGTGCTCCGCTCCCATCAACTCATCACGGGTAAAACCGCTGGTTTCAACAAATGCGTCATTAACGTAAGTAATACGCCCCATCAAATCGGTTCTTGAAACTAAGATGGTACCCTTTTTCAGAATGATTTCATTATTAGTTACAGGCATATTAATCTTCATGCCGACTTACCTCTCAACCCATGACAAATACATTAAAACCATTAGCTTTCAACCTGATCCAAGTCTTCCAGCTTCAATAACTTGTCGACATCAAGCAGCATCACCATACGTTCATTAACCGAGACTAGTCCATTGATAAACTCGTTACTTACTTTAGTTCCAAAGTCAGGGGCACCTTGAATTTCAGTTTTATCTACACTAATGACATCGGAAACGGAATCAACTACCACACCCATTATGCGGGGCTTGTTACTGTCTCCAGTTTGCAACACCACCACTACCGTTAACGGTGTATATTCAGCTTTACTTAAATTAAATCTTTCTCTCAAATCGAGAATCGGCACAATGGAACCGCGTAAATTAACAACACCCTTTTCGTAGCAGGGGACATTAGGTATTCTGGAAACAGGTTCCCAGCTTCGAATTTCCTGCACTCGAAGAATATCAACACCATATTCTTCTCTGCCTAAGGCAAAACTCAGATACTGCACAGCATTATCCAAGTTTTTACTATAGTGATATTGGTCAATATCTTTGTTTTCAGCTTCTTGTGCCATATCTGCTTTATGTATATTGTTATCGAATTGAAAAACGTACCAAACCTGGAACATCAAGAATCAGCGCAACAGAACCATCACCTAAAATAGTTGCACCCGAAACGCCTTCTACCCGTCGATAATTTGCTTCCAATGATTTAATAACAACCTGCTGTTGACCTAATAACTCATCTACTAGTAAGCAACACAACTCACCCTGTCCCTCGACGACGACAAGAACACCTTCCTTTGACTTTGTCGGATTGCCCGAATGCACATTAAAAATTCTACGCATTCTAATAACCGGCAAATACTCATTGCGTAACCGGAAAGTTTCCCCTTTACCGGCCACTTTATTCAACATTCTTTCCGTAATGTTAATGGATTCAATAATAGAAACTAATGGAACAATGTAGGTTTCGTCACCCACGGCAACAGATTGACCGTCAAGAATAGCCAACGTTAACGGTAAATGGATTGCTATAGTCGTCCCCTTGCCCAGTTCTGAAATGATTTCTATATTCCCACCCAGTGACAGGATGTTTCTTCTTACAACATCCATGCCCACTCCGCGACCGGAAATATCAGTAAGCTGCTCGGCTGTAGAAAAACCCGGCATAAAGATGAGCTCAAATATTTGCTTTTCGGTAAGGATACTATTTTCTTCAACCAATCCTTTTTCTATGGCTTTTGATAGCAGTTTATCTTTGTCTAATCCGCGTCCATCATCAATAATTTCTATGACAATGTGACCGCCCCGATGATAAGCTTTTAACTCTATAGTTCCTGTTTCGGATTTACCGGCTGCGACCCTGTCTGCCGGCATTTCAATACCATGATCCAAACTATTTCTAATTAAGTGAACCAACGGGTCATTGATTAACTCAACGACTGCTTTATCGACTTCGGTATTTTCTCCAACCAGTTTCAATACAATCTTTTTATCTAATTTACTACTGATATCATGTACTAAACGAGGAAAACGACTAAAAACAAAGCTAATCGGCAACATCCGAATATTCATGACGCTTTGTTGTAAATCCCGCGTATGTCTTTCTAACTGGGCAAGTCCTCTTTTAAGCTGACCGACCTTATCCATGCTAAAGTTTTCGCCAACTAAACCCAGCATGGACTGTGTTATCACAACTTCACCAACCATATTGATGAGAGTATCAATTTTGTCCGTATCGACTCGAATCGAACTGGCTTTTGCCATGGCTTTCGCCGCTTCATTATCAGAGTCTTGAGTATCAGATTTTTTGATTTCTGCAGCTACCTTAGATTTGGCTTCAGCAGGTTTGGGAGCTGGATTGCCAGAACTGACTAGTTCTAGAGGTTCGGGATCAATTATTTTAGCGACAGGGGCCGATTTTATAGGCTTGCCAAGCGGCTGAATTTCCATTTCACAGTCGCCCTCAACCCAATTGAATATTTCCCTGATGTCGTCGCCGGAAATATCCCCAACAACTTTTAAATCCCAAGAAATATTGCATTCCTCTGGATCTAATTCATAAAAAGCAGGAACATCTTGAATATTAACAATCGTTGTGAGCTCTCCCAGCTCATTTAATTCTCGAAATAGCCTAACAGGGTCATTGCCGGTTTTAAGTAGATCCAAATAAGGACAAAAAGCTATTTTCCAACCCTGCTCGTCTAAGTCACCGGATTCTTCTTCATGAATATCAGGAGCAGAATTGACAACAAGAGATTCACTTGTAGGTTTGTGCTCGACTTGAAGCACTGATTCATCTATTGAACCTCCATTAAGCACAACCTCTAAAGCTGCTTTATGCTTAGCTACGCTACTATTATTAACATCCCGTTCATTCTGTATCGCAGTTAACATTTCTCTAAGGCAGTCGACAGAGCCAAGCAAAACATCCACCGCAGGTTGGGTTACCTTTCTACGCCCATCCCGCATCTCATCAAGCAAGGTTTCCATAATATGGGTGTATTCAGCAACAACGGTAAAGCCAAAAGTTCCACTGCCGCCCTTTATCGAATGGGCCCCCCTAAAAATAGTATTGATTATTTCTGAATCAATATCCCCCATATCGAGAGTTAACAATCCTGACTCCATTGCTTCCAGCCCTTCGAAACATTCTTCAAAAAAGACCTGATGGAATTGTGACATATCAATAGACATAGACTTACCTGTGTGCGCCTAAACTTATTTAAACAAGATTAACAATTAACCTAAAATTTTCTTGGGTCCTTGTCCGGATAAACACCTAAACCATTCATCTAAGCATTCAAATAAAGCAGCATGAAAGAACGGGACAAATCAATAAACAAAAGACAAAGACTTTCTTGCATGCGCTTAACACATTTAGGCACGATAATACCAATTAACCCAGAACTTTTAATAATGTCTTTAATAACTGATCAGGATTGAATGGTTTAACCATCCATCCTGTTGCACCGGCGGCTTTACCTTCTTGCTTTTTTTCGATCCCTGATTCAGTAGTCAGCATCAGCATGGGGATAAATTTATAGTCTGGAAGTGCTCGTAAATCTCTAATTAAAGTGATTCCGTCTTTATTTGGCATATTAACATCAGTTACCACGCAGTCAAATTTCCTAGTTTGCGCTTTTTCTAAAGCATCAACTCCATCTACTGCCTCTTCGACATCGTATCCAGCAGCTCTTAAAGTAAATGAAACCATTTTTCTCATTGAAGCTGAATCGTCAACTGCAAGAATACTTGCCATTGTTTTCTCCATTAATCTCTAATTTTCAAAGCAAAACCTTATGCGAATATTGTAGCATCCAAATTTTTTAGCCAAGTATAGTCTAAATTGTTCCGCTGTATCGCACTTCTAATTCTAGAAACTTAATTTCTGCATTTTTCATTGTAACAAACAAAAAAACACCCCACTAGAGAAAACCCCTAGCAGGGTATATTTGGTGCCGATGGCCGGATTTGAACCGGCACAACTTTCGTCACCACCCCCTCAAGATGGCGTGTCTACCAATTTCACCACATCGGCTAAAACATTGTAGCAAAGAGATATTATTTAATGCTCACTGATTTTTCTTATTTTCTGCAACGTATTTGCTCGTATTATGCCAATACTCTTTACTTTTTTTCAGTTACTTGCTCCGCTTCAGAAGAGGCCGGAGCGGCAACAGCGGGCACTTGTTCAGATTTAAGATCAGGCACCGGAGAGACATTGCCTACATTTTTTCCGCCATCCACATCAGGAATACCAAGTGTATCCTGCTCAACTTTGGGAGCATTCATTAAGTCATAGGCTGCACCCTGTTTACCGTTCAATACTGCGAGCCCTAAACTAGTCATAAAAAACAAAGTTGCCAAGATTGCTGTAGCTCGGGATAAAAATGATGCAGCACCCTGAGCTCCGAAAACAGAACCCGAAGAACCCGTACCAAAAGCCGCGCCAGCATCAGCCCCTTTGCCTTGTTGCATTAACACTAATCCAACAACCCCTAAACCCAACAGCACATGTACAACGATAATTACCTGATACATAATAAAATCTTAACTTCTTAAATTGAATGATAAATCTTTAAAAAGGATTCCGCATCCAACGAAGCCCCACCGATTAAACCGCCGTCAATATCCGGCATGGCAAACAAACCTTTCGCATTATCCGGCTTGGCACTACCACCATACAAAATTTGTATCTTATCGGCAATAGCCTGATCTTTAGCAGCGATATACTGCCTTATGCATTGATGAACTTCTTGCGCTTGTTCATCAGTTTCTGTTTTTCCTGTTCCTATATCCCAAACTGGCTCATAAGCAATCACTGCCGCACTAAAAGCAGCTATACCGGCCAAATCGATAACCGCATCAAGTTGTGTATTAATCACTGCAAGAGTCTGGTCTTGCTCGCGTTGCTCTAGCGTTTCACCTACGCACAGAATAGGAATAATATTTTGTTCTTGCGCCTGACAAAAACGAGCGGCAACTGATTCATTGGTATCGCCATAATAACTGCGTCTTTCAGAATGACCCACAATGGCAAATTTGCAATTGAACTCACTTAACATTGCAGCCGAAATTTCTCCGGTAAATGCACCTGAAGCTTTATCTGCGACATTTTGAGCGCCCAATGCCAATGGTGTGCTTTTAACTAACTCACTTACCCGAGGCAAATGCACATAAGGCACACATATTGCTATATCTGCATTATTGTCCGCTAACCCTGCAACAATACCTTTTGCAAGCAACTCAGCATTGGCAAGAGTTCCATTCATCTTCCAATTTCCTACAACTAGAGACCGGCGCATCACTACTCCTCACATAGAATCAAACCGCTTATGATATATATTAATAGCGCCCAGTTCAAGCTCCCATTGCTTTCTTAACGTCATCGGCTATCTGATGCGCATAATTTCTAACCAAATCCTCCTGCTGCCCCTCTACCATTACACGAATTAACGGCTCTGTTCCTGAAGCTCTTAGCAAGACCCGCCCATTACCTCCTAATTTTTTCTCAACGACTTTCACTGTTTTTTGAATCCCCTCATCTTCATCAGGGTTGATTTTCTTGCTAGTTTTAACATTAACTAGAACTTGCGGATATTTCTGCATCGCTGATTTTAATTCATGCAAACTCTTACCGCTATCTTGCATTTCCGCCATGACTTGCAAAGCGGCAATAATGCCATCTCCCGTTGTCGTTCTATCCAAGCAAATAATATGACCCGAGCTTTCCCCCCCTAAAATCCCTTTGTGCTCCGCTAACATTTCCATAACGTAACGATCCCCTACCCTGGCTCTAATTAAATCTATACCGAGCTGCTTCAAACCGTGCTCCATACCAAGATTTGTCATTAACGTACCTACAACCGGGCCAGTCATCTGCCCTGCGTCTAGCCTCGCTTTGGCAATAATATAAATAAGCTCGTCACCATCAACGATTTCACCTTTATGATCGATCATTATCAAGCGATCGCCATCGCCATCCAAAGCAATACCGAAATCCGCACGATATGCTAAAACTGTTGCCGCCAGCCTTTCCGGCTTGGTTGCCCCACACTCATCATTAATATTAAGACCGTCAGGTTCAGCTCCAATTGTAACAACTTCCGCCCCCACCTCATTAAACACATGAGGTGCTATGTGATAAGTTGCTCCGTGAGCACAATCAATAACAATCCTCATGCCGCTAAAATCAAGCCGGGTAGGCACACTAGCCTTGCAAAATTCAATATAGCGACCGGCAGCATCACCTAACCTTTTCGCCTTACCCAATTTTGACGATTCTACCGTAGACATCGGCGAATCAATATGCCGTTCTATTTTTTGCTCTATTTCATCAGGTAATTTTGTGCCTTGCACTGAAAAAAACTTAATTCCATTGTCATAGTAAGGATTATGAGAGGCACTTATCACAATACCTGCCTGCGCTCTTAAAGTTCGCGTTAAGTAAGCTATGCCAGGTGTTGGCATAGGACCCAACAATCGAGTATCCACACCTGCAGCCGTTAAACCCGCTTCCAATGCCGACTCAAACATATATCCCGAAATCCGAGTATCTTTACCAACCAAAACAAAACCATGACCTTCATTGGCAAAAACCCGCCCAGCCGCCCAACCCAGCTTCAAAAAAAAATCTGCCGTTATTGGATGCTCACCCACTTTTCCTCTAATGCCATCAGTTCCAAAATATTTTTTTGTCATAATTCTAAAACCTATAATTAAGGATAAAAACTAAAGCCAAAAACCTACTTATGCGCTTAGCCTTTATAAATTACATAAAAAAAGGAGAGACGTTACATCTCTCCTTTGTTATCAACTCAAAAACTCTCAGTTCTGCTCAGCAGTTCCACCAATCGATTTCTCATTTTTTATATCACCCTTACCTTTAACATCGTCCGTTACGACATCGCCGTGAGAGGGGGGCTTATCATCCCATCCTTGAGGGTCTCTAACGGGTTTGCGTGCCATCAAGTCCTCAATTTGAAATTTATCGATGGTTTCATATTTCATCAAGGCCTCGGCCATAGCATGCAGAATATCCATATTTTCCTTTAAGATGGTTTCAGCACGCTCATAATTGCGATCAATGAAAGAACGAATTTCCTCATCAATGGTATGCGAAGTTTCTTCAGCAACTGTTTTATGCTGCGTCACCGAACGCCCCAGAAAAACTTCGCCTTCTTCTTCACTGTATGACAACGGCCCTAGACGTTGAGAGAACCCCCACTTAGTCACCATGTTTCTGGCCAACTCAGTAGCACGTTCAATATCATTAGATGCACCGGTGCTCACTTGCTCCCGGCCAAAAACCACTTCTTCCGCAATACGTCCGCCGTATAAACTGGAAATCATGCTATCCAGCTTTTGCTTGCTGGCGCTGTATTGATCCCGCTCAGGTAAAAACATGGTAATACCCAACGCACGCCCCCTAGGCATGATACTGACTTTATAAACAGGATCATGCTCAGGAACCAGTCTGCCGACAATGGCATGTCCGGCCTCATGATAAGCGGTCATTTTCTTTTCTTTCTCATTCATGACCATTGAAGTTCTTTCAACCCCCATGATCAATTTATCTTTAGCTTTTTCCAGATCCGCCATGTTAACGACGCGCTTATTCATTCTAGCTGCGAACAAAGCCGCTTCGTTAATCAAATTAGCCAAATCGGCCCCGGAAAATCCCGGTGTACCTTGAGCTATATATTTAACTTCTACATCGTCAGCAATCGGCACTTTTTTAACATGTACAGCAAGAATCTGTTCGCGCCCTCTAACATCCGGCAAACCCACAGTCACTTGACGATCGAATCGACCGGGGCGCAATAAAGCCTTATCCAACACATCGGGACGGTTGGTTGCAGCAATCACAATAATACCTTCGTGACCCTCAAAACCATCCATTTCAACCAGCAATTGATTGAGAGTCTGCTCACGCTCATCATTTCCGCCGCCCAAACCAGCACCGCGCTGGCGCCCGACCGCATCAATTTCATCGATAAAAATAATGCAGGGCGCATGTTTTTTAGCTTGCTCAAACATGTCGCGTACACGGGACGCCCCCACGCCGACAAACATTTCAACAAAATCCGAGCCGGAAATGGTGAAAAACGGTACTTTAGCTT
>SXGU01436660.1_pt1 | contig 18661 bp, 16 predicted proteins | sample 3174531 | NCBI WGS metagenome assembly SXGU01 (sample SAMN11356863, study PRJNA531348) | freshwater metagenome | isolation source: freshwater sample F1-140 | place: China: Fuxian Lake, Yuxi | collected 2017-12-25 | reverse complement strand
GGCGGGTGTCGTTGGCGCGCTCCTGTTTTCCCATGCGGGCTTGCAGGGTCTTCTTGCGAGCGTCGAGTTGAGCGATTCGTTCGGCGATACTCTTTCTGGCCATGGTCGATTCCTGGTTGGCGATGTTTCTGGCGGCGCCGTTCATAACCGCATCATCGCTTTTTGCCAAGCTATCGCTACAACTCTTTGAATTGCCGTCGCCTCAAATTCCAATCCTCCGGTGTCACGCGCTGACCTAGCCATGCTATCCAAACGGTCGCCACAGGGCGAACACCTTAAGCGGAACGAGCGCAGCGAGAGAGGCTTAAGGGCGCACTTACGAGTTGCTTCGCAACTCAGGCGCGGCTATAGAGGCATGAGCGTGGCGGTTCTTTCGGGCCGGTGATTCGCGCCGCACGGGGCGGCGTTTGTTACGTGCGTCAGGTTGTTTTCACTCTGAAGGCTTTGGGCTTGGCGATCTACCATCTTTCCGTGAAACCGATCGGCCGGGCGTCTGGGCGCAGCAGCGTGGCAGCGGCGGCCTATCGCGCCGGCGAAAGTCTGACGAACGAGCGCGACGGCTTAACGCACGACTTCACGCGTCGGGAGGGCGTCGAACACGCCGAAATCGTCGTGCCGCAAGAGTCGAATGCCGATTGGGCGAAAGATCGTTCTGCCCTGTGGAACGCCGCCGAGCTCGCCGAGAAACGCGCCGACGCGCGCGTCGCTCGGGAATTCGAGATCGCGTTGCCGCACGAGCTCGACGCCGAGCAGCGGTTGGAGTTGACGCGGGAATTCGCCCAGGGTCTCGCCGATCGCTACGGGACGGCGGTCGATTTTGCGATTCACGCGCCGCATGGCGCGACAGACGAGCGGAATTTTCACGCGCATCTTTTGATGACGACGCGGGCGGTCACGGCGAACGGGCTTGGCGACAAGACGGCGATCGAGCGGGAGAACAAATGGCTCGCGGCGCGCGGCATGGCGAGCTCGCAAATGCAGCTTCGCGAAATCCGCCAGAGCTGGGAGCAGGCCGCCAACGAGCATCTGGCCAGAGCCGGTCTCGACATTCGCATCGATCATCGCTCGCATGAGGAGCGCGGGCTGGAGATCGAGCCGACCGAGCACATGGGCGTGCACGCGACGCAGATGCAGCGGCGCGGGTGGGAGGTTTCGCGCAGGAGGCTCGACAGCGAGGCGGCGCGCCGCAACGCCGAATTGATCCGGCAAAAGCCGGAGCAGGTTTTGACGATTTTGACCGGGGAGAAGAGCGTGTTCGACCGGCGCGACGTGGCGCGGGCGCTGCAGCGCTCTATCGACCAGCCGGAGGCGTTTCAGTCGGCTTTCGCCACGGTGATGGCGTCGCCTTTCCTTGTCGAGATGCAAGCCGAGCGGCGGGACGCGCAGGGGCGGGTCATCGAGCCGGCGCGCTATTCGACCCGTGAAATGGTGGAGGTCGAGCGCGGCATGATTCTTTCCGCTTCACGCATGGGCGAGGCGCGGGACCATGGAGTTGGCGAGAGGCATGTCGAAGCGGCGCTGTCGGCGCGGCCTCACCTCGCCGACGAACAGCGGGAGGCTGTCCGCCATATCACCGGAGAGGAGCGGATCGCCGCCGTCGTCGGCCTCGCCGGGGCCGGCAAGAGCACGATGCTTTCGGCGGCGCGCGAAGCGTGGGAGCGCGAGGGCTTTTCTGTCTATGGCGCGGCGCTGTCCGGCAAGGCCGCCGAGGGTCTGGAGGAATCGTCCGGCATCGCGTCGCGAACACTCGCTTCCTGGGAGAACGGCTGGAACGCCGGAAAGGGGGAGCTCGGGGACGGCGACATCTTGGTGATCGACGAAGCCGGGATGGTTTCGTCGCGGCAATTGGCATCGTTCATCGGCGCGGCTGAGCGGGCGGGCGCCAAGATCGTTTTGGTTGGCGATCCAGAACAGCTTCAGCCGATCCAGGCGGGGGCGGCGTTCCGCGCCGTCGCGGAGCACGTCGGCTACGCCTCGCTCGAAGGCGTGCGCCGGCAAGGGGAGGAGTGGCAGCGCCAGGCGTCGCAAGATTTTGCCCGGCATCGGACGGAGGAAGGGCTTGCCGCTTACGCCGATCATGGCGCGGTGCAGTTTGCCGAGACGCGGGACGAGGCCGTTGCCGAGATCGTGCGCGATGTTGTCGCGGACATGCGGGAGCGTCCCGACGGCTCTCGGATCGTGTTGGCGCATCGGCGCGTCGAAGTGCGCGAGTTGAACGCCGCCATCCGCGAGGCGCGTCAGGAGCGCGGCGAGCTGGCGCGGGGCGCCGAGGCGGGTGAAGTTTCTTTCCTGACGAACGACGGCGAGCGCAAGTTTTCCGAGGGCGACCGGATCATCTTTCTCGAAAACAATCGCGATCTTGGGGTCAAGAACGGGATGCTCGGAGTGGTGACGGGCGTCGCGGAAGGGCGGCTTGTGGCGCGGCTCGACAGCGCCAGGGGACCAGGCCAGGGGCGGGAAGTCTCCGTCTCCCTGTCCGATTATGCGGCCGTCGATCACGGCTACGCCACGACGATTCACAAATCGCAGGGCGCGACGGTCGATCGCGCCTATGTGCTGGCGTCCGATCGCATGGACCGGCATCTTGCCTATGTGGCGATGACGCGGCATCGCGAAGAGGCGACGCTTTACGCCGGGCGGGACGAGTTCAAGGACCTCGCGGCGCTGTCGGAGCGGCTGTCGCGCTCCGGCATCAAGGAGACCACGCTCGATTACGCCGAACGGCGGGGAATCGCCCGCAGCGAGATCATTGTTCCGCAGCCGCAAAGGGCCGAGCGCTCGCCAAACGAGCGAGAGCCCGAACCGTCGCGCGCGCGAGAAACGCAAGCCGAGGTGCCGGCGACCGCAAAGCGGGGCATGTTCGCTGGGCTCAATCTCGGCGCCGGGCGGTCGCGGGCGACGGACGCGCAAGCCTTCGCGCGCGTGAAGGTCGCGACGCGAGACGCTGGAATGGCGCCGGCCGCCGAGCAGGGACGCGGGCGCGACGATCCTCGGATCAAGTCCGGGGAGGCGCAAGCCGTGGACGGCTTCGCGCGGGCGTGGAGCGACGCGGCGCGGATGCGGGCGTCGAATCTCCCCGTGCTGGAACACCAAAAACAGGCGCTCGACAGGGCCGGGGTAGCTCTGGAAGCGGCGCGACCGGGAGGAACGCGTGAATTGCTATCGGCCTTGCGGCGCGATCCGGCCGCGCAGCGGGCCATGGCGACGCTCGATGGCGCCGAGCGCGCCGCGCAGCTCGTCGCCGGCATGGAGCGGGAGCGCCAGGCGCAGCTTGATCCGAACGTCAGGGCGGAGCGCGCGGTCGCCGTCTGGCGCAAGCTCGAAAAGGAACACGGGCAGTTGCGCGGCTTCGAGCACGAAGAGGCGCGCGGCCAAATCGAAGCGCGCATGAAGGCGCTCGCCGGCGCGATCAAGCGCGATCCGCAAATGGAATCGGTCATGCGCGCCCGCTCGCGCGAGCTTGGCATCGAGCGCGGCTCGCGGCTCGACCGGCTGACGCTGGAGAAGAACGTCGAACGAGCGATCGACCGCAGCGTGACGCGCGAACGCGACTTAGGGATCGAGCGATAGGAGCAATGGCGGCGTGAACGACCAACACGATCAAATCGAGGACGAGGCCGATTCCGCCGCAGAGGCGTTCGAAGATCTGCGCGCCGAGATTTCGGTGATGCGGCGGGCCGTCGAAGCTATTCCGACGACTCTTCGCGAAAACCGGCCGCCCGATTACGCGCCCACGCTCGGCGCCATCGTGAAGGCGATGGAAGCTGTCGAAAAGCGCCTCGCCGGCATCGAAGGCCGGCCCGCGATCAAACTGACGCCGGAGCAGCATAGCCGCGCGATCGAACGGGCCGGGGCCGCGAGCGTACGCGAGGCGATGGAGACGTTTCGTCATGAGGCCGCCGCGCTCGGCCTTGAGCGGCGACAACTAGGCCAGATCATCGGCGTGACGCTCACCCAGGACGCGCAGCGGCGATGGCAGTTATGGTTCGCGGCCGCCGGCGCCGTTATCGGACTCATGTTGTTCCCGCTGATAGCGGCCTTCGCGCCGGGCGGCGGTCATCTCGCGGCGCTCGCTGCGGGCCAGGCCGATCGATGGCAGGCTGGCGGCACCTTGATGCGCGAGGCGAGCCCGGAAGTCTGGCGTGAGTTTGTCGCCGGCGCGAATCTGGCGCGGGCGAATTCCGATGCGATCCGAGCATGCCGGGAGGCGGCGGCCAAAGCCGGCAAGGAGCAGAAATGCACGATCGTTGTTTCAGTCGTCCCCGGCCGGTGAGCCAAGTCGTGTTGTCCCTAGCGGCTTCATCAGAGCCCGCAGAGGCGCCTACTGCAAAGACCAAGTGTGGCTGAAGCGCAACAGCCGAAAATATTGCGAGACTCCGACGCTAACCGTCGTTGACAAGTCGATCTCTGTGCAATCATAATTTAGTTATGCGGCAAGATAGGCGAAAAATACGGCAGTTTGTCCGTCCGTTTGTGACGGCGGTCGTCGCTTGTCTGCTTTTCCAGCAAGCTTTGGCCCTTGTCTTTTCTCAGACTCGTCACAGCGGCGACAACGGCGCGTTCCTCAGCTCGCCTGTGGCGTTATCTGACGAACTTTGCGCCAACAAGAACGACGCCGGCGGCAAGGCGCCCCATGCTCAACATATGCACTGCTTGGCCTGCTTTCTAAGTGAGCGAAGCGGCGACGCTGGTTCAAAGGTTCTGTTGACCGCCGTCGTTCTCGTGCTGGCGCCCGTGTCCGACGCGCCTCCCCTTTGGCCGGAAGAGCGCGATCTCGCGCCGCCGACCACACAGTGGCCCAGTAACAGGCTCTCTCGTGCGCCCCCGTCGCTTCTCTCCTAAAGAAGCGCGTTAACGGTCGGCTGCCGGGTCTTCGACCCACCCGCCATTTCCCTCGCGTTAGATTTTCGCGCCCGTGTTCTCACGCGTCGCCGATACGCGCCGTTCGCCTGCGCGTACGCCCAACCACGTCTCGAGACTCATTGCCGCCTAGGGAGGAATCATGGGGGTATTCCATCAATTTGCCGTCGCCGTAGGCGGGCTTGTCGTCTTCTCCTCTTCGGCAATCGCGCAACAGGCGTTGCCGACGATCGATGTCGGCGCAAGCAACCGTAGGCCCGCCGCCAATCACCAAAGTTCTGGAGATGGCGGCGCTCCCGCCCGCGCCGCCGCCACGACGCAGGCGGAGGTTCCAGAGAAGGAGAAGCCTTTCGCCAAGGCGATTCCCGACAATATTCCCGCCGTCGTCGAAACCGTCACCCAAAAGGACATTCGGGAGAAGATCAACGCCGTCACCGCGGTGGAAACCGTCAGATATGCGCCGAGCATCGATATTCGCGAACGCTTCGTCGGCGATCGAAATCCCATGATCGGCTGGCGCACGGTCACGCAGGACACGCCTGCGCAGTCGATGGTCTATATGGACGGGATCCTGCTGTCCAACTACCTGGGAAATTACTACAATTTCCCGCCTGTTTTTCAGATGGTGTCGCCCGACGAAATCTCGCGCGTTGATCTCATGTATGGCCCTTTTTCATCGCTTTACGCGGGTAACTCCTATGGGGGCGTGCTGACCTTCACGACCAGGATGCCGGAAAAATTTGAACTGCACGCCAAGCTCGGCGGCATGAACCAGAGATTCGATCTCTATAATACGCATAGCTGGTACCCGGGCTACGACGCCTATTTCTCGGTCGGCCACAGACTCAACGACCTTTCGGTTCTCTTCACCTATAATCATCTCCTCAACAACAGCCAGCCGATGCAATACAGCAATCCGACGGTCAGCGGGTTCGGCGGCTCGGGCTATCCGGTCTATGGGGGCATCTTCCAGCTCAACAATGTCGGCCGTATTGCCGCGATCGCGGGCTCGTTCAACCAATATACGATCGCGCAGGACACCTATAAGCTGAAGCTCGCCTATGATCTGGCGCCGGCGGTACGCCTGTCCTATACGGGAGCGCTTTGGGATATGAGCCAAGACTCTCTTCCCGAAACCTATCTTCGTAGTTCGATTAACGGCCTGCCCGTCTTCAACGCGCCACGCAATCCTTTTCCGAATTTCTGGTTCGGACAAGTGAGCCAGGCGGGACTGAATTACTTCCCGTTCGGCCTCAATCCAAACTATCAGAGCGCATTGCGACTCAGCCAGGGCCTGGAGCTGCGGAGCCAGACAGGAGGCGTGTTCGACGTCGACGCCGTCGTGAGCGCTAATAATTTTCTTTACGATCAGAGCAAATCGATGTTCGCCTATGGCGCCACGCAGCCGGGACGTTTTCTGTTCAACACCTCGGGCCAGAACATCAATATGGCCGGAACGAACTGGATCGTCGGCGAATTGCGCGGGATTTATCGACCCCAGCAGGACTTGCTGGGCCGTCACGAAGTCACCCTCGGCGGTCATTTCGACCAATATGTGCTCAACCAGAACGTTACCAGTCTTCCTTACTATCCGAGCAACATCTTTGCGGGCGGGTGGCCGAACTGGACGACCCACGTCAACCCCAACCAATCCTCCTACGGCAAGACGCAGGCCAAGGCGCTTTATGTGCAGGACGTCTGGTCATTCCTGCCCGACTGGAAATTGACCTATGGTCTGCGCCAGGAATTCTGGGAGGCGTTCGACGGCTCTTTCGGCAACTTCAAGGGGCGACAGGACTTCGCCGCCAAGGACTATCAGCACCTTTCGCCCAAGGCCGCGCTGAGCTGGCAGGCGACGCCTGAATTGCTCCTACGCGCCTCCTATGGCAACGCCATGCGCTTCCCGACGGTAACGGAACTCTATCAGAACTACTCGTCCTCTTCGGGCGTGAATATTCCCAATCCGAATCTCGTCCCGGAGCAGGTCGACTCCTACGATCTCACGGCGGAATACAGATTTGGCAAACACTCGGCGCGCGTGACCTATTTCCACGAAGACCGCTGGAACGAGATCATCAGCCAGATCAATCCGATCATCACGCCGCCGGTAAACACTCTGGAGAATGTCGGCAAGTCGCAGTTCAACGGCTTCGAGGCGGCGGCGAGCGTCAAGGATTTCGTCTTCGACAGATTGGACGTCGATGCGAGCCTGACGCTCGCCGGTTCGCAGATTCTCTCCAACTACATGCAGCCGCTCTCTATCGGAAAATGGCATCCGGGCATTGCGAGCTTCCGAGCGAAAGTCGTCGGCACATATCATCCGACCGAGGAGCTGAGCATCACGGGCGCCATGCGCTATTCGTCGAATCCCTTCAGCCTGCTCGACAACTCCGACTGGAATCATTTCGTGTTTGGCGCCCGGAGCGGCTATCTGCTGTTCGACTCTAAGATCAACTACAAGCTGGACAGAAACTGGACCGCCTCGATTGGCTGCGACAATATCGGATCGTTCCAATATTACGACTATCATCCGTTCACGCAGCGGACGTTCTTCGCGAGCCTGCGTTACGATTATTGAGAAGCGCCTCATATAAGAGGGGCGGGGGCATTTCCGCAAAGGATGAAACGCCCGCCCTTGTCATGTCCCGCCGCCCATGGCGACGACGCCTATTTGGACGCCAATCCTCCGCCGAGCAGCGCGCTTCCCACGCTCGATTCCTTTCCTTCCGTCTGCTCCGTCCAGAGCACACGGAAAGCGTCTTGAGCCGGGACAATCCGCGGATGGGATGCCATCACATTCGAAATGGAGAGTTTTGCCGGCGACGCCCAGTTCACGCCATCGTCGGAAAGGGACGCATAGATGGCGACCGAGCCGTCATTCGCCTGCGGGTCGATCATGTCCCAAACCGCGGCGAGACGGCCGTTCCTGCCGACGGCGATATCGGCGTGGGTCGCCGTTTCGTCGCCTAGACGAAGCGGCTCCATCCAGCTCTTGCCGCCGTCGCTGGACCTGAGATGATAAATCCCTGCGTCGCCTTTCTTGCGCGTGCCGACGACGGCGTGGATTTCTTGAGTTTTCCCGGCCTTTCGGAAGGCGATCCCGCCGCCAATATGCGGGCAGCCCGGGAAGTCCCAGCCAAAGGCGCCAACCGTCGACAGTCGGGTCCAGTGGCGCGTCTTCGGATCGACGACGCCGATCGCCATGTCGGACGGCTGCTTGTCGCGATAGAGAACAAAAAACTTGCCGCCGGCGTCGACCTTGCCAGTCGTCCAGCAGCAGGCGCATGACACGTCGTCAAGCGTTATGTTTTTCGCCCAGCGCACGCCGCCATCGGTGGAATAGGCGTAACGCAGCCCTTGCGATCCGGGAACGCCAGACTTGCCGTCCCGGCTATCGAGCCAGACCGCGTGCAGCGTCTTGCCATCCGTCGCAAGCGTATGGAAACCGTGCGAACCAGCCGACCAGTCCGCAGGAATCGCGCCGGGCGTCCAAGTCTTGCCGCCATCGATCGATCGAGCGGAAACCAAAGGACCGGCCTGGTAGGGAGCGTTTTCGACACGGCTTGTCCATAGAGCGATCAAGGCGCCTTTGGCGGCGACGATGCGCGCATCGGCGCCGCGCGACACATTGGTGCCGGCGTCAGGCGGCCCTTGCACCGCTGCATCATTGGACCAGCTTTCTCCATTATCCTTCGACAATTGATGAAGGAGAACAACGCCAGCGCCGGTCTTTTTCCCGGTCAAGAGATGCAGCCCGTCTCCATCGGCGAACACGTCCAGGCTGACGACGCCGTTGAGCACGCGGGCGCCCGCGTGCGAGGCGTGATTGTGATTGCCGCGGGGCGCGTCATTTTCATTCGGAGCGGCGCTCGACTGAGTTTTTGAAGAAGCATCCTCCGCATGCGCCGGGATGGCGATCGTTACTATCGCGATATAGATATTGAAGAGCACGTATTTCAAGGAGCGTCGCATAGCGCCAAATCTGTTTTGGCTAATGATGAAATGGCCGCGCATTTCTTGTTCCTCCGCCGACTTAAGGAGGTCAAATCGTATGACAACGCATGAGACGGCGCAAACAGATGGATAGCTATTTGGGGTCATGTCTGGACGGCGCTCGAGATGTTTGCAGAACCGAAAAGAGACCCTTGACGAAGGGGCGCCGTCCAGACATGACCCCCCGAAGTCAGTATTTTGCGACGACAGCGGCGGCGGCCCCACAACAAGTTCGGCTTCGCATTGCAGCTGTCCGTGCTGCGTTATCCGGGGCGGGTTCTGGCGCCTGGCACCCGGAGCGTCTGTTGCGGCGGTTGCGCGTTTGCATGGGCTGAATGCGAATCTGGTTTTCAAATGGATACGACGCGCGCGCGAGGGGTGGCTTGATCGGCGACGCGCGCCGGCGAAAGAGGCCGACGCTTTGGCTGTGGCGTCAGACGGCGGCGCGTCGACGTTTGTCCGGTGAAGCTTGTGGAGTTGAACGCCGTGACGGCTCCGCCATTGGCGCCGCCGCGGACTGTTGCGAAGCCGGTTCGCGCACCGCGCAGAAGCGCGTGGCGAGGGGCGATGGAGATCAGCCTGCCGAATGGCGCGCGCGTGTACTATGCGGCCTTCGCAGTTTGAGCAAGATGTTTGTTTGACGGGGCGGTTTTCGCCTTGCGTGCGGCGAGCGCCGCCTTCAGAAGCGGAAGCTGCTTAGCCCGTCTTATTCGCGACGGGCTGGATTTTGGGTGGCGAGCGTAGCGTAAGGGACTGAAAGCGCATACGCCGCCAGAGATTCTCGCCGAGAATTTCGGCGTTCCCGCAGAGACGTTCGCGAAAATTCCGCTCCACCAGCTTTACATCTTCCAAGGCGAGATTCCGGGCTCTCTGAGCGCCGACCGCGACTCCGTGAAGACCAAAGCCGGCGCGCCGCAGCACTCCTTCACCTTTTCGCTCGGCTCCAGCGCGCCCATACGCCAATCGAAGGCGGGCGAAGTGCGCGTCGCCGACAGCAATAATTTCCATGTCTCAAAGACGATCGCGGCGGCGCTTGTCACGCTGCGTCCCGGTGCCTTGCGCGAACTGCATTGGCACCCGACCGCCGACGAATGGCAATATTGGATCAAGGGCAAGGGCCGCATGACCGTGTTCGACACCGGACCGAAAGCGGTGACGATGGACTTCAGTCCCGGCGACATCGGCTATGTGAAGCGCAGCAACGGCCACTACATTAAGAACGTCGGCGATACCGATCTGCAGTTTCTGGAGGTTTTCCGCAGTCCATATTTTGCAGATGTTTCACTGTCGGATTGGCTGCCCCACACGCCGCCCGCCATGGTCGCGCAGCATTTGAACGTCAGCGACGACGTGATCGCGCAGTTTCCGAAGAACAAGCGGAGGTCATGCCGCTGCCTCTCTAATGCGCGCAGGCAGTAGGGCGCATCGTGGCGAGGCAAGTGAAGCAATAATCACGCGCGCCGACAATTCGCATCCCCGAATCCTGCGGACCGAGAACGGCTGTGGCTTTCGGTCGCGCCGAAGTCAGTATTTTGCGACGACAGGCGCGCCCCAGTCGAAGTGGTAGTTCACGCCGGCGCGGAGCGTGTTCCATGGCGTTTGGTTCGTTATGTTGCCGAGGCTGAGCAGAAGATTATCGCTCCAGCCCGTGCTGCCGCCCGAGACGTCCGTGTAAAGATATTCAGCTTTCGCCGACCAATTCGGCATGAACATCCATTCGACGCCGCCGCCTGCGGTCCATCCGGTCTGAAGGACAGATCCATTCTCGCCCCAACCGTTGCGCTGCACATGGGCGTAAGCGAAACCGCCTGTCCCGTAAATCAGCAAGCTTGGCAGCAGAGTGACGCCCGTGCGGCCGCGGATCGTTCCGAACCACCCAACGCTTATTCCTCCACCGCGCGCGCCCGGGTAGTAGAAGACGCCAGCGGCGTTGAGGTTGATTAACGGGCCGGGACCGACGCCGCCTCCGGAACCGAGACTTGTGCCCTGGAAATCGGCTTCGGCGCCCGCGGTGAGCATGGGCGAAAACGCAAAATTATAACCGATCTGTCCCCCGCCGATGACGCCGCCGCCGGCGCCGTTAGCCGCTACGTTGTTCGTAAAGCCGCCATGGACGCCGTCGATGTTCCAGTTATTCGCGTTTCCGCCGTTGGCGCCCCAGCCGGCTCCGATGTTGAGGCCCGCATAGGGGCCGGTTAAGCTAATGAGCGGGCGCGGTTGAGCGGCCGTTGCATTTTTTTGCGTAAAGGGAGTAGAGTACAGAATATAGTTTAGCGAGAGATTAACCGATTGCGTATTGAGCGAGCCGGACGTGCTGGCAGGCACATAACCCATGCCAACAAGGGAAAATCCCGGCCATCGGATTTGCGGGTCCGGCGCGGCGTACCAGCCATTAAAATAATTTGTCGCGCCTCTCGTGTTCGAGAACGTGTAATTGAAATCAAGATACCAGGATTGTGTGAGAAAATAATTTATGCCAACCGTGGCGGCGCTGCCAAAAACCCACAACGAGTCCTGCGCATTCGTGGCTATACCTGTCTGGTTGATCGGCTGCCCGCCGGAATTACGGATGCCGAGCATATGATTGAGGTTTGTCTGCAACTGAGACAGGGACGGGCCGCCGCCAACATAGAAGAACCCGTTCGCGAATGAACGCCCGATATAAGGCGTCAACACGAATTGATGATTGATCCGCGTCTGGTACTGGCCAATCGTGTAGGTGCCGTAAAAAGGGTCGCTGATATTTAAGATAGCGTCATTGAAGGCCCCAAATTGCGGAATGAGAACCAGCGGCGACGACGCTGCGGAATTCAAATATGTGTAAGAGCCCTTGACGCCCCACATCCAGTCGCTGTCGCCGAAATGATTGAAATAATTCACCTGCCCAATCGGCCCGACTCGCACCTGCGGGGTCAGATTCACATGCGTATTCCAGCCGGCCCAGCCCGTTCCGAGAATTCTGTTATTCAGCGGGCCAGGACTTAGAATGACATCCTGCGACGTCCCGGCAAGAAAAAGATTCTGTTGCGTGAAAGTCGCGATATTGAGATTACCGCCAACGCCAATAGACAAGCCGGATTGAGGTACAATAATAGGTGACGCCGAAGTGGGTTGAAGACCAAATTCGGAAGACAGGTCGGCCGCCATGGCCAAATCCACAAAAATTATCGACAGGGCCGTTGACACCATTGCAGCGATGAGAATTTTTTCAGGGCTGTTCTCTTTTTTGTGCTGTTGCGCCGATGGCGAAAAGCGACCACGCTCTCGCGGCCATGCTTCTTGATTGGGATTGGACGCAGCCGCGCTGCGGCGACCCCTGTCTTCACGCATAGGGTCAGGGTCTGCGCTAGCGCGGCCAGCAAAGTCGACAGCTTGCCGGGATTCGGTGATGTGCGTGTCCTTCAGATTGAAGCCCTTGGTCTTGAGTGTCCGTCGTCAGATTATTTGAGACAAAATGTGGCGTAAAAGCGTCGATTTTGGATGGTGCGAAAGTCAAACCTTTTGCATAAGCCCCCTGCCCCAGCTTTTCCAAGGGCTTCCGCTATGCAAAAGATACTTGCAAAAAGAAAGTGCTTTGCTACCCTTCCGGCATGACGATTTTCGGCTACGCGCGCGTCTCGACGGACGGGCAGAGCGTCGACGCTCAGGTGAAGGCGTTGCGCGCCGCCGGCGCCGAGCGCGTCTTTCGCGAGACGGCGAGCGGCGCCAAGACCGACCGGCGCGGGCTCGCGCGCGCCCTCAAATCCCTTGGCGAGGGCGACACGCTGCTTGTGACGCGGCTCGACCGCCTGGCGCGCTCGACGCGCGACCTTTTGAACACGCTCGACGCGATCGCCAAGGCCGGCGCCGGATTCCGCTCCTTGCATGACGCATGGGCGGACACTACGACGCCACACGGGCGCTTGATGCTCGCCGTGTTGGGCGGCCTCGCCGAGTTCGAGCGCGAATTGATCCGCGCCCGCACGGGCGAAGGCCGCGAGCGCGCAAAGGAGCGCGGCGTTCACATGGGGCGGCCCCCTGCCCTCACGCGACATCAGCGCATCGAGGCGCGAGAGGCGCTCGCCGCCGGCGCGGCGACGCAGGCCGACCTGGCGCGGCGCTTTAATGTCTCGCAGAGCACCATATCGAGGCTCGCGGAGTGAACGCCGTGCATCTTCGCCGCGTCGATCCTTCCCGCAACATGCGCAGATTCTATCGGCTCGACATCGAGCCCGATCTGTTCGGCGGCGTCTTGCTCATGAAGGCGTGGGGCCGCATCGGCACGGAAGGCCGCAGCGTCGCGGAGTTTCACGATAACGAAGCTATTGCCGCCGACGCCATGCAGAGACAGGCCAAGCGCAAGAGGCGGCGCGGTTACACCGAGCTGTGAACGGTTAAAGCGAGTCCACAAAGCCGGCAAGTGCATCCGCGCTTGCCGAAAGACCTTGGCGCGACATTTCCGCGAGAAACGTGGCAGCGGTCAGAGGCGGATTCTTGAGAGGTCTGCGAACAAGACGCAGCGCGGCGACAACATTGCTTTCGTCATTTTCAAGAAGGCCGAGAATGAACGCATCGGGATGACAGGCCTCGATTGAAAACGGTGCAAGAGTGGACGCAGGGAAATCACGCAAGTTTGTGGTGACGATGACGCGCGCGCCGCAATGAATCGCGGCCGCGAGCACATGACGATCATCGGCATCCGGCAGCGTGATGGACTCGATGCGATGTTCGTAGCCTTCGACGCGCGCGTCTTGAAGGTGCGTGTCCATCAAATGGCGTGTGCGCTCGATGCGCGCGTATGGAATGTCGGGGCGATTCCGGATAAGCGCGGACATCCATTCGTCATGCACTTGTGCTGACCAACGCGCATGAAATAGGCCCCGCGACGCAAGGCGCATGAGGATGTCGCGAAGAAGCGCGGGATAAAGCACACTCGCGTCGAGAAACGCCGTGATGATCGGCGTTTCGTTCATATGAGGCCAAATTCCTGATCGAACGCGACGATCTCATCAAGTGCTTGCTCTCGTTTAGCGAAGCAGTCGGCTTTGTAAGCGAGCACATCGCGGAGAGGCAGCCGCCGATGTTTGCCGACCATGCGCGCCGGAAGAGTTCCGTTCTCGACAAGGCCGACGAGGAAAGGCCGCGAGACATTCAAAAGATCGGCGGCCTGTTGCGTCGTGACTTCGGCCTCGACGGGAACGAGCGTCACGGCGTTTCCGGCCGCCGTCTCCTTGAGAACATCCATCAGCAGGCGCGTGACGACCGGCGGTAGATCGAGCGTCGTGACTTCCTGGCCGGCGGCGCTGATTTGAACGTGCAACGCTTTGTCGAGCGCCTCGCTTCGTTCGAGCGCGAGTCGCGCCGTCTTGGCGAGCATGGCGTCTTGGTCAGACGGAATAACCGGATCGACATGGGGGCGTGGCATGACAAAACCTCATTGTTTGAAACGCAATATATCGTATTATCAAAACAAACACAATAAACGAAACAATCGAAACGGCGGCCTTTTGGAGGCGTCCTTCGTCTCCGACGCGGCAGGGTACCTTTACGAAATCCGCGCTCACCATTTCTCGACGCAACTTGGCGAACGATTTTGGGAAGATTCTGCGATGACCCCCGCAAGGCCCCTTCCCTACCCCCGCCTACGCCGCACTCGCGCCACAGCGCAGGCCCGAAATGCGGCGTGGGCATTCTATAGCATTGTAGCATGAAGGTGCTATAGCGCTGTAACACGATAACATCGAAGAGCTACAGTATTTTACAGCTACAGTATTTTAATGTTTTAATGCTATAGATTCATCATGCCTTGATGCTATGGTGTCATCATGCGAACAATTGCTCTTGTCACCCAAAAGGGGGGCGCGGGGAAAACCACCCTCGCCGCCACAATCGCCGTCGCCGCAATCGAGACAGGCGAGAAGGTCATAGCCCTCGATCTCGACCCACAGGGCTCCCTTGCGGCATGGGGCGACGATCGCACGGCTGACGCGCCCGCCGTGGACACGCTCCCCGCCGACAGGGTAGCGCAGCTCTCGCAGGTTCTCGCCGCGCTCGAAGGGCAGGGGTTCACCCTCGCCATTCTCGATTGCGCAGGCATCGCCAGCACGTCGGCAAACCTCGCCATGAAGGCCGCAGACCTCTGCATTATCCCCACGCGGCCGACGCGCCTCGATATTCGCGCCACCAAGCCAACCATCGAGGCGCTCATGGGCCTCAAACGCCCGTTCGCATTCGTCCTCAACCAATGCCCGCCGACGCCACGCGGCTCGCGCGCCGCCGAGGCCGCCATGGGGCTTGCCCTCATGGGCGCGCTTCTAGAGCCCAAAGTGACGCAACGCGCCGACTTTCAGGACGCGCTCGCGGCAGGGCAGGGGGTGACGGAATACGCCCCCCACGGCAAGGCCGCCGACGAAGCCCGCCAGCTTTGGCAAAACATCAACCGCCGAACGAAAGGCAAGTGACCATGGCGAAGCATCGCCCTTCCGTCATCGACACGCTCGACTTGAGCACGGCCACCCCAACAGCGACGCCGGAATCGGTCAGCGCCGAGGTCGTGGATTTGAAAGCCGCCACCAAGAAGGCCAAAGCTCGCGACGTGCAGCACACGAGCGTTTACATTCCCCGCGCCGCCCATGACCGGCTTCGAGAGATTGCGTTCCATGAGCGCAAGAAAATCCATGACCTCATCATGGAGGGCTTGGATTTGGTGATTGCGGCCCGAGGCCATAGCGAAAGCGCCAGCAAGAGCACCAAAGCATCGTAGCATTATAGTATTGTCGTGCTATCCTGCTAAAAACTCCTGCCACGTTATGGAGCGTCGAACGCGCGAGAGGCTGGACTTCGCGGCTGATATATTAAATAATCGCGCTTCCAGCATTGAATGGAACAGGCGCCATCATGCCGTCAGCCCATAATCAGCCGGAAATCATCGACGGCAAAGCCGTCAAAAGCCTTGTGGAGGCCCATGCGGTGCGAGGCGCGACAATCCTCGGCCAGCCGGGCGGTTGGGCCGTCGTGGTGCGCTATGGCGCCCTGGAGCGCGCCATAGCGGCGCAGCGATCGAGGCAAATACGCCTCTGGCGCAATCTCAACTCGGCCGCGAGTTTCGTGCGCAAAGAACTCGGCGTGGCGCGGTTCGAGGTCGATACCGTCGCTCATGACGATAAGGTCAATGTCGTGAAGCGGCCCGACCAGTCGGCCCGCCTGCGCAAACAGCGCGAGGCCGCCGAATACGACGCCTGGTTCCGCGCCAAGGTGCAAGAAGGGCTCGACGCCGCCGAGCACGGCGAGGTCGTCAGTCATGAGGAGGCCGAAGCTGACTTCGCCCGCATGATGGACGAAGCATGATGCGTCTGGTTTGGACCCGCCCGGCGATCACAATTCGGCGGGCGATTTTTGATCGCATCAAGGAGGACAATCCAGCCGCCGCGAAACGTACGGCAAAGCGCCTCAGAGACCGCGCGAACAGTCTACAGAAAATCCCGCACCAAGGCCGAAAAGGCCGCGTCGAAGGAACATTCGAGCTGGTCGTCAGCGGGACGCCGTATCTCATTATTTACGCCGTCACCACAAACGAAATTTGCGTTCTCACGATCCTCCACCATGCTCAGCAGTGGCCTCCGATCGCCGATTGAAGCCTGCCCGATACAAACGAGGGCTTGCGAGAATCGTGCGAATCACGGACATTGACTAGTCCGTGAGGTGATTTGTGTTGACCCAGGCGCCTAAATCGACAGCTCCACATAAGGCGGCTTTTCGCCGAATGAAGCAGTCTGAAGGATTCTACGAAACAACCGTGTTCGTCCATGAGAGTGCGAGGGACGCGATTGATCGTTTGATCGCCGAAGGTCGATTCAAGACACGTCGCGAGGCGATGGAGCACGCTATTCATAGCCAGTTCCGTGCAGAGGAACGCGCAAAGAAGCCGCGCTGACCCCTGAAAAGCAAAACGGCCCGGTGCTGGAACACCTGGCCGTTGGTGACAACTGTGGGAGCCGCCTGAACCTATAGGCGAATCTCCCACAGCCTGAGTTTCGTGTCAACGCAGAACCGTGAGGTTTTGCGAGTGGCGGAGCTATGTTTTTCAGCTGGCAGGCTTTGCTCGCTGGCAACGGGGACGTATGCCCTGCCGCTGGCATGGAGCCTTGCTGATCGGGAGGTTTTCGCGGCCCTGGAGAAGGGCCTATGACCGCATTGGACTTATTGACCGCGATTGGCGGCACGAAATCCCTCTCGACACTGGACGGGTTCGCCCGAGCCATCTGGGCCGACTGGGGGGCGGGGCGGCTCACAGACGAGCAGGCGAGCGCGCTGGCGGAGACACTGGAGGGCCGCAAGCGCGAGGTGCGCGGGATCGACACCGTGGCGCAGCGGGCGCCGCATGTGGCGGCGCTGGCGAAAGGGCAGGGCCGCCTGAGCCACTTTCCGCCCAAGCGGAAGGCGACGCACTCGCCCGACCGCCGGGTGTCGATCGAGCGGCGCCGTACCCTCGCGGCGTCCGGCCCCATGCCGCCGCAACTCGCTTGCCGGTTCACGACGGGGGAGCTGGCGGTTCTGCGCCTGGTCGCGGACGAGGTGCGGACAAAACGGCATTGCACGCTGACCCTGGGCGAGATCGCGGCGCGGGCGGGCGTCGGGATGACGACCGCCCGCAACGCCCTCCGCGAGGCCGCCGGTCACGGGTATCTGACGATCGAAGAGCGCCGGCGCGACAAACGGCCCAACCTCTCCAATGTCGTGCGGATAGTCTCGCGCGAATGGCTGGCCTGGATCGAGCGAGGCCGGAAATTCACAAGCGCTGGCCGAGGGGAAGCTGATCTTTCCGCGACCAAGGGGGGAGGGTCCAAAAAAATGGAGTCCACGGATATAGGTTCTTTCAGAACCTATTGCGGAGACCGCGTTTCACGCGGTCACTTTCCACAAAACCTCCCCCAAAAACCGAAAAGAACGGTTTTTGGGGGAGGTTGAGCGGCGCGGCTACGCCGCGCTTCAGCTTTTCGATGAAATAAACGGCTGGACCCGTTCGACAAATCGAACGGAACACAGCGGCGTGGGCGATGTGTCCGTTCACGCGCAGCGCGAGAGGGCCGGAGGATGGGAAATGAGCGAGATGAGCAATGAGGACTGGGAAGCGCTGCACGACAATTTTGACACGTCGGATTTGCTGAGCGCGGTCGATTGTCTCGACGCCTTACGCGAGGTTTTGAACGACCGCGAGCGTTTTCAGCCGCCGGCGATACGCGGAGAGCTTTTGAAACTGCATGGACTGGCGATGAAGGTCATTGGCGAGGGGGCGCTCGGCGGCGCGCGAGAAATGTTCGACATCGCCGAAGACTTGGAGGCGCAAGTCGGCGAGATGATGCGCGAAATCGAACAGATCGGCGATACGCTGGAGACGCTGATTTCGCTACGCCCAAAGAGTTTGGACGACGTCTGAAATCTGATCGGGCGGCGGCCAGGTTGTCGCTTTACGGCGTCACACGTTTTCGTCGAAGCGATGACCAAGAACTTCCGCGGCCGTTTTGCCCATTTGCTGGGCCGGTTTTTCGGCGAGCGCCGAGATTTTCGTCTCGCTGAAATTAACGCTGGTACCCGTCGATATTTTCGCTCCGCCAAGGGAAGGTGGAGTCGCCGAAGCGTCAGCCAGGCCAACCGGCCTCCCGGCGTCGGACACGCCCAACAGCTCGGCGAACAGCGCTTTGTCGGATTCGCGGGTGAGGAATCCTGGCAGTTCGCGATGCAACCAGTCGCCGAGGCGTTTCGAGAACTCCCCGTCGCCGACGTTTTCCAATCGATGCAGGACGAGCGCGCCGAGCAGCACTTTTCGGCG
>SXGU01486237.1_pt1 | contig 18662 bp, 19 predicted proteins | sample 3174531 | NCBI WGS metagenome assembly SXGU01 (sample SAMN11356863, study PRJNA531348) | freshwater metagenome | isolation source: freshwater sample F1-140 | place: China: Fuxian Lake, Yuxi | collected 2017-12-25 | reverse complement strand
CCGATGACGCCTAACCCAGCGTTGCAGCAGCCGGGCGCTCCGGACTCTGCTTCCCAAGGCGCGGCCGCGGCTCCATGTTTGTCCGAGGTTGCCGCGGCCGCGCCAGCTCCGTTCGGCGCCCGCCGCTGAACGCTAAGTCGTTAGCTGGCTATAACAGCTGAGGAAACTGATCTCACCTCACTCGTTTTATGGACTCGACTTCTAGCGCCCGCAGACTCATCTCATCCGGCCTGCGCGCGGCACCGTGGCCCGCCTTCGTTCTCCTGATCAGCGCGTGCGGCGGATTGGCTACGATGACCCCGCCAGCGACGGCGCTCGACCGGGAGCCGCCCCAGTTGCTCAACGCCTTCTTTGGCCTCGACGACGCCTTGCCGTCACTCTCCCGGGTCCTCTGCCGGACGGGTCCAGGACGTGACGGCATGCCGGTCACGTTCTCGCGAAGGGTGATATCAGTGGACCCGAGCGACTTCGTCGTGGTCACGAGATCGGGTGTGCGGAAGACGCCGGAGTGCGCGACGCTGCGGCCAGCCGACGGGGCATTAGAGCGACACACTGTGCTTCTTATCGGTGACCTCGGCGGCGCTCAGGACCCGCCGGTCCGTGTCGAGGTCGTGGGAGACGTCGTGTTAGAGGCAGGCGGGCAGGGACGCGGCCTCGAGGTAAACGTCACGCCGCTTGAGGCTGGACCGACGCTCGTGCTCGCCATCGCATACGAGGCGGGCACGGTCGAAAGCGACTGCCCCACTGGCACGCGGCAAGTCGTCCAGGTGACGTGGGCGGGCGGCATCCAACCTAAGGACGGTGCAACGCAAGAGGACCACCGCACGATGTACCGAGTCGTGACCGGCGAAGGCGAGGTCACGCCCTTCGCACTCGGCGACATCGATGACAACGACAATTACGTACACCTGTGCCTCGGCACCCTGGCATACGCGAGCGAGGTGAACGCGCAGGCGGGGGTGCTCGTTGACCCGCGGGGGGACGTCAACCCGTCGACGTCCGCACCCGTGAATCGCTGAAGCATGCCCAATGGATTTTAGAGTGGTCAGAGAGGGCCAGCTAGCCAGACGTTGGAGCGGACTCGCTTCGCTTCGCCGCTCAACGCCCAACCGTTATGCCGCGCGCGGTACTCTGCTCCCACCAATACGCCACTAGCACCGCTCGCCGCTAGTTGACGGCGTACATACACGGTACGTATAGTACTCCCATGGGTGAGCTTCGGTTCGAGTGGGACCCTCGCAAGGCCGCGGCCAACCGGCGCAAGCATGGCGTCTCCTTCACTGAGGCTGAATCGGTCTTCGCTGACGAGCACGCGCTCTTGCTCGAGGACTCCGACCATCCTGAGGCTGAGGACCGGTTCCTCCTGCTCGGGCTCAGCGGCACCCTTCGGATCTTGGTCGTGGTCCACTGCTACCGGGCTGGCGACAGCGTCATCCGGCTCATTTCGGCCCGGCGCGCGGACGCGGAGGAACGACGGCAATACGACGAAAGGTGGAGCCGATGAAGAAGCACTACGATTTCTCGAAGGCCCGGCCGAATCCGTACGCCAAGCTTTTGAAGCGGCCCGTCACGATCCGGCTCGACGCGGCCACCGTGGCCTACTTTAAGCTGCTGGCCGAGGACGCCGACCTCCCTTACCAGACGCTAATCAACTTGTATCTTCGGGACTGCGCCGCGTCGGAGCGCCGCCTGGATCTACGGTGGCGCAAGCGCAAGGCGGGCGCGGCATAACCCGGAATTGAAGCTGACGAAGGCGCTGCGCGCCTTCGCGGCTTAATTCCAAGTCGTTATGCGGCCCCATCAACCCTTCTCGGGAGCGCGCCAATGCGAAACGGTGTCCTTGTTCTGGCAGCCGGCTTGGCGGTGTCGTGTGCCAGGGCCGCGACGCCCCTCGCCTGGGACGCCGCGGCGGATCGAGATTCCTTGAGAACATGGGTCTCGTCGGTCGAGGCGGCGTTCGACCGATTCGAAGGGTGCGGCGGCGGGGACGCCGCTCGGGCCCTCTATGCGGCGGACACGGTCGTCATGACGACGGATTCCGCAACTATGGCCATTCCAGGCGAAGCCCTCACAGCCCTCTTCCGGTCGGTGGCCTGCACCCGGAGGGAGAGCGCGTTCCGCCTCGATTCGGTGATCGTCCGGCCGCTGGCGCCGGGTATCGGTGTCGCGACGGCGACGTACCTCGAGACGACGACCGACACGCTCAACGCATCGAGCCGGCTCCGCGGGTCGGTCTCCTGGGTCGTCCGGCAAACGGATCAGGGCTGGAAGGCCGCCGCCGCCGCCGTCACCGAGCACCGGAGCCCGCTTCCCTGAGGATCGAGAGCCAGGATTTGGTCGGACGGGCGTTAACGAGCCCATCGGACTCATCGAAGGAGATGTTGTGACCCCCACCGTGCTCGGGCTGGAAGACATCAAGCGGCTGATCAAGGTTCCCCGACTGATCCAAGCCATCGAGGATGGCTTCGTTCTCTACTCGGAGGGCAAGGTCGTCGTTCCGCCGGTCGGCTTTCTACACTTTGACCAGCCACCGGGGGATGTGCACATCAAGTACGGCTACGTCAAGGGCGACGACGTCTATGTCCTGAAAATGGCGTCCGGGTTCTACGACAACGCCAAACTGGGCGTGCCGGTTGCCGATGGCGTCATCCTGGTCTTCAGCCAACAGACCGGGCATCTGAAAATGGTGCTGCATGATGAGTGCTGGCTCACCGACATGCGCACCGCGGCGGCCGGCGCTGTCGCCGCGCGCCACCTGGCCCCAAAGACGGTTCGTCACATCGGCATCGTCGGCACCGGCGTGCAGGCGCGGATGCAGCTCAAGCTCCTGGAGGGTGTAGTCGACTGCCGGAGCTGTTTCCTCTGGGGCAGAGATGCGGGCAAGGTCCGGACTATGATCGAGGACCTTCGCGCCGACCCCTCGATTCAGAACTGGGGCTTGGAGATCCGAGCGGCGAGCGGTATCGATGAATTGGTTTCCGAGTGTAACCTCGTCGTGACCACGACGTCGGCCAGGGAGGCGCTGATTCGGGCTGACCACGTCAAGCCGGGCACCCACATTACCGCCATGGGTTCGGATGATCACGGCAAGCAGGAGTTGGAAGCCGCCCTGCTCGGCAAGGCCGATCGGGTCGTCGCGGACAGCATTGCCCAATGCGTCGATCACGGCGAGTGCTTCCATGCCGTGAAGCACGGGAGCATCCAGGAAAGCTCGATTCTCGAGTTGGGCAACGTCATCAAGAATCCAGGCTTGGGTCGAACGAATGACAAGCAAATTACGGTGGCGGATTTGACCGGCGTGGCAATCCAGGACATTCAGATTGCCAAAATGGTAAGTGGCGCGAACAGCAAGGGAGACCTCCGTGTCGGTTGAAGTCCAAGAGCATCTCGACGTACCGAAGCTGGTACAGCAGGCCTACGAGAGAACCAAGAACTACCTGTCGCCCACCCCGCTCGAGTTTTCGCGGCACCTGAGCGACCTGATCGGCGGCGAGGTCTGGCTGAAGTTGGATCTGGTGCAAAGAACCGGCTCCTTCAAGTACCGCGGAGCGATCAACAAGGTCCTGTCGCTGACGGAGGCCGAACTGGACCGAGGGGTCGTGACGGCGTCCACCGGCAACTACGGACTCGCGGTCGCCGAGGCGATGCGGCAGCGTGGCCGCCGGGCAACGGTCTACGTCGCCCGCGACATGGACGAGTCCCGCCTGGGCATCCTCCGGGCGGCTGGTCTCGACCTGGTCATTTTTGGCGACCTCGCGTGGGATGCGGAGGAAGAGGCCCGCCGGGTGGGAGACGCTGAGGGCAAGATCTATGTGTCGCCCTACAACGATCCGTTGGTTGTGGGCGGTCAGGGCACCTGCGGCTACGAGATCTCGAAGCAACTGCCGGATCTGGACGCGGCCTTCTTTGCCTGCGGTTCGGGGGGACTGCTGACCGGGTCAGCGGGCTGGCTGAAATCCCACAACCCCGCGATCGAGGCGTACGGTGTTTCGCCGGCAAACTCACCGGTGATGCATGAATCGATGAAGGCAAACAAGATCGTCAGGACGAAGATGTACCCAACCCTGGCGGACACCTGCGCCGGGAGCGTGGATCCCGACAGCATCACCCTCGACTTGTGCCAGCGGTCGGTGAACGAGATCGTACTCCTGTCCGAGGAGGAGATCGCGGCATCCATCCGGCTGTTGTTCGAGCAGCATCGGCTGGTGTCGGAAGGGTCCGGGGCGTTGGGTGTTGGGGGTCTCCTCAAGCGGAAAGGACGCTTCAAGGGCAAGAAGGTCGTCGCGGTCGTCTGTGGACGGAACATCGACCTGGCAGTGTTCAAGAGGATCGTCGCTTAAGGGTCTTTATAACGATGATCGACAAGCCCGGGTTCGTGAGGCGGCGTCGCACGATGTTTCTACTTCAGCTACGCATCGTCACATCAGCATCCATGCCGGGAGGTCTCTACCGAGAGATCCTCTCGCTTTGCAACGAAGCATATCGTGAGGACCTCACTGAGCTCTTTCGAACCTTTGGCTCGGCCATCCACGTGATTGGCGAGATTGACGATCAGGTAGTGTCGCACGCGATGTCGGTGACGCGCTGGCTTCAACCAGGTTCCGCTCCGCCGCTCTGAACGGCGTACGTTGAGGCGGTTGCAACCCTCCCTGCACGTCAGGGCAACGGCTATGCGACGGAAGTCATGAAGCACCTCGTTGCCCACCTGCCGGCGGACTACGGGCTTGCGGCGCTCTCACCGGCCGATACTGGGATGTACGCGAGACTGGGCTGGCAATTCTGGCGAGGCCCGTTGAGCATTCGGATGCCGTCGGGGACGGACGAACCGACTTCAGACGAACGCGTGATGGTGCTCGAGCTCGCTGGCCGGCCCAAGTTGAACCTTGACGAGCCGCTGTCGGCTGAGTGGCGAGAAGGAGAGTTGTGGTAGTGGCGCGTCGGGCTCCGCATTTCGCCGCCCTCAATGCCGACCCGAGGGTCATGGCTGGGTGTATCGGGGCCAAGGAGCAATCACAGCGAGGGGCCGACTTGAGCCGCCGTCGACAACCAGCGCAGCGAGACGGTGGCGGCGACGTTGAGCAGCACCAAGTCCCAAACGCCCGGACCCGATGCAGTCGGCCGGTGGCTCCAGGATTGTTCATTGCCCAATCTACCCATGCACCGGAAGGACGTCGATCACGTGGTCGTTGAGTGTGTGGACCCCTTCCGCCTCGGATAGTAGCTTGTCTCACGGCATTAGGTGTGAAACTTGGAGCTACCCGAGTCGACATAATCACAGTCGCGGTCTTGATAGAATGCGGCGGCGACGCCGCCACCACCTCCTCCTTCAGCAGTGTGAGGTACCAAATGCGGTTGAGCGTCCTAGGATGTCTGCAGTGTGCATCTCTCGTGATGTGTGGAACAACTGCTCTTGCCGCCCAAAACCTTCCACCGGCCGACCAGGGCACCCTGGTTCGCTCCATGAATGACTTCCGGGGTGGGCCCGGCAATGCGATGCATGCGGTTGTTCTTGAAGACTGGACTACGGTCTCAGTCACCCACGCTTTCGACGGGAGGGCTCGAACCCATCCGACCATCCCTTCGGCGGGCGTCGCGAGCGTGCCTCGGCGCTCCGCCGCGAAGAGTGTGATCCTCGGAGGGCTGATCGGAGCAGCGGCAGGTGCAGTATTCGGGAGCATAGCACCCCGTTCATGTTGTGTGCCCTTCGGATGGTCACGTGCGCAAGCCGTGGCGCTTTGGGCTGCGGGCGGTGCAGGCGCAGGAGCGGGCATCGGGCTGGTGGTGAGTTCGGGCGGTGGCAACAAGGCGCCGTCCCCTGGAGGCGGAATGGAACGTTCAGCCCGGACCTTGGTTGGGGTGAGGGTTCCCTTCGGGCACCTGAGTTTGGCTCCTCGCTGAGCCCGCTTGGTCGACGGAACCTGGAACCTCCTACTGCTGAGGCGGGCCTGCGTTGGACAACAATCGTTCCGTGGCGCGCTTCGCGTTGGTTTCGATCGGCTCGGGCTGCCGGAAATCGTGGCGGGCCGTTAAGCCGCACACCAACATTCCAAAGAAGGCCCATGGAATGAGGTATCTGCCCCGCCTCGTTGCGGTAATCTCTCTTGCGGTTTCCGGCTGTCGGGTAGCTACGTCCCGGCCCATCTCGCAAGGCAATGACGAGACTGCCATTCGGAGCGCCGTCGAACAGTACCTGCGGGGGATGCTCCCACCCGGCGACCCTGTCGCAATGGCCCGGCCGTTTGCGGATAGTGCCCAGTACCTTGCCGCGGGCGAGCCCACGTTCAAAGGCAAAGCCGCCATTGAGGGGTTCTTCAAGGCGTACGTTGATGCCTATGTCCTCGGCCCGACCACCTACCAGATTCACGACATCCGGATATCGGGCGATCTTGCCACCGTCGTGGTCTCGGCCACCGAGGAGTTCACGGACAAGGCAACCGGGCACCGCTTGAAAGACGACTTCAAGGGGATGTCCGTGCTGACCCGCCAGCCCGGTGGCGGTTGGAAGATTGTCTACCATATGTATAACTCAGATCATCCGGCCCCTCTCGCCGTCGGCGGATCGGCGCCGCAATGACGCCCGGGTGCCAAGGCGGATATGTCCATCAAGATCGGTGAAGTAGAGGCCCTCTACCGGTACCCGGTGAAGTCCATGATGGGCGAACGTCTCGATGTCGCTGACGTGGGCTGGCACGGCCTTGATGGCGACCGACGCCTGGCTTTTCGGCGCATTGGTGATCGCGGCGGATTCCCCTGGTTGACCGCGTCCAAGCTTCCGGAGCTGATTCTCTTTGGTCCAAAGCGGCGGGGACTTGCCATCGATGGAGGCCTCCCGACGCACGTTCGCACGCCGGAAGGGCAAGAACTGGCCCTGTTTGGCGACGAGCTGGCGGGGGACGTCGGGCGCCGCCATGGCGCACCGGTCGAAATGACGCACCTCAACCGCGGCATCTTCGACGAAGCCAGCGTCTCGGTCATTGCCTCAGCCACGGTGAACGAGCTCGCCAGGATTGCGGGCCAAAGCCCTGACGTCCGACGATTCCGGCCAAATATCCTGATCGCAACAATGCGATCGACTCCCTTCGAGGATGACGAGTGGGTGGGAGGCGTCCTCTGGTTCGGAGAAACCAAGGAACCTGCCGGCATTGGCGTCACCAATCACGACGAGCGCTGCTCAATGGTGAATTTTGACCCCGATTCGGCCCGCCCCAACCCTGAGTTATTGAAAGCGATCGTGCGGGTAAGGGACAACAAGGCCGGCGTCTACGGCGCTGTTGTTCGACGCGGCCCGATCGCGGTAGGGCAGCCGGTTTTTTTCGAGCCAGCGTCGGGGCGATGACAGCGGACACTTCGAGGCGGCCAGCAGCAGCCGGTCGGCGGGCGACAGTTCGTCAAACGAGGCCATCAGCCGAACACCTGGAACCAGCCGCGGAGGATACAACTCGCGGCGGGGGGTAAATGGTTCCTTGGGTCCCGCATTACCTTGAAGCCATGGAACCGAAACCCGCCCCCGACTGGCACACGACGACCTGGCTCAACACCGCCGAGCCTCTCACTCTCGAAAGCTTTCGAGGGCGAGTCGTCCTGCTCCACGCCTTCCAAATGCTCTGCCCTGGCTGCGTTGCTCGCGGATTGCCTCAGGCCCAACGGGTCGCGGAGCACTTCGCCGGTGCCCCGGTATCCGTCGTCGGGCTCCATACGGTCTTCGAGCACCACGAAGCCATGGGCCTTCCGTCGCTCCGGGCATTCCTCCACGAGTACCGGATTCGATTTCCGGTCGGGGTCGACGAACCGGGCCCCAAGGGTGATCCCATCCCCAAGACGATGCGGGCGTACGCCATGCAGGGGACGCCGACGACGGTCATCATCGACGCGGAGGGGCGGCTCCGTCACCAAGTCTTCGGCGTTCACGACGATTTGCTCCTCGGGGCCCAGCTCGGAAGGCTGTTGGCCGAACCCGGCATCGCCACCCCGCTCAATCGGCCCACAACCTCAATCCGATGACACCTTCGCTCAGCAGGAAGATCGCGGTGCCGATACACGCGATGGATACCATGTGCGACCAGGTCCGCAGGACCGGGCCCGCCGGCACCCGCACCGGGCGAACTAGCCGAAACGCCAGATAGGCGCTGAGCAGGGAAAACCCGAGCGGCCCCAGGAAAAAGGCCAGTGTCGAAACCGAGATCCGGACCAAGTCATCGATATCCTTGAGGTTCGCGAACGCCAGGAAGAGCCCGCCAAACAGGCTGATCGAGGTGAGAAAGGGAGGCCACACCTGACTGCCGGGCACCCGCTTCATCCGGCCCAACAGCCTCGCAACCGGCCAGGCGATGCCGAACAGAACTGAAGAGAGCATGAGCAGCAGCGCGAGGCCCGCGGCAACCGGCTGAATCTACGCGGTCAGCGCCGAGATCTTTCGCATCTGGCCTTCGAAGCCACTCTGGAGATACGTGACTCCTCGCTCATCGGTCACCAGAAACAACGTCGCGACGGGTTCATCCTCGGTCCGGAAGGCGTCCCCGCTCACGGGGATCAACTCCGTCCTCGCACCGCCCAGCAAGGATTTTCGGTACCACCGGCCATCTTCCTCCCACACGTGCCAGAGCCACGCGAACCGGTACAGGAAGTTGAGGAACTGGGTGCGTGGGGTCGCCAACTGGTAGTACCCCGCCACCCGCGCGATCGTCGCGGAGTCCAGTCGGATCGGTGGGGCTTTGGTGGCCACCCGGCCGGCCGCCAAGAAGTCCACGATCCGCTTGGCGATGGCCGGCAGCTTGCCGTTGATCACGTTGGTCGACACGAAGTAGCCGACACCGAGCTCCGCCGAGTAGGCGTAGGTCGAGATGAACCCGGTCGTCGTGCTGCCGCCGTGGCCGTGAAAGACGTGCCCGGCAACGATCGACGCCTCGTTCCCCAGCCCATAGCCGAAATCGTGACCAGCACGCGCGGCGAGCGTGGTCATCGGCCGTTCCATCCTCGCGATGGTTTCGGGGCGGAGCAGTTGGAGACTATCGAGCCGGCCCCGGTTGATCATCATCCGGAGGTACCGGCTCATCTCCCGCGCCGAGGTATTCAGGGCGCCCGATGGCCTCAACAGAATGTGGTCGTAACGAGTCTCGGTCTTTCCGTCGGCCGCGTATCCCTTGGCCAGCAGGTCGGGATTGGCGGGAAACCCGAAGGTGCTGTTGACCATACCCAGGGGCCCGAGGACGTGGGCTTTGAGGTAGGTCTCGAACTTCTGTCCGGACAACGACTCCAGCACCAGCCCGGCGATCGTCGGCCCGGCATTGGCATACGACATCTGGGTCCCGGGCGGCCAGCGACTGATTCTTGAGTGGGGGTGGAAGGCCAGCCCCTGTTCCAGCGTGATGTCGGGATCGTCGTCCTGGGCGATCTCGACGAAGTGAACGTCATCGAATCCGGTGGTGTGCTCCAGCAAGTGGGTCACGGTGACGGGATGGGTGTCCTCCCAACGGTTGGTGAACTCGACCGCCGGCACCAAGCCGCGAATCGGTGTGTCGAGAATCAGCCGGCCCTGCTCCACCAGGGTCAAGATCGCCAGAGCCGTGAACGACTTGGAGATCGAGCCCACTCGAAAGAGGGTGCTGTCGGCGACGGGCTTCCCGCGGGCCGCGTCGGCTTGGCCCAATCCGCCGGCCCAGAGAACCGAGTCGGCCGTGACCAGCGCGATCGAAGCGCCCGGGACGCGGGCTTCGGCCAGCATCGCCCGGACATCCTTCTTCAGCTGCTCGAGATCTGCCGATGAGTACCGGCCGGATTGGGCGAGGCTTGACGACGGCAGGAACAGGAGTGTCGTCAGGGCGATCGCGAGACTGCGGATCGTGGCCATGTCTGGGTCCTTGGCGCTATCCGGTTGTCAGGGGTCGCAGACCAAGGTCATCTTCACACTGACCTTCCTGCCCTTGCTTGCGAGACCGGCGACCTCAAGGCTGTCCACCCCCTTTCTGGGGCTGGAGCGTACCGCCGTGCCCGGCTCGCCGTACTGGGGCTGGTTGGCCCGGATCACGTACAATGGCGGCGTCCCGGTTTTGCCCACCCTGATCCCGACGGCCAGGTAGAAGCTGTTGACCGTCGTTCCACTCGCCAGGGTATCGGCGTCGAAATTCACCGACGTCACCGCGATGGTCGCGGTGTCGTCGGGGAACATGACGGCGAACGAATTGAGGCGGTCCGGAAGCCCGTAATCCGCCAGTCCGCATTTGATGGAAATCCCCGAGGCGCTGTAGCTTCCGTTGTAGACGGAGTTGGGGTCACTGTCGATCTGGACGGTGACGTTGGTTGGGCGAAGCAGCGTGCTGTCCGCCTTTTGGGCCTGCGCCGGGGCCGCCATGCCGCTCAAGCCGGCGGCCAGGGCGGCGCTTACCACGATCGTTCGCGACATGACTCCTCCTCGGTGAAGATTCCAGCGGCGGATCGCCGTCCCGGTGTAATGTCCCCATACGCCGGTCACTTCGTCCCCGGTTTGGTCCTTGAAACCTTATCTCATGGCCCGGCCGATTGCGCCATCACCCTGGCGGATCCGTCCGCCGATCATCACCAGTTCCGGCTTGCCCAGTCCGCTGAACGACACCAGAGGGTCGGGTGGCCGCGACGATCGCTTCCATCGGCGTCATCCCCAACTCGACGAAATAGCGCATCTCTTCGAAGTAGCGGTCCGGATAGAGCTTCATCATGTCGAAGACGGCGTCCAAGCCGACCCCGAGCATGATACCCCGCTGGTGCGCCTTTCGGAACAGCGTTTCGTGCACTTCCCGCTTCCAGCCCCGGCGCTCGATCATCTCGCGGGAGATCTTGTTCTCCCGGTAGAGGTGCCGGTAAAACGCAATGGTGGGAATGATCGCGACGCCCTTGGCGGCAGTCAGATCGAGCGCGTCGTCGTCCATCTGATTGAGGTGCTCGATCGACTGGGCCCCCGCGGCGCGCCGGCTTTGCCCAATCCGCCGGCCCAGAGAACCGAGTCGGCCGTGACCAGCGCGATCGAAGCGCCCGGGGACGCGGGCTTCGTCCAGCATCGCCCGGACATCCTTCTTCAGCTGCTCGAGATCTGCCGATGAGTACCGGCCGGATTGGGAGAGGCTTGACGACGGCACGAACAGGAGTGTCGTCAGGGCGATCGCGAGGCTTCGGATCGTGGCCATGTCCGGGTCCTTGACGCGGTGGGATCAGGTTTGGAAATGTACACTCGGTCGAAGACGCCAAGCGGGACTCCCTCAAGCACCCCGTCGCCGGGCTCCTGATTTGACAAGTCGCGGGCGGGCCCCAATCTTCGTCGGAAGACGGCGCAACCGTTTCAGCCCTGCATTTCGCGCCGTCCTTCAGCGACCGGTAATTCCGAGCGGGAGATCCTGAATGCAACGCCGTGACTTCGTCATCAGCACCGCCACCGCGGCGACCGCCATCGCACCGCTGTGGCGATCGGCCGGCCGGGCCGCCCAGACCCCGGCAATCCGCGTCGATCCTCGACGGCTCCAGACCCTCCTCGACGAGGTTGCCCGTGGACTCGGGGTGGTCGGCGCCCAGGTGGCCGTGTTCGACGGGCAGCAGATTCACGAGGTGGCGACCGGCTGGGCCAATCGAGAACGCCGGCTGGCGGTGACCCCCGATACCCTCTTTCAGATCGGCTCGACCACCAAGGTGTTCAACGCCGCGCTGGTCATGACGCTGGTGGATGAGGGGAAACTCGACCTCGACACGCCGGTCAAGACTTGGATTCCGGACTTCCGACTCGCTGACCGCGCGGCGACCGATCGGGTTACCCTCCGGCAACTGCTGTCGATGTCGGCGGGACTCGACAACGGGCCGTACCAAGACTACGGCCGCGGCGACGACGCCCTGGTCCGCTATGTGGAGTCGCTGGCCGAGATTCCCCAGATCTTCGAGCCGGGCACCGCCTTCGGCTATGCCAACGCCGGCAGCAACGTCGCGGGACTCGCGGCGCAACGAGCCGGAGGAAAGAACTGGGAGACGTTGCTGGCCGCGAAGGTCCTCGGACCGCTTGGTCTGGAGCACGCCGCGACCTTCGCCGAGGATCTGCTCTATCATCCGGTAGCACTCGGCTACCAAGTGCAACCCGGCTCGACCGAGCCGGCCCTGATCCGGGGCTGGAGCCTGCCTCGATCGATGGCGCCCGCGGGCGGCACCCTCAGCACCAGTGCCGGCGATCTGGTCCGGTTGGGGCGGATGTTCCTGTCGGGTGGCAAGGGACCGGATGGAAAGCAAATCGTCTCCGCGGCGGGAATCCGGACCATGCACACGCCAGAGATCACGCTGCCCAGTCGGGTCACGGCCCAGAAGTGGTGCCCCGGCCCCTACTGGAAACAGTGGGGTGGCGAGACGATCTACGGACACAGCGGGACCAACCGGAGCGGCTCGTCGATGCTGCTCTGGGTGCCGGGCAAGAACGTCGCGATCGCGACCATCGCCAACGTGCCGAACCAGGGGTATCCGCTCGCGGACCGGGTCTTCGACACCGTATTTCCGGAAATGTTCGGGATCACCAAGCCGAAGGCCCCGACGCCGGCTACGGTGACGCCGGCCAAGGTCGACGTCCAGCGCTACCTGGGGCGATTCGAGGCCTGGGGCTCGCGTCTCGAGTTCGCCGACGAGGGCGGCCGGCTGGTGGCGAGGGTCTTCAGCGGCGCCCGAGCCGCGGGCTCTCCTACCATGACATCGGAAATGATCCCGCTTGGCGACGATCGGTTTCTACCCGCCGATCCGGCGATGGGCGGGAACCGGGGTTGGGACGTGGCCTTCTGGGGTCGGGACGCGGCCGGCCGGGCGACCCATTTCCTGAACGGCGTGTTCGGGATGCGCCGGACCGGATGAGGGTGGCGGAGCAGCAACGTCTCGCCTCACAAACTCTATGGAACACCCATCCGGTCTCGAGGGTATCGCTCATGAGATCAAAGCGGCCCAGGACCGATGCCGGCAGATCGAGCCGCTCACCGCGCGGGTTGACGGCTTCGACCCGGCCACGGCCTATGAGGTGGCGGGCCTGATCCACCAAGCACGAATCCGCGAAGGCGCTCTACCCGTCGGTCGAAAGATCGGCTTCACCAATCGCGACCTGTGGCCGGTGTATGGCGTCGGTGAGCCGATCTGGGGCTTCGTCTACGACACCACCGTCGTGCACTTGGCCGGTTCGCGCGGCACCTGCCGCCTCGACCGGTTCACGGAGCCGCGGATTGAACCGGAGATCGTCCTCCACTTTCGATCGGCCCCGCCGGACAGCGACGACCCGGCCGACCTCCTCCGATGCATCGATTGGATCGCCCACGGGATCGAGATCGTGCAGTCGAGGTTTCGAGATTGGAAGTTCCAGGCGGCGGACGCCATTGCCGATTCGGCGTTGCACGGCACCTTGCTGGTGGGGGAGCGGCAGCGCGTGGATCGGGCCGGACCCGATCTCGTGTCACAGCTGGAACGGTTCACCATTTCGTTGTCCCGCGACGGCGCCGTGCGCGACACCGGCCGCGGCTCCAACGTCCTCGGTAGCCCGGTGGCCGCGGCGGCCCACCTCATCGCTTTGCTGGCAAAGCAACCGCGGGCCAGCGCGTTGCAGGCCGGCGAGCTGGTGACGACGGGAACATTGACCGGCGCCCTGCCGGTTCGTCCTGGCGAGACCTGGAGCACGGACCTAGACGGCATCGCGCTGCCGGGTATCGCGGTCGCCTTCGACTCAACGTGACCACTCAGTCAAGACGGAGACCCGGTCGAGGCCGCTGTTCGGCGAGAGGTCAATGGCAAGCTCGACGCTTCTCGTGTTGGGTCCATCCCGGGCGAACACCACGATGCCCCGCCGGTGGGACATCTTGACCGGCTCGTCCGGGATTCCCTTGGCACCCAAGAAGCCCTCGAACCGCCTTTTGTCCCGGACCGAACCAAGGCGATTGTATAAGATCAGGTAACCCCAATCATGAAAATGCCTTATAAGATCGATTCGACATCTTGCCCAATTCGGTTCCGAGTCCGATGTTGAAACGTCAGTTGAGATCTACCTCGCTGCAGTCCTTATATATCTACCAGTCGAGCCGGAGAAGACACCGTGCGACGAACGATGTGGTCCAAGACGGTCGGCCTCATGGTCGGCGGCCTCGTGGCGCTGAGCTCATGTACGACCGAGAAGATCGTGTTTAAGGATCGCGAGCCGTTCAACCCGCCCCCCGATGCGGCCTCCGGCTTCCTTGGCTACTACACCGTCAGCAGCAAGCAGACCAGCTGCGGCAACTGCCATGTCGGCCAGCAAACCAAGTGGGCCCAGACCGGGCATGCCAAGGCGTATAAAACGCTGACCGATCTGCCGGCCGCTACTGCCCAGGCCTTCTGCTACAGTTGCCATACCGTTTCGACCAATGGAAACGGCTTGCCCACCCCGAAACGGGGCTGGGACGTGGTCAAGGACAGTTCCTACCACGACGTCCAGTGTGAGAGTTGCCACGGCCCCGGCGAGAGACATTCGAAGGCGCCAAGCCGAACCAATTGGCCGCTGGCCCGATTGGGAATGCCGGGCAGCGGGATTCCAGCCCAAGCCGCGGCAGCCTCAAACTCCTCCTGCGCCGCCTGCCACAGTGGCTCGCATCATCCGTTCGCCGAGGAGTGGGGCAAAAGCGCGCACTCCAAAGTGGTGGCTGAAGGCGCGACGCCGGTGGCCCGGAACGCGGATGGAACCGAGCGAACCTCGTGCTCGCCGTGTCACGACGGCAAGGCCACGTTGAAGGCTTGGGGGGTCAACACCAATTACGTCGAGAAGGATTCGACCGGCACCTTCCCCACGACCTGCACGGTGTGCCACGACCCGCACGCCAAGAACAACCCCAAGCAGCTCCGCTTCTCCCTCACCGCTCGGGAGCCCTCGGCCAATCTGTGCATGAAGTGCCACGACCGGCGGGCAACCCTCTCGGTGGGCACCACGCGGTTGACCCCGCACGCCCCGCAGGGCGACGTGCTCCTCGGCACCGCGGGATACCGGCCTCCGGGTGTTGAAATCGAAACGATCGCGGTGTCCACGACCCACGCGAGCAGCGCCAACGCGACCCTCTGCGCGGGCTGCCATGTCCAACGATATACCTTCACGGATGCTACGTCGGGCAACTTCGTCTTCCAGGCCACCGGCCACCGGTTCCTGCCGATACCTTGCGTCGACGCGAAGGGGCCGACCGACAGCCAGAACTGCGCCTACACCACCGCCGCCCGTTCGTACAAGAGCTGCGCGACCGGCGGGTGTCATGGCAACTCTGAAACGACCGCAGCGGCCGCCTTCGCGTCGCGGCGAGCCACAATCGCGGTCCTCGCCGACTTCATTTGGAGGGATCTCGACGGCGACCAGGCTCTCGACGCGGCTCCGGTCGATGCGGGCTATCTCGCGATCATCAAGCGGGATCGTCCTACCGAGTTCCCGGCCACCGCGGCCCAAGCGACCAAGGTCACGGCGGCAATGGGGGCGTTCTTCAACATGGCGACGTTCGCCGAGCGTTATGACAACGGCGATGGATCGAAGGGCGTCCACAACCCGTTCCTCGGCACGGCGCTGCTGGCCGGGAACATTCAGGAACTCAAAGCGGTCTATCCGTTCCTCCCGGCCCCGCCGGCCGCGGTCCAGACGATCGTCGACCGGAGCCTGAACGAGATGAAGATTCGGCAACCCAGCTTCTTCAAGGCGGGCGGAAAATAGGTGTTCGCAGGCCTAGTTCAGGATTCTTTACGAGCCGCGTTCCATGGGGACGCGGCTCGTCCTGATTCTATCCAGTCCCCGCTTCCCGGCGGCGTCTCAGCGGTCGTCCGGTTCATTTTCGGCGTCCCCCAATGGATTCAGATCGGGGGATTGTTTCTAGCACTCGCCGTCGGCATCGCGCTGGTGGTGTATCTCTGGCGCCGACGCGCACCCATCCTCCAGTGGATCCGAACCCGGGAACGGGGCGTCAAGATCGGGCTGGCCGGGGGAGTCTTCGGATTGATCCTTTTGGCCGGCGGTACCGGAGCCGCCAGCTGGAACTACATGCAGCACGACAACGGGTTCTGCACCGGTTGTCACGTGATGAGCAATCCGTTCGGCGCCTTCCAGGCCCGGGCCGGCAAGCATGATTCACTGGAATGTCACGACTGCCACCAGCAGTCACTCTATGCCAGTACCCGACAGCTGGTCCTTTGGGTTGCCGAGCGGCCTGAAAAGATCGGCAAACACGCCAAGGTCCCGAGCGCCCGCTGCGCCACCTGTCATATCGAGGGTAAGGACCAGAAGGAAACGTGGCAGCGGATCGCCACGACGGCGGGGCATCGGGCGCACCTCGAGTCCGATTCGACGGCCCTGAAGGACGTCCAGTGCGTCACCTGTCACGGGCAAGAGGTTCACAAGTTCGTCCCGGTCTCCAAGACCTGCCAGCAGGAGGGCTGTCACGAGGCGGCGGAAATCAAGCTCGGCAAGATGGCCGAGCAGACCTCGCTCCACTGCGTGACCTGCCATCAGTTCACAGCCGACGTGCCGAAACTCGCCACCCGGGACTCCGCGTCGGGAACCCTGGTACCGACCAACAAACAGTGCCTCTCCTGCCACGAGATGCAGAAGGTGCTCGCCACCTTCGACCCCGACCGCGACCCGCACAACGGCACCTGTGGGATGTGCCACAATCCCCACCAGCAGACCACGTCGGCCGAGGCGGCCAAGACCTGCACTACGGCCGGCTGCCACGACAAATGGCAGAAGGCGCCTTTCCATGTCGGGGTGGCCCACAAGAAGGTTGGGCAGGAGTGCATCGTCTGCCACCAGCCCCATTCCGCCAAAGTCGATCCGAGCGATTGCCAGACCTGCCACGACAACGTCCGGAAGGCGGCCGTATCGGGCCGGAGGCTCAATCCGCCCGCGCCGTTCGATACCACCAAGGCACTCAAGCGGCAGGCGGGCGTTGAACTGGAGGGCAACACCGGCCCGGTCACTGGGTTCCTGGGTTGGGGCTGGCCCACCGCGCCACCGCGCGCCCCGGCCGCTCCCGTTGCCGATTCCTTTCCCCACCCCAAGCACCGCCGCCTGACCTGCCTGACTTGCCATACTTCGAATGTGCGCCACGGACGCCTGACCTTCGAGCAGCCTCGCGGGTGCCAGATCTGCCACCACCAAGCACCCAAGACCAACGACTGCGCCACCTGTCACCAGGCCGACGAGTTGGCCAAGTCTCTGCCGGCATCGGTGAGCGTTAAGGTCCCCAATCAGGCAGTCCGGTCCCGCTCAGTGAGTTTTACCCACCCGGCGCATACCTCCGTGGCCTGCGTCACGTGTCATACGAATTCGGTGACCCTGGTCCCTGATTCGGCCGTCCGAACCTGCCAGAGTTGCCACGCCGACCACCACGAGACGAAGGCCACCTGCGTCACGTGCCATACCGGGTCCGACTGGAAGACATCCCATGCCCGGCCCGCCTCGACCCATCAAGCCTGTGATGCCTGCCACACCGAACGGGTGGTGGCCGGCCTGACGCCGACCCGCCAATTGTGCCTGACCTGCCATCAACCGCAGGACCGGCACTATCCCGCCAAGGAATGCACGGTCTGCCACTTCCAGGCAACGCCGGCGGCGTATCGGGCCCACCTGCTCCGGCGGACCGACCCATGAAACCCGCCCTTCGGATCTTGGTGACCGGCCTAACGATGGGGACGGCCCCGCTCGCGGCCCAGGGCTACCGGCTCCGGCTCGACGCCCGGTATCAGGCGGTCAGCTTTCGGGGCGTCGAACTCGACAGCAGCCCGGCCAGCCAGGTCGTTCAACTGGCGGGCCAAGGACCGACCAGTCCGGATGGGTTTGCGGTCGACTGCGGCACCAGCACTCCGGGTTACTGCTTCTATTTCCGCCCGGGCGCGAAGCTCCGCGGCCAACCGGTGACGACGACGGCCGACCTGACCGCGTGGGGCTTCGGAATAAAGGGGCTGACCATCCGGGCCTCGGGCCGGGTGGCGACCGACCTGAACGATCAGGCGGTCTGGCCCGCGACCGAGCCGAACCTGGTCCTGACCGAGGGCTACGCGGAATACGCCACCGAGGCCGCAGCGGGCCGCCTCGGAAGGCAACTAGTGTCGGGCCGGCTCGGCTACCAGGGCTTCGACGGGGCTCGGGCCACCTTCCGCGCCCCCGGCGCCGGGCTCGAAGTTGCCGGGTACGGGGGTTGGGGATTGGCCCGGGCGGTGGCCATTCCGGTGACCAGCCCGGCGCTCAATCCACTCGACGACTTCCAGCCACGGAACGGCCAGCTGCTCGTCGGAGCCGACGTGGCGTGGCGGCAGCGGTGGTTCGATTTCCGGGGCGAGTACCGCCGGGAAGTCGATCCAGAGGTCGATTACTTCGTGTCGGAACGCGCGGCCGCCTCGTCGGCAGGGCGTTCGGCCCGAACTCGGCAAGTCGCTGCCTCACCTGATCCGAGGTGAGGCCGCGGTCTGGATCGACGTTCCACCGCGCCAGCGCTTCCACCGCAGCGCCGGCGTGCCAACCAGTGTCTTCTCTTGGGGCCACGCCGTGAGTATCAGTCGCCGGCGGCCAACGTGTCAAGCGGGTGGAGCCGAATCAGCTACCGTCCGCCGCCCGTGGCACCGGCCTTCTTCGGAGCGCCCTCGCACTCGGCTCAGAGCCCGAAACCCTCCGGCGTCGGGGGAAAAAGCGAGGG
>SXGU01508823.1_pt1 | contig 18670 bp, 14 predicted proteins | sample 3174531 | NCBI WGS metagenome assembly SXGU01 (sample SAMN11356863, study PRJNA531348) | freshwater metagenome | isolation source: freshwater sample F1-140 | place: China: Fuxian Lake, Yuxi | collected 2017-12-25 | reverse complement strand
TCTTTGCTGGCCGCAAAAAATTTCTCCATTAACGCTCACAGGATATTCGACATGACCGACCCATCCGTAACCCAACAAGAGCTGGAAACCATTAACGATTACTGGCAAGCCTGTAATTATCTGGCTGCCGCCATGATCTATCTGCGCGACAACCCCTTATTGAAAGAGCCGCTAAAGCCCGAACATATCAAGCGTCGCCTGTTAGGTCATTGGGGAGCCAGTCCGGGCCTGAGTTTCAGCTACATCCATCTGAATCGACTGATCAACCAATATGATCTGAATGCGATTTTCCTGGCAGGCCCTGGACACGGAGCGCCAGGCGTATTGGCGCCGGTGTATCTGGAAGGTACTTACAGCGAAATCTACCCGAACAAAAGCGAAGACGAAGAAGGCTTGCTGCATTTTTTCAAGGAATTTTCTTTCCCGGGCGGTATAGGCAGCCATTGCACCCCGGAAACGCCAGGCTCCATCCACGAGGGCGGCGAGTTGGGCTACAGCATTTCGCATGCTTTCGGCGCGGCTTACGATAATCCTGATTTGCTGGTGGCTGTGGTTGTAGGTGACGGCGAATCGGAAACCGCACCGCTAGCCACGTCTTGGCATTCCAACAAGTTTCTCAATCCAATCCGAGATGGCGCAGTGTTGCCGATTCTGCACCTGAATGGCTACAAAATTAACAACCCGACGTTGTTGTCACGCATCAGCCATGAAGAACTGGAAAATTTATTCAAAGGCTACGGCTGGACGCCGCACTTTGTCGAAGGTAGCGACCCTATGGAAATGCACGGCAAAATGGCGGCAACCATGGAAGCCTGTGTATTGGAAATTCAGCGCATACAAGCAGAAGCACGTAGCTCAGGCAAAGCCATCAGACCGCGTTGGCCCATGATCGTATTGCGCTCACCGAAAGGCTGGACCGGGCCCAAAGAAGTCGATGGTCATAAAGTGGAAGGATTCTGGCGTTCTCACCAAGTGCCTTTGAGTGGTGTACGGGAAAATTCGGCACATCTGGAGCAATTGGAAACCTGGCTGCGCAGTTATCAACCGGAAAAATTGTTTGATGAGCAAGGCCGGTTATTACCTACACTAAAAACATTGGCCCCCAAAGGCGCACGCAGGATGAGCGCCAATCAGCACGCCAATGACGGTCGCCTACGTAAAGCATTAAGAATGCCTGACTTTCGCGATTATGGTATCGAAGTGGCCAAACCCGGCACAGCCAGCGCAGAAAATACTCGTCCATTGGGCAAATTCTTGCGTGACATCATGCGCGACAATATGTGCAATTTCCGGGTATTTGGCCCCGATGAAAACTCCTCCAACAAACTGGATGATATTTATCAGGTCAGCAAAAAAACCTGGCTGGCCGATTATCTGCCGGAAGATGCGGATGGCGGCGAATTATCGCCGGATGGTCGAGTGATGGAAATGCTCTCGGAGCATACTCTGGAAGGCTGGCTGGAAGGTTATTTACTGACAGGTCGTCATGGCTTCTTCTCGACTTATGAGGCTTTTGTGCATGTGATTGACTCCATGTTTAATCAACACGCCAAATGGTTAGCCATGTCTAAAGAAGTCGCTTGGCGAGCACCGGTTTCTTCATTGAATCTGCTGATTACTTCGACCGTTTGGCGTCAGGATCATAATGGCTTTACCCATCAGGATCCGGGTTTTCTGGATGTGGTGGTCAATAAAAGCCCTGCCGTCACCCGCATTTATTTGCCACCTGATGTCAATACCCTATTGGCAGTCAGTAATCACTGCCTGCAAAGCACCAATTACATCAATGTGATTGTTTCCGACAAACAAAAGCACCTGCAATATCTGGATATGGATGCGGCTATCAAGCATTGCACCAAAGGGATTGGGATTTGGGAATGGGCCAGCAACGATACCGGCTGCGAGCCGGATATTGTCATAGCCAGTGCGGGCGATATCCCGACTAAAGAAGCCTTGGCGGCTACGGTGATATTGCGGGAACATTTTCCTGAATTGAAACTGCGGTTTGTCAACGTGGTTGATTTGTACAAAATCACCCCGGCTGCCGAACATCCGCATGGTTTATCGGACAAGGACTTCGATAGTTTGTTTACGCTGGATAAGCCGATTTTGTTTAACTTCCACGGCTATCCCTGGTTAATTCATCGATTGGCGTATCGACGTAATAATCACAAAAACCTGCATGTGCGCGGCTACAAAGAAAAAGGCAGCATCAACACGCCTTTAGAGCTGGCGATTCAAAATGAAATCGACCGCTACAGTCTGGTGATCGATGCGATAGACCGAGTGCCTGCACTCAAGGTGTCTGGCGCGCATGTCAAAGAAAAAATGCGCGATATGCAGATCGAATGTCGCAATTATGCTTACGAATACGGCGCTGATCTGCCCGAAGCCGATCATTGGGTTTGGCCTTATTAATTCGGGGCTGACCAGACTTCAGCCCCGTAGCGCCTGTTAATCAAGCAGCAATGGGCGTACCACCGACCACACTTTGAATAGGCAGGTCAACGTAAAGACCAAGTCAACGCCCCACCTGATGCCGTCCGGCATCCGTATTCTTTTAGGCAAAAAAAAACCCGCCTTTCGGCGGGTTTCTTCTGCAAAACGCTTTGGTTAATTAAGCTTAATTAACGTTTCAAAGGTTGTTGCGGTTTGCCATCAACTTCCAACTGAACGCGACGGTTGTTTGCACGACCTTCTTCAGTTTCATTAGTGTCGATCGGTTTATCCCAGCTATAGCCTTTTGAAGTCAGATTGCTAACGTGACCGTTTTTGGTCAGGTATTTTTTGACGGCAAGGGCGCGACGCTCCGACAAGTTCAGGTTGTGTTTATAAGTACCGGTTTGGCTGGTGTGGCCTTGTACTTCAAAGGATTTTTCAGGGAAACGCTTCAGATTCTCAGCGGCCTTATCCAGTTTGGCAAAGTATTGTGGCTTGATAATGTCTTTGTCATTATCGAATTTAACGTCGACAATCCAGCAACCCAAAATGCTCACTTCTACACCCGGCAGTGAACCTGGGCATTTGTCTTTGCAGTTGTTAACGCCGTCTTTATCATCGTCCAGAACAGAGCAATCCGGGGCTTTAGCCACAGGTGCCGGAACCGGCGCCGGGACAGCTTGCGCAACTGTCGCTTTAGGTTTGTCACCAAATGGCACAACAAAACCCAGGTTAACGGTCATGTCGTGGAACTCATCAGTGCCTGATTGCATGTGCGCGTTCAAATCGTTGACGTAGCGGTAACGCACATCGGAACGGATCAAGAAGTTATCATGCAATTCGTAAGTCAAACCTGCACCGGCTTCACCCAGGAATGAAATGCCGCTGTTGCCACGGAACGAAGTGTTCATACCACCCGCGCCAATCACGACGTATGGGGACAATTTATCGCGGAAAATGTAATATTGCAGATCCAGAGTACCACCGGTCATATCCCAACGGCCCCCGGTATCGCTGTTAAAGCCTTGGTAAAAACCTTTGATCTCGGTGTTGAAATGTTCATTCAACATTTTACCGAAAGCCATACCGCCACCCCAATCATCCTTGGCGCCACGGTCACCAGCGGAGTTGATGAAAGTACCAAAGGGGGCAACATACCAACGATCATCAACGGGATCATTCACAGTTGCGTTCGCCACAGAACCCAATGAGGCTAATAAAGCTAAGCCTATCAATTGCTTTTTAAACATACAATCCTATCTCCATAATTATTTAAAACTCATTCGGTTAGCCATGGCTTTTCTGAAAAAAGTCCGTTATCAGACCAACCTGAAAATGCAAAATCGACCACCTTCCAAACAACGGTCGTCGTAAATTCCCAACTTTCGTTGCTTAAAGTATACAGCAAGATCGATTTTCTTGCCATTTTCATTCAACAAATCCAAGCAGATATGAAATTGATCGTATCTAAAAACTTAGCCGCGATAAAATTACTGCATGCTTGGCTTTTTGCTAAAGTCATTTTTTAAGTCGTTTTGTCAAAATCATGCTTAATTTTAAAAACATCGCTATTCGTCGCGGCAACCGTTTGCTATTTAGCCAAGCCAGCTTCACCATTCACAAAGGCCAAAAAATCGGCCTGACCGGCGCCAATGGCGCCGGAAAATCCAGCTTATTTGCCATGTTGCGCGATGAGTTGCACGCTGATGAGGGTGAGTTTTCCATGCCGCCCAATCTGGAAGTGGCCCATGTAGCCCAGGAAACACCTGCCCTGGAGTGTTCAGCCATCGATTATGTCCTGGATGGGGATCGCGAATTACGACAATTGCAACAACAACTGCTGACTGCCGAACAAAGCCATGACGGCTTGAAACAGGCCGAACTGCATGCCGCACTGGATCATATCGGCGGCTATACCGCCCAGGCTCGCGCCTCCCGCTTACTGAACGGCCTGGGATTCAGCACTGCCCAGGAAAGCCACCCGGTTAATTCGTTTTCCGGCGGCTGGCGTATGCGTTTGAATCTGGCTCAAGCCCTGATGTGCCGTTCCGATGTGCTACTCCTGGACGAACCCACCAACCATCTGGATCTGGACGCGGTCATCTGGCTACAGGACTGGCTATGCAAATATCCCGGCACTTTGTTGCTGATCTCGCATGACCGGGATTTTCTGGACACCATCACCGACCATATCGTGCATATCGAACAAAACAAAGCCGAGATTTATACCGGGAATTATTCCGACTTCGAACGCATGCGCGCCGAAAAACTGGCCCAGCAACAAACGGCTTACGAAAAACAACAGCGCGAAATCGCCCACATTCAAAACTTTGTCGACCGTTTCAAGGCCCAGGCGACTAAAGCCAGACAGGCGCAAAGCCGTATTAAAGCCCTGGAACGCATGGAATTGATCGCCCAGGCCCACGTCGATTCGCCGTTTGGCTTCAGCTTTCCAGCACCTAAAAAAATGCCGAACCCGCTATTGAAGATCGAGGAAGCCGACATCGGCTATCCCAACAAGGTCGTGATCAATAACGTCTCGCTATCCATATCACCGGGTGATCGTATCGGCTTGCTGGGACCTAATGGCGCTGGCAAATCCAGCTTGATCAAAGTATTGTCAGGCAAAATGGCGGCCTTGAACGGCAAACTACAAACCGCACAGGATTTAAATATCGGCTATTTTGCTCAGCATCAGCTGGAATTATTGCGTCTGGACGAAAGTCCGCTCTGGCATTTGCAACAATTGGACAAACAAGCACTGGAACGCGATCTGCGTAATTTTCTGGGTGGCTTTGATTTTCGTGGCGACAAAGTCAACGACCCGGTCGGGCCTTTTTCCGGCGGTGAAAAGGCCCGTCTGGTGCTGGCGTTATTGGTGTATCAAAACCCCAACTTGTTACTACTGGACGAGCCAACCAATCATCTGGATCTGGAGATGCGCCACGCCCTGAGCGTGGCCTTGCAAGAATATACCGGGGCCATTGTGGTGGTTTCGCACGACCGACACCTGCTGCGTTCCGTCACCGATCAACTATTACTGGTAGCCGACGGTAAAATACAGCCTTTCGACGGCGACCTGGATGACTACAAACAATGGCTGACCGAACAGAAAAAAAACCAACCCGAGGCGGACGCCAATCTTCAGGCAGATTCGGCCAATGTTTCGCGTAAAGATCAACGCAAACAAGACGCTGAACGCCGCCAACGCCTGAAACCGCTGATGGATGCGGTGAAAAAAGCCGAGGCTGCGGTCGAAAAATTTCACCAGCAACAACGCGATTTAGAAGAGCTACTATCCGATTCGGCTATTTATGCCGATGAGCATAAGGAACAATTGAAGAAACTATTGAGTCAGAAGGCAGAGATCGACAATGCCCTGGAACAAGCGGAAGTCGATTGGTTGACAGCTGAAGAAAACCTACAACAAGCGGAGTAACCATGTACGAACTGAGTCTACTGTTTTTTCAAATTGCCATTTTTAAAAAAGGCCCACAAGATGTACCCGCCTCACCCTTGGTATTTCGTATCGTATTAGCTATTTATGTTGCAGTTAACGCATTGATACTGTTCGTAAATGGCGCCATGTCCACGGCCCTGCTGCAAATCGCTGCGGATTTTGTCATGATTGTGCTGTTTTGCTGGCCGCTCCTGTATTTTTCCGGCAAAACCCAGCGTTTTCCGCAAACCTTGACCGCCATGGTCGGTACCGATGCCGTGATCAGCTTTTGCGCTTTACCCGCCATCGCCACCCTAAACAGCCATGCCAACGATTTGGCTTATTTTTCGATGCTAGCGTTGGTGTTGTGGCACTGGCTGGTCAGCGGACACATCATAAAGCATGCTCTGGATCGATCGGCTTTCTTCGGATTGGGGTTGGCGCTGTTGTATATCATGCTGTCATCGCAAATAATGGCAGCATTATTTCCAGAAATTGTCAGTAATCCGCAGTGAGGTTGATATGAATCATTACAAAAACATTTTATTGGCCGTGGATTTTTCCGAGCATGGCAAACAGGTTTCCAATAAAGCCCAAGCCATAGCCGAGCAAAATCAGGCTCAACTGAGCTTGGTGCATGTGGTTGAAAACCTGCCGGTTACTGACGCCGCTTATGGCCCAATCCCGTTCGATGTTGATCTGACTCAGGACTGGCTGGAAATGTCCAAACAAAAGCTGATCAAGCTGGGCACGGAGTTGTCGGTACCGGAGCAACGGCAATGGCTGGAATTGGGTAGTGCCAAACTGGAAATTGTGCGGGTTGCCGAGGAAAATAGCGTAGATTTGATCGTGGTCGGCTCACACGGTAGACATGGATTGGCGCTATTATTGGGCTCTACAGCCAATGGCGTCCTGCACCATGCCAAATGCGACGTGCTGGCAGTACGCCTGCAAGACGATTGATTTTCAGCGCAAACAGAGCCAGCGGCGCTGAACTGAGCGAGGACTCACTTTTCGAGTGCTTGCCCGACATGACAAATTGGCGACTTTTTCACAAGCAAATATAACAATAGGATAAAAACCATGCTTGGACACATAGAAAGTTATGATGAACGCTGCCAAACCGGTGTTGTAAAACATGACAGCGAATTTTATGAATTTCATCTTGATCAATGGACTTCCCAGCAACCGCCGAATGTCGGCGATGATGTCGACTTCGATCACGAACACGGTGAAGTCACCGAAATTGCCCCCGTCGGTGCTTATTTGGTCGACGGTCAACCGACAAAAAGCCATATTATCGCTGCTTTACTGGGTATTGTTTTCGGCGCCATCGGTTTACACCGTTTTTATCTGGGCTTCTGGGCCATAGGCCTTACCCAAATCGCTGTCACTTATCTGACCGGGGGCTTTGGCGTCATGTGGGGCTTTATCGAAGGTGTGTTGATATTTACCGGACACATCCAAAAAGACGCCAAAGGCCGATATTTAAAATAATCCCACTATCGTCAATATGCCGCCGCCATGGATTCATTGCTGATCGCGTTGCAACTCCTGACTCGTCATCCGCTCCGTTATGAGCTGTCTTTAAATGACGCGGATATAGGGCAATCCGTACTTTACTACCCTATCGTGGGATTTTTGATAGGCGTTTTGCTCAGCACTTCGGTACTCCTATTGTCTGCAACCCCGGACATGTTGGCGGCAACATTGGTTTTAGCCCTATGGGTATGGCTAACCCGAAGCTTGCACCTGCGCGGTTTCATCAACTGTGCAATAGCCTGGGCCGACAACTTCAAACAAGTTTCGACAACCATTACGGCCAAATTAGCGTTGTTTTTGCTGTTATTTATGAAGTGGCTCTGCATCTGGGTGCTAATTCAACATAATCAGCTCTCTAGCTTGATGCTGGTGCCATTGCTGGGACGCACTTCCATTTTACTTTTAATGCTCTCAACGCCTTATGTCAGTCCGACAGGCTGGGCTGAAAAAATACTGCAAAACTTATGCTTTGAAGATGCCCGTTGGGTCATTGTCATATCATTGACCTTTGCCGGCATGTTTCTGGGTTGGCCGAATGTGTTATTGGCTATTTTATTGATGCTGTGGATACGCTCCGCCGCTATTAAGCGCCAAGGCGGCGTGACCGACGATGCTCTTGGCGCTGCGGTCGAAGTCACCGAAGCAGCGGCATTATTAGTCGTCGCATTGATTTAACCAACAAAAATTTTGCGCCCATACTATCAAGCTCAATCAAACCAATTCGGTATTAAAAATGCGCGGGCCTACTCGGCCATATCCGCTTGTAATATCTCTAAATCGATCAATTCCTGATAAATCCGATAGCAATTGCGCCCCGAACGCTTGGCTTGATACATGGCTTGATCCGCATGCCTCAATAAGATGTCCGGTTCGGCACCATCTAAAGGATATAGCGTAACACCTGCACTGGCGCTGATCCAGATCGGCTGATCATGCAAAATAAACGGCTCGGCCAAAGTTAGATGGATACGCTTTAAGGTCTCCTCGCACTGCTTGATCGAATTAAGATCCTGTAATAACAAGGCAAACTCATCACCGCCCAAACGGCTGACGGTATCGCACTCGCGCAGATTGGACTTAATCCGTTTAGCCACTTCAACCAGTAATTCATCACCCACATCATGACCGAATTGATCATTGACCGGCTTGAAACCATCCAGATCCAGATAACAAACCGCCAGCAAACAGCCGAAGCGCTTGCTATGCGCAATGGCTTGTAAAAAACGGTCGGCAAACAGGGAGCGATTGGGCAAGCTGGTCAGAGGATCGTAATGCGCCAGATACTCCAGCTTTTGCTGATACATTTTGCTTTCGGTAATGTCGGAAAATAGACCGATGTAATTCATCACCATTCCGTTTTCATCGCGTAACGCCGATATGGTCAGCAATTGCGCATAGATGCCGCCATTTTTATGCCGGTTCCAGATTTCGCCCTGCCAATGACCGTCTGAAATCAGCCTTCCCCACATATCCAGATAATATTTTTCATCCTGTTTACCGGATTTGAGTAGTCGGGGATTATCGCCCATCACATCGTCAAGGCTGTAACCGGTTAAGTCTGAAAACGCTTGATTCACATCCAGAATTTGCGCATTGGCGTCGGTAATCATGATGCCTTCATGGGCATCCGAAAACACTCTGGCCGATAATTTGAGTTTTTCTTCAGCACTTTTACGCTCGCTGATATCCTGAACAATGCCCAACATGCGCAAAGGCTTGCCATTTTCATCTCGCTCAACCTGCCCGACGGAGCGCATCCAGCATTTCCGGCTGGCAACATTGATGCGGTATTCGACATCAAATTTATCGCCATTTTTGATATGACTCCGCAAAGCCTCGATTACCAATGGCCGATCTTCTTTGCAAACCGAGGCTAAAAAATGCGCCCATTTGGGGTTCTCGGTTTTGGGCACGCCCAAGCCATTAGCCACAATCTCCGACCAAATCCGACGATTGTTGACCATATCAAAAGCCCAGGTGCCAATACCACCGTATTGCTGACTCAAGCGCAGCTTTTCCTCACTGGCTTTGAGGGCCAGTTCATTTTGCTTGCGTTGCGTAATGTCTTGCAACAACAACACAAAACGCTGAGAAGCCACTTGATAGCTATAAGCTTCCAACCAACGTCCAGTGACTGCACATTGCGTCTCCAAATGTGCTGATTGAGTTCCTGTGTCGATTTCGACAAGTTGTTTAATCAAAAAACTCAGACAAGGTATGCGAGTATCACTGGCCAATTTTCCTACACAGCCCTCAGCATCGATACCGACAATGTTTGAAAACACCGGATTGACTGTCACATAGCGCGCATCAAAAATTTTGCCCTTGGAATTCCGCACTGTTTGGTACAAGGCAAATCCCAAAGACATGTTGCTATACAGCATGACCAATTCGGCCTCGCTCAAACGACGCGCTTTGATTTCCCTACGCAAACGGTACACCCAATACGCAAACAACAATAAAATCAGCCCGGCAGCCTGAGCATATTTAGTCAATAGCTCGGGACTGATGCCAGGATTGGCGATCATACTCAACCAACGATGGTTAATCTCAGCCTGCTTCATTTCCGGAATGCTGAACAAAGCCTTTTGCAAGATGACCAATAATTCCGGATGCTGTTTGCCCACTGCAAAACTGATTTCGCTCTGATACCCGGTTTGCCCAACAAAACGCAAATTAATCAATCCCTGTTCCCGGATGATATAACTCGCCGAAACAGCATCACCAATATAAGCATCTACTTGAGCCTTAGCGACTAATTTAAGTGCTTCCTCTACATCATCGGAAGCCACCACCTCAATGTCCGGATACTCTCTCGCCAACAACTCCTGATTGAAATAGCCTTTTACGATGGCAACTTTATGTCCCGCCAGTTGATGCAGAGCGCTTATATATCCAATCTTGTCATTGCCAATGATAATGGCCGAGGTATTCGCATAAGGCGTAATGAAATCCAGATATTGTTGTCCGTCAGGCGTGTTCACTGCCGCTGCCAGCATATCCAGCTCGCCACGTTGAACATTATTCAAAATGTCGGTTCCCGGCTGAGCCTCTACAAACTCAAAGCGGACGCCGAGTTTTTTTTCCACCCATTGCAATTGCTCGGCTGCCATACCGACATAATCATTTTGTTGATTAATCCATCCGTAAGGCGGGAAATTGCGATCAATGCCGACTTTTATCAGCGGATGTTGATTGAGCCAGTTGCGTTCCCCAGTCGATAAGCTCAACTCGGGGTGGGAATTGAATACAAAACCTTGCAATTGCTCTTCCGAAACCGGAGACGCCAACTTTAGATTGGCATAAGTTTCCGCCACCCGTTTAAGTCGCTTGGTTTCAATTTGTCCAATTGGAATCTGCTCAGGCATGATCAGTTTCCGTGTTTCCGAAGCCTCATAACGCAATTGCTCAAGACTACGTTGGCTGCGATATTGGCTAATAATCAGCCGTATGATTTCTTCAGGATGATCCAGAGCGTATTGCCAACCTTTAATGGAGGCCCGACGGAAGCGTTCGGCACGTCCGGGATGTTGAATCAGTTCACGACGACTGGTGAATAACAAGTCACCATAGAAATCGATCCCATAATTTTGCGGATTGATGATATTGACTTGGATGTTGCGCTGTTGAAAGTCCAGCGGCTTATCGGTCAAATACCCCGACATCACGTCAACCCGATCTTGAATCAGTGCTTCGATATCAAAAGTTTCAGCCACCGCCCTATAGTGACTTTCATTCAAGCCGGCATCTGCCAGCAGAGCACGTATCGGCGCATTATTTTCGCCCACTACGTCATACATGACGCGCTTGCCGCGCATTTCATAGGGACTAATAATGCCGGAGGACTGCTTGCTGAACAACACCAGCGCATCGTGCTGAAATATCGCCGCCAACGCCACCAGACTATCGCCCCGGGCGTATTGGGCAATAATGCCGGAATCGCCTACGGCAAAATCAATTTTGCCAGCCAAAACCTCTTGGACGTAGTCCTGTCCGGGTTGCCGTGGGTTAATTTCGACATCCAGGCCTTCTTGCGCGTAATAGCCTTGAGCCTTGGCCGCATAATAGCCAGCGAATTGAAACTGATGAAAAAATTTAAGCTGTAATTTAACGGGTTCGAGGGGGGGATTTGGCGATACAGACAAGGCAAAACCGGCTTGAGTAAACAGCATGGCAATCAATGCTGCCAGAAAAAACAAAGATTTATTCATCATCAATGCCAGTCAAATTTGACTCAGAGACAGTAGTTCCTTCATAAGGCATTGTATATAGAATTAGATTAGCCCCTTCAGGGTTAATCTGATTTTAATCTTTTACGCAAAGATTAAAACGAATGTGGTGGAAAATCCTAGGCGAGTGCCTATTCTGATTTGACAGCCGCTGCCGCAAATAGCGAATGGAAGCGGTTTTTGTCTGAGTTGGATTTTCTATGCTGAGCATTGACCAAGCCCAAGCGGGCTTCATTTTGCAATTCGGTATCGGCAAAAAGTTGCTGTTGCCGCAACGGCGCCTGACTGGCACGTTGAAAAAACACAATCGCTTCGGCAGTGCGATCCTTGCTTAACAAAAAGTCAGCATAAAAATAATTAGCATCGATACCCTGCGGATTAATGCTCAGGCTGGCTTTTAAAAGCTGCTCGGCCATTTCATCATCGCCGAACGATACCGGCCAACCGGGCAGCATATAATATAGGGTGCCCAACGTCACATAGGCAGCTCCATCTAAGGCCTGTGGATTAATTTTGATCGCTTCCTCAAGCAAAGCCTTGGCTTTGACCAAACTGGCCAGTGCATCGAATGAAGACTCGAATGCCGCGTTAGTCGCCATGATGGTGGCTAACCAGATTTTGGGCTCTGCGGCGCCAGGATAGCGTTTGACCAGCTCGGACGAGCGCTGCAAAAGCACAGGATAGGTTTGCTTTTGGCGCGCCTCATCTTTTTGATAATAAACCTCCGCCCACGCGCTTTCCAGGCTAGCTATCGAGTGGTTTAACTCCGTCGCCAGCAAGCGCTGCGCAAAAAGTAACAAAAAAACAACAATAGTGGCTCTTAACATACATAAAAATATAGTTCATTGCCGCAAACATTTCAATACTGCTGTTAAATTATTGTTATTTATTCCAATTCAGGTAAGGATTCTTGCAAAGACTATTGTTGTAATATCGCAAATCATGCGTCACTTCTTCGCCTATCCAGCTGGGTTTCGGAAAAGATTCGCCAATTTGCGACAACTCGATTTCCGCCACGATCAGTCCATCGTTATCCCCCATGAACTCATCAATTTCCCAGACATGCTGGTCGCGATAAACAAAATGGCGGATTTTTTCGATCAAAGGCTTATGACAAAGATCATCCAGGATGGTATTGGCATCCTGCAAAGGGATTTCATACTCAAACTCCTGTCTGTGACTGCCTATAGTGGCGCTTTTGATATTCAGCCAGGCTTGGGTAGCCGATATCCGCACCCGGACAGAACCCATTGGGCTGCTGCTTAGATAACCTTGCTTGTAATGAACCGAATGCTCAACTTCATTCCGCCATGCATCATTGAGCAACAAAAATTTATGTTCAATTTCCAACGCCATTAATCAATCCTCAAATCACTCTTCTTGAAACTGCATTTTATGCAATTTTGCATAGACGCCGTCCTGAGCCAGCAGCTGCTGATGCGCTCCCTGCTCAACAATCCGTCCTTTATCCATCACCAAAATCACATCAGCATTTTCTATGGTAGACAGACGATGAGCCACCACTAAAGTGGTTCTACCCTGCATGACTTGATTCAAGGCCGCCTGGATATAACGCTCTGACTCGTTATCCAATGCCGAAGTCGCTTCATCCAGAATCAGAATGGGCGCATCTTTTAATAGCGCTCTCGCCAAAGCCAAGCGCTGCCGCTGGCCACCGGAGAGCTTGACGCCATTTTCGCCAATCTCGGTATCCAGGCCTTCAGGCATTTTGCTGATGAACTCCATGGCATAGGCATCTGTCGCCGCGCGCTCAATTTGCTCGCGCGTGGCGTTTTGTAAGGCACCATAGGCAATATTGTTGGCCACCGTGGCATTGAAAAGGGTGACAGTCTGGGTCACCAGGGCAATCTGCTTTCTCAAGCAATGCGTTTGATAATGTTTTAGCTCAACCCCGTCGATTAAAATCTGCCCGGATTGATATTCATAAAAGCGTGGTAATAAATTAATCAGCGTGGACTTACCGCCACCGGAAGATCCGACCAATGCCACGGTGGTTCCAGGCTCTATGATCAGGTTGATATGGTTTAAGGCTTGAGTCTCGCTACCCGGATAGCTAAAACTCAAATTTTTGAATTCGATACGCCCTTGACTTCTCTCTACATAATGAGTGCCTTCATTCGGTTCGACCGGCTCATCCAACACTTCAAACAAGGATTCGGCCGCCGCAATACCTCGCAGGATCTCCGCATTGGCATCGCTGATTTGCCGAATCGGCTTGGGCAACAAAAAGGCTGCCGTCAGATAGGCGACAAACTCCCCGGCGCCCGAATCCTTCATCTGAATCAAAGCCAGATACATCATGCCGGCCAAAGCAAAAGCCACAATCAGCTGCATCAACGGATTATTGATCGAGGTGGTCATGATCAGCTTGCGGTATTGCTTACGGTTTTCATGACTGCAATCTTTGAAGCGCTGCTGTTCGTATTCTTCGCCGCCAAACCCTTTGACAATCCGGTTCCCCATCACCATTTCCGAAGTGATGTGGGTCAAATCACCTACCGTATCCTGCATATTGCGGCTCAGCCGTTTCATGCGTCCACCGATGTATTTCACCATCACCGCCACTATCGGCGTGATGGCCAGGAATACCAGCGACAACTGCCAGTTCATATACACCAAATAAGCCAGCAGACCAACCGCAGTAAAACCTTCTCTGACAAAAGTGCGTACTGAACTGGTCGTGGCCCGGGTCACCTCACCAATATTATTGGTAATCCTGGAAATCATGTAGCCACTGTTATTGCTATCGAAATACTGTACCGACAAGCGTGTGTAATGATCGAATATTTCGCAACGCAATTTGTGGATAACATCGCCTGAAATGCGCGCCAGATAATAGTTACCTAAGAACGAGCCCAATCCACGCACAAAAAACAAGCCGATAAACAGCAGCGGCAAATATTCGATACCCTTTTTTTCCTTACTACTCAAGGTATCGATAATATTTTGAATAATCATCGCGAACGTGGGCTGCGTACCGGCATAAATGGCATAGCCAATGGCGCTGATGATAAACATGCGCCAATACGGAAACACATAACGCATCAAGCGTTTGTAGACCGCCGTATTGCTCCAGCTCCGGCTGCTTCGGGGAGATTTTTTTCGTTTTTTCAACTTTTTAACCTTTGAGATGATTTCGACCGCCACTGGTGGCAAGAAGCTTACGACCTAGGCCCCATTTGATTTGCAGATTGTGATCCAGTGAAAACATAAGATTGTTATCACTCATGAGACTTTGAATTTTATGGAATAGTTTTTTTCTGATTTTTCTGAATTTGCTTGATCATCGTCCCGCAGGCTACACCGGCTGAAGCAATCAATCCCCGGTGGCCATCCTTGTAGCCTCGCTTTAGAACATATTGCTTGATAAACGCCACCCATGGATTCAAAAAAATCATATAGGGTTTACTCGGCTTGGGATCATATAACGCCGCCCGCCGCCCCAGACGAATATAACTTTGCAGCATATCATCCAGATCTTTCCAGGAATCGTGCTTACAAGTGCCAGGCAAATGTTCCACAGCGCCATTGACAACCAGTTTGTCATGCCCGCCCAAGCCATCCGGCCCCACACCACTGACGATAGCGGCCCCACCTCTTACCACGCGTAATCTGGGTTCCGGTTGAAAAACATGATGTAACCATCCGTCCATAAACCAGACCTTCCGATTAAAGCTAAATCCCTTTATTCGCGTGTCAATCGCTGTGTCACACAGTGATTTAATCGCTTTCTGTAATTCTGCATCCAGCGCTTCATCGGAATCCAGTATCAAAATCCAATCGAAGCTTGCGGCCTGATCCAAGCAAAACTGCCGCTGCTTAACCATACCGGGCCACGGTCTATGAATAACTTTTGCCCCCAATTTTTCGCACAATTCCACCGTGCCGTCTGTTGAACCGGAATCCACCACAATAATCTCCTGCGTCACCGGCAAAATACTCTCCAGACATTCCTGAATGGTGCGGATATTGTCCTTGGTGGGAATCACTGCGCACAAACGCTGTTGGACTAGCTGTTCACTCATGATCTTTTTCTGCGATTACTCGGTTAATAATATCCAGGTGCGCCTGCTTTTCTCGATCCGATGTCAAATGAGAAACACTCTCTGCAATCTGTCGCGCGTCAAATGTTTGCTGCAAAATATAGTTGGCACACTGCTCAATGGCCTCCGGCTGTGAAACATCCTCAATCACCAGACCGGAAAACGCTTTCATGACTTCGATGGCGCCGTTGTTTTTAGTGGTAATCACCGGACAACCACAAGCCATGGCTTCCAGACAAGCATTGGAAAAGGGATCATACCGGGTTAACAAGATCATGATGTCGGCAGCCTGATAATACTTGGCTACATCATCCACCATGCCTTTGAACAATACATAGTCGCTCAAGCCTGCTTGCTCGATAGCCTTATCGACATAACGACTATCACCTTTGCCGACTACGACCAAATAAGCTCGACAACCTTGCTGATGTAAGGCAATTAGCACTTTCACGGCATGATGTAAGCCTTTACGCTCGAATCCAGAGCCGGATAATAATAGAATTTTATCCGCTACGGCAGGCAGGCCTAACTTCTGACGGATATCCGACCGCACCTGCTCTGCCAATCCGAATACCCGCTCATCGAAACCATTGTAGATGGTCACGATTTTGTGTTGGATATCCGGATAGGTTTGCACAATATGCGAACGCACCAGCTCCGAATTGGCAATCACATAACGAGCCGATCTAAAACTGTTTCTTTCCAGCTTGGGCGCCAACCAATGCCAGGGATTCAGCATCCAGGATTTTTTAGTTCCAAAACGGCGCAAAACATTCAGGCGATGGACGCCATCACCCGCCCGATAAATATCGCAATTCGGCCCATATTCCAGACTATAGACCACACTATTTGCATTAAAAATAGGCAGTCGATTAATGAATTTTGTATACCACCAGGAACGCCACCAGGGCGGACCTTTGACACCCGGAACAGTCAAGCCATTGAATTGACTACCGGCCCACAAGCGATGCACTGCAAATTGTTCGCTAAAGCTTTGCGCCAGCCTTTCCGCCACCCGTTCGGCGCCGCCAAAGCCACTATTTCGGCGCACAATATAAAGCTGTTTTTTCATTCCTAGCTTTTTGATAAAAACATAAATAACACCATTATAAAAAACCAAACAAGCTATTTAAGCTTATTAGTCATTTTAAATTCTTTACAACAAGCCAAGAGGTAACCAAAGCATCAGAAATATTTCCGGCCCTATATACACAGGATACATGCCATCAAAAAACAAAGTACTAATAGCTGTAGCAAACCACGCCAAAAACAAAATACCTTCAGCTGAAAGGTTATGATCAACAATGCGTTTTATGACTCTGGAGTACAAATATCCAACAAAGGATAACAACCCTATCACTCCCGCAAATCGAAATACACTAATAAAAACATTATGTGAATGGGTATATTTAATATCGGAAACGACAATAGACTGATCTTTTCTATATCCTACACCTTGCCAAATATTATCCGGATATGCTTCAGATATACTTTGCATCCATATAGGTATTCTTTCAGAATCGGAAATGCCTTTTGGGTTAAATTCCAAATTAAAATAGATGCCAATCATACCCATTGCAACCAGTAAAACCACACCTATTGAGGCATTCATAAGCACATTTTTCATTTTCAATATATAGGCAACAAATAGAACCGAAACGCCTACACATAAAGCCAATATGGCACCCCGACTTTGTAATAACAACATCGTAAAAAAAACCGGGATAAATAAAATACTACAAACACAGCGGTACCAGCCATTTTTCATAAAAATAGCCCATATCATTATGAGCAGCGCTATCACTAAAACAGCAGCGGTTTTGATAGTTTGCACAATGGGCCCATAACCAACAACAATTCTGGCTTTTAAATTGAACCCATGTATTGCTAAATGCTTATACAAAACAATAGTTGATAATATAGCTGCCGAACAGACAATCACCATCAATATCAAATTGATATGCGCATAAATTTCCTGCTTGAATTTCGAGATAAACAATACAAAGAACAGCAATACCAATGCGGATTTGAGCGCATAGATAAAACTGCCAGTATCGCCCCAACTACAACTGCTCACCGTTAGCAACAGAAAAAACAGTAATATTTGTTCTTTACCAATCTGCTGCCAAAAATAGTGTCTATTTAATGCAAAATAAACAGCGGAGACTATACTGACAGAAATTATGATCATTTTTGCGAGACTCAATGATGGCGACAAATAACAACCCACCAGAAAAATACACAAAATAACTACCGAAAAATCAGGTAATTTAAATCCTCTGACATTAAATTTGAATCCCACTACTTATTCCTTTAAAAGCCTAAAATCTAAAGCTGTTGAAAATCAGCCAAAAATTGCTTAATGATGCTTGCAACCCTTAATCAGTCGCCGCCGTAAAGCTGCAGTATTTTTTTGGCATTGCCCTCAACACTAAAACGCTGCCTTACCACATTTAATTCCTCTGAGTTTATTACCGCTATATCATTCCACTTCGTCAGCACATAATTCAGGCAATCTACTAACTGAAATACATCACCAGGATCGAATAATAAGTTTGAGTTTAATATCAAGCTTTCCGAAACCCCCGTTCGTGAAGCTATCACACATTTTCCCGAGCAATAAGCCTCGAGCATTGCCATTCCAAAGCTTTCTTTTCGACTTGGGGAAACGACAACATCAAAATCTTGACAGGCTTGCCCCAAATTTTCAAAAGGCTTAATAAATTCAATTTCCAATTTATCTTTAAACTGTCCACAAGCTATTTCATATGGTTTTTCCAAATTGCCTTCCGGCTGCCCAGTAAATACGATTTTTTCCACAGGGGTTAACATAGCCCCATCTATTAAGCTTAATGCCGACAGAAAGTCTAACCAACCTTTCCCAGGCTTCGGATTACCAATAACCAACCAACGGCGGGGAAATTCAATTTTTAAGTTGTTTTCAGAAAAAATTTCAT
>SXGU01177811.1_pt1 | contig 18687 bp, 18 predicted proteins | sample 3174531 | NCBI WGS metagenome assembly SXGU01 (sample SAMN11356863, study PRJNA531348) | freshwater metagenome | isolation source: freshwater sample F1-140 | place: China: Fuxian Lake, Yuxi | collected 2017-12-25 | reverse complement strand
GGTAACGGCTTCCCGCTGCGTACGAAACCATGGACATGGCAGGAATCGGAGAGAAGCCAATGATGCGATCAGGTCCATGTTTTTTGATGGTGTACACATTGGCAGCAGCCACCATTTCATTGACCTCATCCCAACTCGAACGAACAAAGCCACCTAGGCCACGAACACTCTGGTACGCCTTGAGCTTGGCATCACTTTGGGCAATAGATGCCCAAGCGTCCACCGGGTCTTGTGACAACCGGGCTTCGCGCCACAGCTTGAGCAATCGCCCCCGAACCAACGGGTACTTCACTCGGTTTGCGCTGTACAAATACCAGCTGTAACTCGCACCACGCGCACAACCACGCGGCTCATGGTTAGGCATGTCCCAGCGGGTGCGGGGGTCATCGGTTTGCTGGGTTTCCCAAGTCACGATTCCGCCTTTGACATAAATTTTCCAAGAGCATGAGCCTGTGCAATTGACACCATGCGTCGAGCGAACTATTTTGTCGTGCGCCCAGCGGTCGCGGTATGCGTTTTCCCACGTCCGGTCTTCACCCGTGGTAACGCCGTGTTCGGCAGAAAATGCTTCCCGGGGTTGGGAAAAATAGCTGAGTCGGTCTAAAAAATGGCTCATGGAATACCTCGAGTAGATTGGGGTTGCGCTGTAACGTGGGAGGCTTAAGGGTTTTTGATTTCAGAACCTGCACGCAGGTAAAACCACCAGTTCAGCACCAAGCAGAGTGCGTAAAAAATGGCAAAGCTGTACATCGCTACTTGCGGAGTTCCAGCTTTGATTTGGGCTCCGATAACCACCGGCGCAATAAATGCACCGTAGGCGGCTACCGCTGATGTCCACCCCAAGACAGGACCGGTTTGTTGGCGATCAAAAATCACGCCAATGGTTCGAAATGTGGAACCATTGCCGATGCCACTGGCCGCAAACAAGAGCACGAACAGCCACATGAAGGTAGAGAAATATTGCTCTGGCGTGGCTGAACCGTAGGCCTGCATCATGACGTAGCCCACGGCAGCAGAGGCAAATACCATGATTGCAGAAATGATTTGCGTCACAACAGATCCACCGACTTTGTCAGAGATCCAACCGCCGACTGGGCGAATCAAGGCGCCAACTAATGGGCCTATCCACGCATAAGTTAAGGCTGAGGGTGCATTAGGATTTTTGAGTACGTGCTGCATCACGCCTGCAGCGTCAGGGATATGGCTGATCCCAAAAATTACCGTAATGGATAAAGGCAACGCCATAGAGAAGCCAATGAAGGATCCGAAAGTCACGATGTACAACAAGGTCAAAGACCAGGTGTGCTTATTCTTAAAGATGGAGTACTGGTTGCCGATGTTGGATTTCATCTCGCCAAATGCAGCGACTTTCATCACAGCCAGGGTACTAACGATGATCAATGGCAACGCCACCCACATATTGAGCAAACCCAAACCCGTGGGGGCAGGCAAATACAAGTACAAACCCAAAGCGCCAACAACACAAGTAATACCCCATAAGTAGAGAATTTTTGCAAACGCCGCCAAAGTCCCTCCGTAATTGGGCGACAGGGTCAGCAAGTTATTCATGCCAAACCATGCTGCTGCAACCAAAGGCAGCAAAATCGCGGCCCACACAAAACCTGCGTTTTGAATGTACGTGGGAGTCCCTGCAGCAATTTTTCCCAAAATCCAACCACTGTCTTTCAGTAAGACCATGGAGCCGCCGCCCGCCACTCCAAACACGCCCACGGTCATGACCAAGGGAATCAATACCTGCATGGTGGTCACACCAAAGTTTCCCAACCCAGCATTCAAGCCCAGCCCCGTGCCTTGTAAGCGCTTTGGGAAAAAACTAGAAATATTGGACATCGAGCAGGCAAAGTTGCCTCCACCAATGCCACTTAAAAACGCACACGCTTGAAATACCCACAGGGGGGTGGATTGGTCTTGCAAGGCAATGCCCGTCCAAATGGCGGGAATCATGAGCAACACAGAAGTGAGGAAAATAGTGTTGCGCCCGCCCGAGAGTCGAATGAAGAAGGATGCGGGAATCCGCAGTGTTGCACCCATCAATCCGGCAATCGCGGTGAGACTGAACATCTCCGCGGGCTTAAAGGGAAAGCCAAGGTTCAGCATTTGCACCGTGATGATTCCCCACATCCCCCACACCGCAAAGCCGACCAACAGGTTGGGAATGGAAATCCAAAGATTGCGGTACGCAATTTTCTTACCGGTGGATCCCCAAAATTTTTCGTCTTCGGGACGCCAATCGCCGATATCAACACGTGAAGTAGAGGCTTGTGTCATTAGGGGTCCTTATTTAATGAGGGATGACGTTTTGCAGGCTAAAGGGAGTGGCGTTTTTCCCCATGATTTCGCTGCGCCGGACTTCGGTCCAGTACATCCAAATCAAGGAGACCCACACCACGCCGTACATCAACATGAAAGCGCTTGAACGAATTCCAGTGAGATCCATCAACGCGCCAAACATGATGGGCAAGACAAAGCCACCCAATCCGCCCGCGAGACCTACCACGCCACTGATAGTTCCTATATTTCCGGTGTAGTCATCGCTGATGTACTTAAAAACACTGGCCTTACCAAAGGCAAAAGCAATACCCAAAACAAACATCAGCACCGTGAATAGATAAACGTTTAATCCCACATGGAAAGTTTTAGGTCCAGCAGTGGTGGCAATGGTGAAATCGGTTTGGGGGTAACTCAATAAGAAAAGACAAATCCAACTGACCCACATGACCCACCACGTCACGCTGTGGGCGCCCCATTTGTCAGACAGCCACCCGCCAACGGCACGCAGCACGCCACCAGGTAAAGAAAAGCACGCGGCCAACAATGCTGCTGAGCGAATCTCTAAACCAAATTCACCTACGTAGTACTGCACCATCCACAATGACAAGGCCACGTAGCCACCAAACACAATGCTGTAGTACTGACAGTACTTCAACACTTTGGGGTCTTTCAATGCTTTGAGTTGATCCAAAAACTTCACGTCGCTCGAGACCAAGTGGGTAGGATCGCTGTAGCTGAAGAACCAAAACAAGAGAACGGTTCCAAACATGATGGCGGCATACACTTGGGGGACCATGGCCCACCCAAAAGCCACCACCAAAGCCGGCGCCACAAACTTATTAACGGCCGCGCCTGAGTTACCCGCACCATAAATCCCCATGGCAAACCCTTGCTGGTTTTTAGGAAACCAACGCGCCACATAAGGCGTACCCACTGAAAAAGAACCGCCTGCCAATCCGACAAACAAACCGATGGTTAAAAAATGCCAATAGGCGGTGGCATACGACATCAGGTAAATTGCCGGAACGGTGAGTGCCATCAGAATGGTCATCACAATGCGCCCGCCAAACTTGTCGGTCCAAATACCCAAAGGCACACGAATCAGGGAACCGGTGAGGACCGGTGTAGCCATCAGCAAACCAAATTGCGTAGCATTAAGGTCCAGTGCTTTTTTAATTGGAATGCCGATGACGCCAAACATCATCCACACCATGAAGCACACTGTGAATGCCAATGTGCTGACGATTAAAACGGAAAGCGCCTGTCTTTTATGTGTCATACCGCGACTCCTTTGTGTCTTGGTATGACTGTATTTTTTAGGCGGCGTTCCCGCTATCCCTCGCTAGAACGCGAGAGGAGGTGCAGAAGAACTAGGTCTAAGCGGAGCGGGGTCGTTCTAAAGAACTAGCGAGGCCAGAAAATAGCGTGTGTTTGCGTTAGATCAAAGGATTTTCTGAGGCCATGACTGCGGCATGAACGCGACTACTGACTCCGAGCTTGCGCAAAATATGTTGCACATGGATTTTGACGGTGGTCTCTGCAATGCCAAGATTGCGGCCGATTTCTTTATTACTTTCGCCTTTGGTAATGCCACGCAAAATTTCTTTCTCTCTAGCGGACAAAGTGTCCAATGGAGTACTTACGTTCTGAACAGATGCGTCCTTGGCACCCGATACATGTGACGCCCCTCGATAAGCAGCCACCAATTTATTGGTCATTTCAGGGGCAATGACGTTGTCCCCAGCGTGGGCTTTGAGGATCGCTTGAATGAGGTCCTCGCCTTCGGTTGTTTTGAGCAAATAACCGGCAGCCCCATTGCGCAGTGCACGTGCCAAATTCCCCTCGTCTTCGCTCACTGTCAAAACCAAAATACAGGCTCGCGGCGCCGCCTCGTGCAAAGCGGGGATAGCATCGACTCCATTGACGCCAGGCAGATGATTGTCAAGCAAGATAACGTCCGGTTGTAGTTCTTGGGCGCGGCGCAGTGCCTCACCTGCGTCTGCCGCATCTCCCACAACCACTAAGCGGGAGTCGCGCGACAAAAGCGCAGACAAACCGCGGCGAAACAACGTATGGTCATCCACCAGCAAGACACACAAAGCAGGTGTTGTAGTCACAAGCATCGCAGTCATAGGGCGGCAGTTTGTGAAGAAGGTAGGGTCAAAATAACAGAACTCCCGTTTTGCAACGTAGAAATAAATTCAAGGTCTGCGCCAATACGCTGGGCCCGCTCGGCCATGATACGTAAACCCACATGGGTTTCATCTTGACCCGGCGCGTCAGTGATAAACCCGATACCATTGTCGCGAATTTCAAAGCGCCATGCAGGTTGTTGCACCACATCAAGCCAGACCTTCGACGCCCGCGCGTGCTTGCGGACATTGGACAAAGCTTCCTGCACGATGTGAAGGACCTGGATTTGTAAATCTGCAGAAAGTGGAACGCCATGGCCCGCGATATGGAGCGACGTATCGAGGCCCGTTTGGTGCTCGAATTTGCGCAATGTAGTGGCCAGCGCTGGCTCAATGTCTTCGGTATTCGCTCGGGTACGAAAATGCAGCAAAAGTTCACGGACATCGCCATAACTTTCCCGCACCCCGGTGTCAATGTCTTGTAATACGGCTTGGATATCCTCTTTCGAGCCGCTAGCCAATGCGTCGCGCATCAGTTGGACCTGGATTTTTAAAAATGCCAAGGACTGCGCAATGGAGTCATGCAATTCGCTGGCAATGAGCTGGCGCTCTTGGGATACGGCGGCTTCTTTTTCGAGGGCATTTAAGCGCAGGTTTTCCATGGCGCTGGCCAAGTGGCTATTGAGCGCCTCATACAAAGAGCGCTCCGCCTCCGAGGGCGAAACCCGTGCGTGGAAAAACAAATCGACCTCGCCCATCACCCGCTCATAAATTCGAATCGGGACATTGACGACTGTACTGAACCCTGCTTTTGCGCAATGCTGGAGTGCCGCAGGGGCTAAGGCATGGATGGGGATCACGCGTAACTCGTGATTGGTGGCAATCGCACCGCAGTGGCAATCTCCGGCATGTAAGCATTGTTCATCTTCGACCATGGCGCTTGGCAAGCCACTGGAAGCCAACATGATGAAACGCTGGTTCGCTTGATCAGACCAACGAACCGCCACTGCGTCAGCCCGCGCAATGCGCAACATACTTTTTGAAAAATCTTGCGCCAACGCATCCAAGTTCGTCGCATTAGCCACCATAGCGGTAACCTCATACAACGATTCAAGCCTCTCTCTTTTTTCTTCTAACTCCAAGGTTTTTTCTTTCACCTTGGTTTCTAGGTTTTTGTACATCCTTTGCAGGTGTTCAGCCATGGTGTTGAAGCCGTCGGCCAAGGTTCCAAACTCGTCCGATGTCACCCGCTCCACCCGAGCACCCCAATCCCCAGCTTGAATTTTTTGGATCGCTCCTTTAATCAAGCTCACGGGTTCTAAAACGAACCGATAACCTGTGAAAATTAAAACTGATGCGCCAAAAATGGCAAGCGACAAAACGCCCATTTGCAATAAATGCAATATCGATGTCCATCGCGCCATATGGGCTTCAATGCTGGCGACCAATACGTCTATGTCTGCAACAAACTGAACCGTCTCAGCCCGCAATACTGAAGGTTCAGTCGTTGAAAGTGTGCTTTGTTTTGCAAGCCAATTCGATTTGAAGTTGGCCCAATCAGTTTGGACATTTGCAAAGTTGACCCGTACTTTTTCATCCCACGGCATAAACAAGGGACGCTCGGTATCGCCATGGCGAAGGACATCGAGGCTTTGTGAAAATTCATTTTCTAAAGCAATGAGTTCGCCATGCTCCTGACTGCTCACCACCAAAGCCATGCGGTAGGCTTGCATGCGCATACGCCCCGCTTCGTTGACTGCTGCAGCACCGCCATCAAGTTGCCAAGACACCCACAAGGTGGCTGCGCTTGACAACAACGCAGCCAATAAAAATGGAAGACCAACCACTGCCAATTTGGAACCCAAACCCCAGCGGGTTTTGATAATGGTGGTTTTCGAAACGGAGTTATCCATCTTTACCATCCTTGCGCGTCTGCACAAGCCATGGGCCAAAAGTGATGACATAAATCAAAAATGCCAGCGCCCATGCTATTGCAGAAACTATCACAGCTAAAGTCATTTGCTGTGGTATCACCAAGGGCCAAACTACTCTCGCAAAGGCTGCAAATACCAGCAAGCCAAAAGCGGTGACCTCCCGTTTTGATGCCTTAATCATTCGTCCGGTGTGGCCGCGGGCTGTGCGCGTGATCATCCCCATAATCAATAGACTAGTCGCACCAACCGCCAAAGCATGGACTCCCGCAGAGATAGAAACCCAGCCCCACATTGACAACGACAACAAGCCAAGCCCCACGGGAAACCACGCATAGGCCAGCTGCAAAACCCACAACATGGGGCGTGTACGACACGCCCATGGAGACCAACGCGATTGGCGCAAACCATGCAAAAACGCAGCTCCTGCCAATACCAATGCAGTCAAAGGCGCGAGATTGGGAGGCGCAAAAATCCAAAGAACCAGACCCGCTCCTGTACAAAACATAACCCAGCGTTCTAGCCAAGCCAAAGGCTTGATCTCAATGCCGGCAATGGCTGACATGGTGAAACCCGGAATAACGCGCCCCGCCATCACACTTTCTAACAAAACAACCAGCGAAAGCATCGCGTAGAGCGCTACTAGCGGCGACAGATCCAACCAACCCATTGCAGCCGCATGAAACACGCCGTTGCTCAGAGCCATCAAACCCAATAGGCCCGCAATCGGCAAGTTGCGCCGATTCCCAGCGCGCAGCAATAAACGCAGAAAAATCAAAGCAACTGTCGGGAGCAACACAAAATCTAACGCGGCATACAACCCGTACGGAACCCACCACAACGCAACCCGGGCTGCCAACCAAACCAGCGCTAGCACGCCAAGCACCGGGCCCCGCGGTGTGGGCAATCCCGTCCACGCTTTGCCAGCGGTCATTAAAAACCCGATGACTACCGCAGCTACAAATCCAAAAAGCATTTCATGGGCGTGCCACCACATGGAGGCAATTGCTGGCGTCCACTGCAACCAACCCAGCCAAACAAGCACCCACAATGGAACCGCCACCATTGCAAAAAGAGCTGCACCCAGATAAAAAGGTCGGAAGCCCAAACGCAAAAAGGCCCAGCCATGCGCACGGTGGGCACCAGGTTCTTGAATGCGGACAGGTGTATATCCCGTCGGATTGAGCTTGGTCATAAAGTAAAACTCTGTCCGATTTCAGGTACTTCAACGTTCCAATTTTTTTGGACTCGGAGCAACTCCGCAAAACGCTCCGCTGCCGCGACCTCACCGTGTACAACAAAAGTTCGCCCTGGTGGCTTGGTAAAGCCGCCCGCCCAGTCGAGTAAGGCGCGTTGATCCGCATGGGCAGAAAATCCGCCCAAGGTATGGATGGTCGCACGAACCGTGATGTCTTCACCAAAAATGCGCACTGATTTTTCACCATCCACCAAGCGCCGCCCCAAAGTACCTCCCGCTTGAAACCCGGTAATCAAAATGCTGCACTCTGGGCGGCCCAAGTTGTGCTTTAGGTGGTGCTTGATTCGCCCTGCTTCGCACATGCCACTGGCAGAAATAATGATGGCGCCAGAACGCACGGTGTTAAGTGCAATCGATTCAACAACATCGGTGACGTAATGCATTTTTGGCAAGTTTTTTCCTTGCGATTGCCACTGCGAAATGCGATGGGCTTCTGCATCAAACAACTCGAAATGTTTTTGCGTGATTTTTGTCACGGCAACCGCCATCGGTGAGTCCACATAGATATTGAGATGGTTCAACCTGCCTTGCTCGGTGAGTTCGTGCAAGTGGTAGATCAATTCTTGGGTGCGACCGACTGCAAACGCCGGAACAATGACATTTCCACGGCGGCGGTGAATCGTGTCTTCCACGACTTCTGCCAACTCATCCAAGGTAGCGGGCAGGTCTTTGTGGTTGCGGTCTCCGTAGGTAGATTCCATCAATAAAACATCAGCTTCTGCGATGCGCTTTGGGTCGCGCAGGATCGGCCGACCGGGTTGCCCCAGATCGCCTGAGGCCACGATTTTTCGGGTCTGGTTTCCTTCGGTGACCCAAATTTCCAAAATTGCAGAACCCAAAATGTGGCCGGCATCATGAAAGCAGCACGACACACTGGGATGCGGCTGAAACGTTTTTTCATATGCAATCGGTTCCAACAACTTTAAGCTGTCCTTGGCATCTTGCACGGTATAAAGCGGGCCCAACGCCTCAACGCCATGGCGGCGTCTGCCACGCTCTGCGTCAGACTCTTGAATATGCCCGCTGTCTGGCAACATCACTCCCAGTAAATCCACCGTCGCCCGCGTTGTATAAATCGGGCCCTTGAATCCCTGCAAAGCTAACTTGGGCACCAAGCCGCTGTGGTCAATGTGGGCGTGGGTTAACAGAACGAAGTCAATGGAGCGCGTATCAAATGCAAAAGGCGTGTGGTTGCGTAGTGGCGCATCGCGCCCACCTTGAACCATGCCGCAGTCAATTAAAAATCGGCATTGCTGCGTCTCTATCAGGTAGCAAGAACCTGTGACTTCGCGGGCAGCACCTAAAAAAGTGAGTTTCATGATTTACCCCCTGATTGTGGTTTTCTAAGCAGGCTCAAGGTGTTGTTTCCTGTGAGTGCAAGAGCGGGACTGCAATCAACCAATTCGAAATAATTAAACATCGGTACTTCGACCTTCGCCCACTTCTTCGTGGGTGACTCCGTCACGAATATGGTAAATCCGCTTGAAGGTTGGGATGATTTTTTCATCGTGAGTCACAACGATGATGGCTGTATCAAATTGTTTGGCCATTTGATTGAGGATGCGAATGACGGCCAAGGCGCGTTCGCTGTCAAGGGGCGCGGTAGGTTCATCGGCAAGAATCACGGGCGGGCGGTTGACCAACCCCCTTGCAATCGATACCCGCTGTTGCTCGCCGCCCGACAACTGATTGGGCATGGCTTTGGCGCGGTGCTGTACGTCCAAGGCACTTAGCAAAACCACAGCCCGTTTGCGCGCTTCTGCATTGGGCACTCCGGCCAACATAGGCAGCAATGCCACGTTGTCCGTGACATCCAAAAACGGTATGAGATAGGGCGCTTGAAAGACAAATCCAATTTTGTCGCGGCGTAAAGCCCGCAGGTCTGGGATTTTCCAACCGTTGTTGTAAATAACGTCTTGCCCTAAAACCATTCTTCCGCTGGTGGGCTCAATCACTGCGCCTAAGCACTTCAGCAAAGTACTTTTGCCAGATCCGGATGGACCTACCAGGCCGACGACTTCGCCTGGGCTGACTACCATGTTGACGCCTTTGAGCGCGTCCACCGCTGTGTCGCCTTGGCCATAGCGTTTTGTGAGGCCTTCAATCCGAATGCCTCGCCCACTGGCTAGCGTCATTGTGCTATCCACCAATTGCCTCCGCAGGATCTACTTTGAGCGCAGCGCGTATAGCAACCACGCTTGCCAAAATACAAATCACCACAACGGCTACCAACCCACTCACCGCGTCGCCTGACTCCAAGAGCACATATTTTGGGAAGACCGGTGCCCAAAAAGTGGCGGCGACTTTACCCACCACAAACCCAATTAAGCCTAAAGCCACCGCTTGTTGCATGATCATTGATGCGATCGTTCGGTTTGTCGTGCCAATGAGTTTGAGGACTGCAATTTCACGAATTTTTCCCATCGTGAGCGTATAGATGATGAAGGCCACGATGGCCGCGCTGACGATGGCCAATATCACCAAGAACATCGCAATCTGCTTTGCCGCTGTGGCAATGAGTTTTTCTATCAAGATGCCTTGCATCTGTGCGCGGGTATATACACTCAGGTGCTTCCAGCGTCGGATCGGTTCAGCCACGGCATCGGGGTCTGAACCAGGTGCCACTTGCACCAACACCGCATTGACGGAGGTATTGCTACTTTGTGATGCCAGTACGGCATCTAACAATCCCGGAACCCCAGGGCGATTGAGCGCGGGGCTTTGCGCAGTTCGAGCTCTTTGCGCCACGATGGCATCGTTGTCTTTTAGAAATTGGGCCTCTTGGGCATCTTTAATAGGAATGAACACCATCGGGTCACCGCCCGAAGACACCATGCGCCGGGTCAAACCCACCACGGTGTAAACGTTACGACGAATGCGAATACGCTCGTCTAACGCAAAACCAGCAGCGATGTCGGCCACGGCTTCATAGTGCCCGCGCGTTATACGTCGGCCTTGCACCAAATAGCCAGGTTGGCCAGGATGCCCTGCTCCATCGGGTGTAATACCCACCACCATGGCACGTACGTCATGGGCTTTTTGATCTGTCAGCGAACTGACCTGCATGGTGAGATACGTGATATTGGCTACCCGGGCTACACCTTGCATCCCCAAAATCTCGCGGTAGATATCTTGATTCAAACTCGAGGCCTCGGCATAAGGGCCCTGGGTGTCTTTTTGCACCACCCACATATCTGCTCCACTGTTATCAAGCAAGACGTTGGCATCATCTACCATCCCTCGGTAAACGCCAGCCATCGTCAGCGTCACACCGATCAGCAACCCTAAACCGATGCCGGTAAATACAAACTTACCCCAGGCGTGCAAGATGTCACGGCCAGCTAAGCTAATCATGGTTTAACGCCTGCGATGCTTCCAACCACTTTGATTCTGCTGCTGGCTTTGAGGGCCTTGTGGCTGTAAACCACCACGCGCTCGCCGCCGATGAGACCTTGCAAAATTTGAACTTGTCCTTCCAAGTCACTCATACCTGTTTTAACGGGTACAAACTTTAATTGTTCATTGTCAATCACCCATACACCTAGCCTGCCATCAACCCGTTGCAAGCTGGCATTGGAAACCACAGGTAAAACGGCTTGTGCTGGCATAGCCACGCTGACTTCTGCCAACTCCCCGATGGACGGCAGCACCCCGGGGCGTAGCGTGATTTCTACTTTGGCTAAAACTTCTTCTGTGACTGCATCAGCATGCGGCTCGACCCGAACCAGCCGGCCTTCTAAGGGTTCACCTGTTTTCGAGCGGAGCACTATTTTTGCGGGCAAAGGCACCGTCAGCCCCTGCGCTCTTTGTTGGTCGAATCGGACGTTCACCCACACGCTTTGCGGTTCAATCACCTCGACCACGGATTGACCTGCCACCACGGTTGTTCCTGCATCTGCATCGCGCCGGCTGACGGTGCCGTCGATAGGCGAGATCAATCGCAGATTCATTCTTTGCCGCAACAACCCTTCCCGATCTGCCTTGGCACGAAGAAGTTCTTGTCTTGATGCATCCAAGTTGGCCTGTACGGCCGCAAAGCTCGCATTGGCGATTTCCAATTCTTGGCGTTTGATAGAAGCGCCTTCTTCGCTCACTGAACGCGATACCAACAACAAGGCGTAGCGCTGGCTTTGCACTTGCGCAAATGCTTTTCGGGCGGCTACCTCTTGAATCTGTGCTTCTACAGCCAACACGCTGGCCTGCGCCCGCTTGACCGTTGCTTCTTGGCCTGCAATTTTGTCGTCTAAATCTACCGGGTCCATCTCACCCAAAAGGTGTCCCGCCTTGACGCTGTCGCCCACCTGCACATCGACCCGCTTAATTCGACCCGCCACAGTGGGTCCAATCTTGTGGGTAAACCGAGCCTCAACTGTTCCAATTCCAAACAGCGCAGGTTGCAGCGCTTTGCTTGCGACCTGTTCTACCGTCACTTCGATCGGTGCCAGCGGCCCAGCCCTTAGCGCAACATAAGCTAGCAACACGACCAAGAGCAACACCACACTGGCCAAGGCCATGGATTTGCCATAAATGGAGAAATATTTTTTCATATGGGTGCGAACACTGAAAGGCTTTACGTCGTTTATAAAGATCCTTTGAGTGTGGACGAACCAAAATTACCCGTCTTGCGCTAGATCATGTTTTTAGCGTTTAAGGATCAGGTATATTGCAAAAAATAGCGAGCAGGCTGCAGGAGACAAACCATAGCCCATGCAAGTCAGACCGAAGAGACAACCCCACGCTGCGGCATCTTGGTGCGCGCAAGCGGGCAGAGTCCTGCCCTTTTGACATGCGATGCGGTTTTAAGACCCTTTAACGCCTTAGACTTGGAACCTTGGATTGCGCTCACGCACGGCGAAGACGGCGCGGGCCCCTTTTTGCAATTGAATCTGCTCTCTGGCCCAACGCAAGCGTGGGCACCCGACTTCAATACGCTTGATATTTGTCATACGCTTCACCTCGACACAGCCGGTTCGCACCACGACTTGCTTCGTGAAATTGTGATCACGCTGCTCTTGGGGCCCCAGTGTGTAGAGTTTCCAAGTTTGCAAGAGTGGCACTCGGCGGTAAGGATTCGGGCGAACATTGTTATTGCAGCGCGAAACACCCAACTGGCTTTCAATACCCACGCTTTAGACCGCCCCTTAGATTGCTGGCGTTATGACGAAGACCTTGGCTTTATTTTGTTGCCAGAGGTTTCTTTGATTACTGCTTTAACCAAAGCCACCCAACCCGCAGTCTCTGGCAGCCTGTTCGCTTTTTCTTGTTACCGGGCAAGTGAGTACGTGATCTTGTTGGCGATTGCGCAAGAACTAGCCCACTGCAACCCGGGCTTGTTGGCGCAAATACAAAACCTATGGCGCACAGGCCCGATTGTTTCAGGCACTTTTCACAGTGTGTTTTTACAAGAGCTCGGAACCATGGAAGCGCCTTTGCCAGCGACGTATTTTGTCCCCGGAGACCGGGTTTGGTTTCGTAACCCGGATGCGACGTCGTCCGAGGCCTCTGGGTTTGAGGGCTCATGGGTAGTGTATTTAGGTAACGGCTTATTCAGCAATTTTTGGAAGTACCAACAACCTTATTCGCTGGCACAAAAATGCGTGGAGATTTACCACTGGCGACACGGCCTTTACATCGACAGTGACGGCGAAGAGCGCATCGATGAGGATCGTATTGCTCCGCAGATTGAAGCCTGTTTGCAAAATCCGGCGGAGCTCGCCCCGCTGCTTGAAAAAATGCAACGCTTTCGGGAGCCGCGCGGCGTGTACACCGAAGCCGGAGGCTGCATGGACACCACGCGGGAATTTGCGCGGTCGGTGTGCCCGGGCACCAGCGATATCGTCCTGCCCGTTCGCTAACCCGCCGGTTTTATTTCTTTAAGGCCAAGCGCATTTGGTCGATTACGCCCTTGTAATCGGCCTTGCCAAAAATAGCGCTGCCCGCCACAAAAGTGTCTGCTCCTGCGTCAGCAACGCGTCGAATGTTGTCGGTCTTGATGCCGCCGTCGACTTCCAAGCGAATATCTTTGCCGCAGGCGTCGATGCGTTTGCGAACCGCTTCAATTTTGCGCAGCGCGGAATCAATAAAGCTTTGCCCGCCAAAGCCGGGGTTGACGCTCATGATCAGAACCAAATCAATATTCTCAATCACCCAATCTAAAACATCCAAAGGCTCTGCCGGGTTAAAGACCAAGCCCGCTTTGACGCCTTTGGAGTGAATGGCTTGAATGCTGCGGTGCACGTGGCCTGAGGCATCGGGGTGAAAACTAATCAGGTCTGCGCCCGCCTCGGCAAACGACGCCGCGAGCGCATCCACCGGCGCAACCATCAGGTGCACATCAATCGGAACGGCCACGCCCGCAGCGGTCTTGGCGTGGGGCTTTAAGGCTTGGCAGACCATGGGGCCGAAGGTGAGGTTGGGGACGTAATGATTGTCCATCACGTCAAAGTGAATCCAATCGGCACCGGCGGCAATGACGTTTTTGACTTCCTCGCCCAGACGGGCAAAGTCGGCAGAAAGAATAGAAGGGGCAATGCGGTAGGTCATAGGGGAATGGAATTAAAAGGGATTTGGGCTGGCTTCGTATCTTCGCCCATTTTCGCAGGTAGCATTGGGCTATGTCCAAGCCTTCTTTTGTTTACCAGTTTCGCGTTGATGTCGTCCCCCTGTACTTGGCCGAGCAATCGTCGCCCGAACAAGGGCAGTACCTGTTTTCATACAGCATCACGATCACCAATACCGGCCAAATCCCTGCCCAATTGATCTCCCGAACTTGGAACGTCAATGATGCCAACGGCCACACAGAAAAGGTCAAAGGCTTGGGCGTGGTGGGCCACCAACCGCTGCTTAAACCCGGGCAGTCGTTTGAATACACCAGCGGCACCCGCTTACGTACTCCCACCGGGACGATGCATGGAAGCTTTTTTTGCGTAGCCGAAGACGGCGAGAAGTTTGATGTTGACGTTCCCATGTTTGTGCTCGACGCCCTCAGCAGTTCGGGTGCCGGCGGCAAACGCACCTTGCATTAATTTTGCCGAGTCGGGCTAAGGCGTTCATGGGCGAGTTCGACCTGATCCAGCGGTTTTTTACCTGGCCCACGCCCCGTGCGGTGATGGGTGTGGGTGACGACTGCGCCTTGCTGGCCCCAAGCGCGGGTATGCACATGGCGATTTCTACCGACGCGCTCATCAGTGGTCGGCATTTTTTTGCGAACGTTGACCCCCAAGCACTGGGCCACAAAGCCTTGGCCGTGAACCTCAGCGACCTGGCTGCCTGCGGGGCCCGACCGGTTGCTTTTGTTTTGGCTCTGGCGCTGCCCGAGGTGAAGAACGCATGGTTGGAGGCGTTTTCAAAAGGCCTCTTTGATTTAGCCCAAACCCATGGCTGCGAACTCATAGGCGGAGACACCACGCGCGGGCCTTTAACGATCACCATCACGGTCTTCGGTGAAGTCCCGAACACACCCACAGAGGCCGCGTCTCATGGCGTCGCCACAGGCGCCTTGTTGCGCAGCGGCGCGCAGGTGGGTGACGATATTTATGTCAGCGGCAGTGTGGGTGATGCGGCCTTGGCCTTGCGTGCCTTACAAGGAAAAATCGCACTTCCTGAATCGGTGATGGCCGCTGCGAAGGCACGATTGGAGTGGCCTAAGCCTCGCGTGACTTTGGGCTTGGCTTTGCGGGGAGTGGCAACGGCCTGCGCCGATGTGAGCGATGGGCTGCGTGGCGACTTAGGCCATATTTTGGAACGCTCACAGCGGGGCGCAGAGCTCCAATGGGATGCGCTTTTATCCTTATTGGCGACTCGCAAAAATTACCCCGGCGCTGCGCCCGCCTTTGACGCAGTCTTTGGCAGCGACTTCGCCGCCCAATGCGTTTTAGGCGGCGGCGACGATTACGAGTTGGTGTTTACTGCGTCTGAAACCAAACGCTTGGCCGTTACACAAGCCGCCGAACAAAGCGCCACGCGTGTCACGCGCATTGGCAAAGTGGTCTCAGCCCATGGCATCACGCTGATGGATGCCAGCGGCAAAGTCCTTCCTAGCCTAGCCGTTGGTGACTTCGCTTCGTTTGACCACTTTAGCCCTGGATAATGTCGCCATGAGCGAACCCGAAACTTTGTTCCCTACCGGTACATCCACCTTTGCGGCCCGTCCCACAGCGCGTTTTATGCGCGGTGATGTGGCCCATTGGATTGCCTTGGGTTTTGGCTCGGGCCTGAGCCGCTTTGCCCCAGGGACCGTCGGCACCTTGTGGGCGTGGGTTGCATTTATTGCGCTATCGCCTTGGATGAACGACCTGCGCTGGGCCGTGGTGATCGCGGTGTCGCTGCCCGTGGGCTGGTGGGCCTGTTCTCGCACGGCTCAGCACATGGGCGTACTGGATCCGGGCAGCATCGTTTGGGATGAAATCGTCGCTTTTTGGTTGGTGTTGTGGTTAGCCATGCCCACGGGCGTGTGGAGCCAGCTGTTTGCCTTTGGACTGTTTCGTTTTTTTGATGCGGTGAAACCCGGCCCGGTCGGTTGGGCCGACCGCTTGTTTCACGGCACAGACCCTGCGAGTGACCGCTTTGCTTGGTTGAAAGCCGGAGCGGGCATCATGCTTGATGATTTGGTCGCTGCCATGTGCACGTTGTTAGTCATTGCTGTTTGGCGGTGGATTTGATGACCGATACGAATACCCTCACTCATTCCATGCAAACGCAACACGCGGTTCTTCGCCTCTCGCACGTACTTTTGCAAAAGCAGTGGATGCTGGCCAGCGCGGAGAGTTGCACTGGCGGCATGGTTGCCGCGGCGTGTACCGACTTGGCAGGCTCAAGCGCGTGGTTTGGACGCGGCTTTGTGACCTACTCTAACGCCGCAAAAATACAACAACTAGGCGTGGATACCGCCTTGATTTCGCAGCACGGCGCGGTCAGCGAGGCCGTTGCAAGCGCGATGGCGCAAGGCGCTTTGTTGTATTCCAAGGCCCACGTGTCGTTAGCCATCACCGGCGTAGCAGGGCCAGCAGGTGGCACCATAGACAAACCCGTGGGAACCGTTTGGTTTGCGTGGGCCACGCCGCAAGGACCACACAGCGAAGTCCGCCACTTTGAAGGCGATCGCGCCGCTGTGCGCCAAGCCAGCGCCTTGCACAGCCTGCTGGGTTTGCTCCGCTTGGTCGAAAGTACCCCGACTTGAACGCAGATTTTTGGACCGGGTTCGCCGCGAGTTTGGCTTTGATCGTTGCCATCGGCTCACAAAATGCGTTTGTCTTGCGCCAAGGCATCTTGCGCCAACACGTCGCCCCTTTGGTGCTTTTTTGCAGCCTGTCGGATGCCGCGCTCATCCTCTTAGGCATTGGCGGAGCGGGCGCTTTGATTCAAGACAATCCGTGGCTCATAGCAGCCAGCCGATACGCCGGCGTCGGGTTTTTATTGGTCTACGCTTTCTTCGCTGCGTGGCGGGCGTTGCATCCTTCGCGCCTTTTACCCACCGATGCGCCGGGTTTGAGTTTGAAAGCGGCCTTGGCGGCTTGCTTTGGTTTTACGTTTCTCAACCCCCATGTGTATTTAGATACCGTAGTTTTGCTCGGCACCCTCGCGAACCAACGCCCGCAAGCGGGCCGCTGGTGGTTCGGCGCTGGCGCAGTCATGGCCAGCATGTCTTGGTTTAGCGCTTTAGGTTTCGGTGCCCGTTGGCTTCAACCTTGGTTTGAAACGGTGCGGGCTTGGCGACTGCTGGACGGACTGATCGCAGTGACGATGCTGGGCTTGGCGTTGATGTTGATTTTGGGTTGAAGTAGGTTGCAGTTCTGTTTTTAACTTTTCCAAGAACGCTAAGAACACAAACACACAACCGAAGAAAGCTGCCGTGATTTATGTCAGCGCCCCAGGTCTTTGGCGCTGACACCTGCGATACCCCAATTCGCTTTGGGCACTTCTTGAATCAACACACGAACAGCACTCACCGGAGCTCCAACGGCTTCAACCAAGGCTTGGGTGACTTTTTCGATGACTGCGCGCTTTTGTTCTTCTGTTCGACCTTCCAGCATGTAGATTTGAGCAAATGGCATAAAGATTCTCCGTTTAAAATATGAATAGTCTTAGACAAAGCGCAGGCTTGTGCTTCCCATGCCCTGGACACGAAGGGTGACGTTATCGCCCGCCTGCACGGTCACTGCCTCTGTAATGCCACCCGACAAGATGAGGCTCCCCGCAGGAATGCACTGACCACGAGCTCCCAAGTGATTGGCTAACATCGCAATGGCTGCTGCTGGGTGACCTAAGACCGCTGCCCCCGCACCGAAAGCGACAGGCAGGCCGTTTTTCTCGAGCACCATGCCAACGGTACGCAGATCCACCCCAGAGACTTCCATTGGCTGTCCGCCCACTACAAAGCGCACGGCCGAGGTGTTGTCTGCTACGACGCTCTTCAGGTCAAATTTAAAATCACGGTAACGGCTGTCGATGACTTCAATACCTGGCATCACAAAGTCGGTGGCCGCCAGCACGCTACCAATATGGCAACCCGGTCCACGCAATTCGGACTTGGTAACAAAAGCAATTTCAGGTTCGACTTTGGGGTGAATCAATTCACTCATGCTGCATTCACCACCGTCGGGCACAGCGTAGTAGTCAGCCATAAAGCCAAATACTGGCGTATCCACGCCCATTTGTTTCATCTTGGCGTGCGAGGTCAAGCCAGCTTTGAGGCCGACAATTCGGCAACCGCGCGCGACTTTGCGCCGACGCAATTCGTCTTGAATGGCGTAGGCGTCGTCCCAGTCCATATCGGGGTAGTTGTCGGTGATTTTGGTAGTGTCCTGCGCTTGCAGTTCACAGTTTTCAAGCCGTTCGGCAAGAGCGGCAATGGTGGCAAGGTCGAGTTTCATGCAGCGGCTTTCTGGGTTGAGTTGCGGTTGCGGGCCATGGTCATGGCGGTGTCTTCAATCATGTCTTCTTGTCCGCCGACCATGCCTCGGCGTCCAAGCTCAACGAGTAAGTCACGTGCCGGCACCCCGTACTTGGCGCCTGCGCGCTTGGCAAATAGTAAGAAGCTGGAATACACGCCGGCGTAACCCAGGGTGAGCGAGTC
>SXGU01422861.1_pt1 | contig 18691 bp, 13 predicted proteins | sample 3174531 | NCBI WGS metagenome assembly SXGU01 (sample SAMN11356863, study PRJNA531348) | freshwater metagenome | isolation source: freshwater sample F1-140 | place: China: Fuxian Lake, Yuxi | collected 2017-12-25 | reverse complement strand
GCTCAGGTATCCACCCCTCCGTCGTGACCAGTGCCAGGTCCGCCACCTGGTCGACCTTCACGACCTGCCCCTGCACCCGTTGCCCATCCCCCAGCTCCACCGTCACTGACGTCTCGTCACCCACCACGTGCGCATTGGTCACGATGCCCGCGGCCACCCGCACCCCGGACCCGGCTCCGTCGGACACCAGGATCTTGACCACCGATGGCGCCACCCCCGCGTACATGTCCGCGACGTCCAGCGCCGGCCGGATCGACAGGAGTGTCGAACTGTCCGGCAGCACCCCTGCCTCATCCGCCACCGCCGCCACCGTTGCCTCACCGGGTTCCCATGCCAGGCGCTCGCTGTTCAGCCTCTTCTCGATGCCGTTCGGCCCGGCAACCCAGCTCTCCCATCCATCGGTGAACACGGGCGTGTTGTCGGCGGACCGCAGCACCAGCACGCCACCATCGACCGGTTGCTCGATGTCGCCGGTCTCGCCATTCAGTGCCTCGGACGCCACGCAGTTCCCGATCAGCTCGGGAAGGGCCACGGCCAGCACCCGGAACCGGGGCCGGATCTCGCACTGCGCCGCAAGCCCGGACGGGATCGATCCCGAAACTGCCACCACGGCGATGAGTGCGACGGCCGCGCACGCCATCCAGTGCCACCGCGCGACCATGCCCTGACGTCCCATCGCTGTCACCCCATCTGCTGGTACCGGAGGAGGAAATCGGTCCGGGCTACCGGGTGCCCACCCAAGAACATTCCAGATTTCACATGGTACCACCTTGCAACCCGCCGGTTACCCCTGCCAGACCCCCGGGTCCCGGTCCACCCGCACGGACGGTCGCGTCCCGGGATCGTCGCCGATCCCGAGGCAGAACTGGATGTCGTGCGTCCCCGGCGCGATCCCCTTGCCCGTCGTCTCATCCGCTACGTGGACGTACCCCACCGCCGTGGCCTCACCCGCGCGCGGAAGCTTCACGATGGCGTCGCTTGCCGTCCCGTTGCTGACGGTCTGTTCGTCGATCCCCTTGGCACCATTGCGCGGTGCGAGGAACGCCCCGGTCCCGGGAGGCGGGTCGCCGTTGGCAACGGTCGCGCGGGCGACGCTTGACGCGGGGGTGCCGGCGCGAACGATGATGCTTCGGGACCATCGCCACCACATCCCGTAGGGAACAGGGCCATGATGCCCATGACCCCGGCTAGTCCCCATGATCAGCAAGCGAACGGACGCAACCATGCAACGCGTGGTCGTGGATGCGTGCAGGTGCCCTCCCGCACACCGAACCGTCTCGGAGGCGGGTTCGCCAAGGCCGTCGCCCCGGTCATCTTCGCTGCCCTGTCGCTGCTAGCGTCTACCCATGTCCGGATGCGGATCGGCACATGGGATCCCCGGATCCAGTGCGAATTGCACACGCCTGCCAGCGCCGTGGAACCCCGCGGGGATCGAGGACCGGATCCTTCGGTGTCTCCGGCTTACATGCCCAATCAGCACCGATAAATATGGCCTGTCGGCGTCCCTCAGCAAGAGGGTCATCGCCTCGCGCAGATGCAACCAACGCATGTCTCAGGTCGTCTGGCTTGACTTCCAGTCGGCGATTGCGCGTCGCTGTCCCTCGAAAGCGATGTTGGCCGGAATCTCCCCCGGCGAAAACCAGGCGCAGTCCATTGCATCGTCGCCAGCGACCGGCACCGCGGCAGGTTCTCTCAGAACTGCCGGGTAAACAAGCAAGTAACTCGGGTTGCGAGGATCGTCGCGCCCAAAATAGATCAGCGGACTTCCCGTGACCTCCACAAGAAGACCGCACTCCTCAAAGAGTTCCCGGACAACCGTGTCTGCCCCGTCCTCGCCGTACTCCACAAACCCGGCCGGCAACATCCAGTCCCCCAGAAACGGCGCATGTGCGCGCTGAACCAGAAGCAGGCAACCATCGCGCATGACAGTCGCGGCGGCGCCAACAGCGTTCTTGGCGTAGTACACCCACCCGCACGATGGACAGACCGGACGGGGCCGGTCCGAAAGGTTCACCTCATGCATCGGGGTCGCACACCGTCCACAGAAGCGCGGACGGCCCGGATCCGGCAGACCACTGGGGTCCACGGGGGTTGATCCGTTCGCCAGTCCCATGGGCGTGTTCCTTCGGTGGCATGGCGATGAGAACAGCGGCGCGTCCGGACAATCGGCGAGGTGCGCGAGGTGCGCGGCCCAACCTGCCGACCACGGTAGAATACGGCAACAAACTTTGACCGGTGATGTCCGGACCCTGAGGGAGATCATCATGGGGCTGAATCGACGCAGGATCCTGCACGGATCATCGATGGGTGGTCTTTTGCTCGCCGCAATCGCTTGTGGGGATGAAGGGGCATCGGCCAAGCCGGGCAGTGCCTCGAAGCCCGGTGCGAACACCGAGGTGAACTCGGCAACTGGCAAGGGCACTCCAACCGTGGTGGCGTTCACGGGTGCGCCCCTCGAGATCAAGGCATCCGACAAGGAACTTCTGGAAGCCGCCAAGCCGGAAGGCAAGGTCATTGTCTACTCAACGACCGACAGTGCCAGCGCCAAGCCGCTGATTGCGGACTTCAATGCCCGCTTTCCGGAAATCAAGCTCGATTACCAGGACCTCAACAGCACCGACCTCTTCAACAAGTTCACCGCCGAATCCGCTGCGGGGACAGAGACCGCCGATGTGCTTTGGTCATCGGCGATGGACCAGCAGATGAAGATGATGCAAGACGGCCTTGGCGGGTCGTACCAGTCTCCCGAAGCTGACAAGCTGCCCCAGTGGGCCAAGTATCAGGAACCCGGGAAAACTGCGTGGGGAACCACGTTGGAACCCTTCGCATTTGTCTACAACAAGAAGTTGCTCCCTGCGGACGCTGTTCCAAAGGATCACACCGCGCTCATCAAGTTGCTCACGGAAAAGACGGACCTTCTCAAGGGCAAGGTCACCTGCTATGACCCGGAGAAGAGTGGCACTGGCTACCTTGCGAACAGTCGTGACGTGACCAACTTTCCGGCGTTCTGGGACCTCGTTGCTGCGCTTGGCAAGGCAGATGTGAAGCTCTACACCAGCACCGGGACGATGGTCGAGAAGATCCAGTCCGGCGAACACATCTTTGGCTTCAACATCATCGGATCCTACATCCTCCCGAAGTTGAAGACCGACGCGGCGACCCTTGGCATGGTCTTCCCTCAGGACTACACCATCGGCTTCTCCCGGGTGGCGTTCATTGCCAAGAAGTCGAAGCGCCCGAACTCTGCCAAGCTGTTCCTGGACCACCTGATATCGAAGCGTGGACAGGACATCCTTGCCAAGCAGTCACTTCTCTACCCATCGCGTACCGATGCGGAAGGCGAAGCCACAGCCGCGGGTCTCCAGAAGGAACTGGGCGACAAGCTGAAGCCGATCCCGGTTTCGAACCAGGTCCTCGATGCGCTCGACCAGACGAAGCGTCTTGCGTTCATCGAGAAATGGCAGAAGGGGTTGGGTCGCAGCTAGGACACGTGCCACTTGAAGCAGTAGGCGAAGCTTGTTGACCGATGGTGGCAACGGTCCCGTCGACGCTTGCCCAACCGTGGACACGGAAACGTCCTTTCGGTAGGTACGCGGTCGTCGCGACCGTTGCCACTCTTGTTCTGTCACCCTTGCTGCTGATTGCGTACCAGAGTTCACTGAACGGGCCGTTCTTCGCCGAGAGTTCGCACTTCGATCCCGGTGCCTGGCGGTATGTCCTCGGCGCGCGACAGTTCTGGCGTGCATTCGGCACTTCGGCCATCGTGGCGACAGGCATGGTCGTCATTGGGGTGCCTTTTGGCGCCGTCCTGGCTTTCATCATGGTCCGCACGGACATTCCCGGCCGTCGCATCCTGGAACCGGCTGTCCTCATTCCGATCTTCCTTTCCCCCATCGTCACCGCCTTCGGATACATGGTTGCGATCGGGCCGGTCGGTTTCATCTCACTCTGGGTGAAATCAGTGGTCGGATCGGTTCCATGGAACATCTACGGATTGCCGTCACTCATAGTGATCGCCGCGCTGACCCACGTCCCGCACACCTACCTCTACGTGTCGACAGCGTTGCGTTCCGTCAACCCGGAACTCGAGGAAGCGGCTCGGACGCTCGGCGCGCCACCCTGGAGAGTGGCCATCGACATCAGCCTGCCACTCGTTCGCCCGGCGCTGTTGTTCAGTGCATCACTGACCTTCCTGCTCGGGTTGGAACTCTTTGGCCTGCCCCTGGTGCTTGGTGATCCTGCCGGGCTTCTCGTCCTCACGACATACCTGTTCAAACTCACGACCCTCCTCGGAGTTCCCTCCTACCAGATGATGGCGGTGGTCGCCCTCAGTATCGTCGTGGTCACGCTCCCCCTTGTCGTCGTTCAGAGGCACCTTCTGGGACAGGCTAGCCGGTTCGCGACAATCCGCGGGCGCGGACTTGCCCTCCGGCCTCTCAGGCTCGGACTATGGCGGTGGGTTGCGCTTTCGGTTGTGGTGGCCTGGCTCTTGCTGACCGTCGCCATCCCGCTAGGGGGCATCCTGCTCCGATCTGTTGTCAAGACCTGGGGGGAAGGCGTCACACTTTCGAGCGTCCTGACGCTCGACCACTTCCTCGGTCTGGCGGACTACCCGAACCTGATACGTGGGATCGTAAACACGATCGCCCTCGGAGTGATCGGTGGCGCGATATCGGTCGGGTGTTACCTTGTGGTTGGACTGACACAACACCGATGGTCATCCCGCGGAGTTGCGGTACTGGACTTCATGGTGCTCATCCCGCGGGCAATCCCCGGACTGGTCGGCGGTCTCGCGTTCCTCTGGCTGATCCTGTTCATTCCGGCATTGCGACCACTGCGCGACTCGATGATTGCCGTCTGGCTGGCCTACTCAACCGTCTGGCTGGCCTACGGACTGAGGTTGATTTCCACAGCACTGTTGCAGGTGGGTCCGGAACTCGAGGAAGCGGCCCAGACCGCAGGCGCATCGCCACTGCGCGTCCGCTGGGAGATCACCATTCCGCTTGTTCGCCTCGGACTTGTTGGCAGTTGGCTACTCATCTTCATGATGTTCGCTCGCGAATACTCGACCGGGGTCTATTTGTTCGGAGCCGGAACCGAAGTCATCGGGTCACTCATTGTTTCACTCTGGGGGGCGGGTGGCCTTGACCTGATCGCTGCCCTGTCGGTCGTAAGTGTGGCCATCGTCAGTCTGGCGCTCGCAACCGCGTTGCGCCTGGGGGTCCGCCTGCATGACTGACCAGACCCCAATCCTGACCATCGAGACCGTCGACAAGTCGTTCGGCGCCACGGCGGTTCTCCAAGGCGTGTCCGTCACCCTCCATGAGGGTGAGGTCGTGGCACTGCTCGGTGCCTCCGGCAGTGGGAAAACCACCTTGCTCCGAGTTGCCGGCGGACTTGAAGTTCCGGATCGTGGCCGGATCAGCATCGGCTCGTCCGTCGTCTTTGACGCATCCGCCGGGATTGACATTCCTGCCGAAGGTCGCAACCTCGGGTTCGTCTTCCAATCCTATGCGTTGTGGCCCCACATGACCGTCGCCTCGAACGTCAGCTACGGGTTGCGCCTTCGGGGTGTCTCGGCCACTGAACGGGAGGCACGCGTCCTCGCCGGTCTCGAACGCCTCGGACTGGGCGCGCTAAGCCGTCGCTACCCGCACCAGTTGTCCGGCGGACAGCAGCAACGGGTTGCGTTGGCGCGGGCCCTGGTCTATGAGCCACCGATCGTCCTGCTCGACGAACCGTTGTCAAACCTTGATGCAAACCTCCGTGACGAGGCCCGGGCCTGGTTGAGGGAACTGATCGTCACACTTCGGCTAAGTGCCCTGTTTGTCACGCATGATCAAGTTGAGGCATTGGCAATTGCGGACCGCGTGGTACTCCTGAACCGTGGGACTGTTGAACAGGTGGGAACTCCGGACAGCCTCTACGGTGACCCGAGATCCCTCTTTGCCGCCACATTCCTGGGGACCAACAATGTGTTCCCCGTGACAATCGACCCGACGTCCGGACAGACCGGCGGCCAGACCGACGGGACAACGTTGGTCAGTTGCGGGCCGCATCGCATCAGAGGCACGACCCGCTCGAATCCCGGCGACACTCCAACATCCACGGCCGTCATCCGGCTGGAACGGGTTGGCGTCAACCCGGCACTGCAAGTGGACCCGGACTGGACGACCCTCTGGCTACCGCTGCGTACATCCCTGTATCTGGGTGAACGCTGGGAACACGTGTTTGACTTGAACGGTCACGCCTTCCGCGCCTGGGGACCGAAGAGACTGGACAAGGGCCTTCATGCCGTGAACCTGCCAGTGGATGGCGTCTGGGTGTTCTAAGCCCAGACACCATCGGACAACCGGGAGTTACGGTGCACCGTTACCGCTTGGGGCAACCGGGATTGACAGGTTGAGGAAGGCATCGCCCAGAGGGGAAAGGCGAACCACGCCAGTCGCGCGGTCCAGATGCAACTTGCCCTTCGCAAAGTACTGGACGACGTTGTCACCTTCAACGACTTCGGGAGTGACGGGTTGACCGAGCAACGAAGTTCCACCGACAGCGTCGTAGTACGAAAGGAACCCGAACGAAACGTAACGACCGGTCTCAGCGAAGTACCGGCGCTGATCGGAGGAACCTTCGTCGGGGGTCTCGGCAAAGGTCAAGCCGGCAGCCGCGACGTACTCGGATCCGAGATTGCCAATGCTTGCGATGCCTGTTGTCGGGTCAAGGTCAAGGCGCACGTTCTGGAAGAGTTGGGTTCCGGCCGCGGTCGGTGGCGCGATTGGCAGGCCTGTCCACTGGAAGCCACCGGCCGCTGCGATGCCATCGACCATGGGGATCGAAAGCGGTTGACTGGTGATGGGGACAAACCGGTTGCCATCCGAAGTCGGGACAACAAATGGCGCCTGAACAAGGACAGCCACGATTGACGGTGACGTCAGCGGAGCGTGCAAAAGCCGGCTTTCCGGATTTTGGGTGGTCGGCAGGGTCACCCACTTGCCCGCGAGTTCGTCCCATCGACCCAAGAAAACGCCAAACTCGCTGGTGCCACGGGGCAGATCTTCCAGACGGTAGACGATCCCCAGTTCGACGCTCTTGGGAACGGCACGGAGTTCGCGTCCAGTCGCGGCATCCGCTATCCGTACATCGTAGGGCGTGCCGGCAACGGCAAGGAAGCTCGCTTCTTCAGGGTGTTGCCCGCTTGGCGGGTCGTTCAAGACGGTCGTCTCTGACAGCGCGAACCGGACCTGGGAATAGGTGATCGTGCTCCCGTACCGGACGATGCCCGGCGCATCAGGCCGGGCCACTGGCACAAACGCGACATCGACATCGGAGGTGAACGCACCTGCCGGTATCGAGATGCTTGCGAGGCCATCACCGGCGATGGTCAACCCCCCACCACTCGGGATGCGGGTCTTGACCATCGGCGCAGCCGCTGCGGGCACGCGGGTAGGCAAGGTACTTGTCGCGGTGGGAGACGGGGTCGCCGTCGCGGTCGGCGTCCTTGTCATCGTCGACGTCTTGGTAGCGGTTGGCTCGGGCGTACCGGTGGGTGCCGGTGTACCGGTCGGTCCGGTTGTCGGAGTGATGGTGGATGTGGCAGGTGTCGCGACGGTCAGATCACTGACCTCCGACGGGGATCCACTCACGATCTGGTAGGGACCAGCCGCCGTGCCGGCGAAGGCCGACGACGACGAACTCGCCACCAGTGATGCCACCAGAGGCAGCTGCACTCCGGTCGCGAGAACCGGCTCCCAACTGATTGAGGCCACCGGAGTGGAAACGGCATTCGTTGACGACTGGGTTCGCCAGAGTTCCGTGCGGTCGCCGACCGTTACGGCAGCCATCAGGCCAGTGGCGCTGTACGCCGACAACGCCGTAGTCCGCGTGGTGGGGATGGCGTTCGAGGTGCCGTTTATGGGAGTCCAGACACCGGCCGACCGCCGGAGGATGCCGGTTCCGGAAGCGGAAGCGAAGGCCGTGCCCTGAAGGACAACGAAATCCGATATCTCTCCGGACCCGGTCAGGGCCGGTACCGGCGCGCAAGTGTCGAGACCGACGCCACACTCCCAGATCCCGTCCTGATCACCGACGAAGAGGGTGTCACCGAGACGGAGGACCGAACTCACCGACGACGTGGCGGTCGAACGCGCGGGGGACACCACGAGGGAGGTCGACGTCGTGAGATCGACTTTGACAACACTGCCGTTGGAGGTGCCAACGTACGCAATGCGCGGGCCGAACAGGGAAAGGGCCGTGAACGAACCGGAAGACGGTACGGCGAGTGGTGTCGACTGCCAGGCAGTTGCGCCAGGCACGATCACGAACAGTCCCGTGGGCGCGAGTGCGTAGACACGTTGGGAGGTCTGTTCGACGGCAAGTGCCGAGATGCGCCCCGAGGGGAGGCCGTTACTCATCGGCGTCCATGATCCCGGGGAACCGGAACCACCAGTACCCGTGGAAACGATGGCGAAGACCCCATCAGACGTGGCGACGTACTTCGAGGACCCATTGACGACGACGTCGTAGACCGCCAGGCTTGCCAATGGCCCGAAAACGGGTGCCGCGGTCACGGAACCGGTTGCACCACCGGGAATGAGTACGACGGAGAGGACAAATCCGATTGCGACGATGATTGAGAGTGATTGGCGTTGGCCACTCACAGATGACACAAGGTTCAGGGCACCGTGAAGCGCACGGCGGACCAGCCCCCGCGGACGGACTTGGCCGCGCACCTCACGTCCCGCGGGCACGTGTACGGCGGTGACGGATTCACGCACGTCCTACTCTCCCCGGCGCTCATCGCACCTTCGTTGGATACCTGCATACCTCGTGAAACGGGCGAAGCCCTCACGGCAGCAGAAATTCAAGTGACACCATAGCCTATCCCTGCGGGATGAGTTCAGTCAGGCAAAGCCTTCGGACGTATCCTGACGCAGGCGCCTCGCGGTAAGGGTAACAATGCCCCGCGGTTCGCTGCACATGGTACCTGCCAGACTGCCAATCTGACGCTGTCAATCCGGTTGCATCACCGGAAGCCAAACCGCCATTGCACCGGGGTCCCGGTTTGCCCACGCGAAGTAGGGCACAGCGGTAAGCATGACGGCCCGCCAGTCCTTCGGGGCACGAGTGCGGTGCACGGGCGCCGTGGGACCGGCATCACCACGCATCGAGCCAACTCCTCCCAGCGCGTGCGGACAACCAGGCAACCCCTCAAGCGACTTCACTTCCCACCCCGCCCGAGGATCGATCGCAAGCGCCGCCAGTTCTGTGCCTGGATGATCGGTAGCCTCGACGCAGTGGACGACTGGGCCTCGCATCAGGGCAACCCGGCCGGCGTTTGACGCGACACGCGGATGTGCCTCGATGAGGCGTGTGCTCATCGGCAGATCAAGAACGATGCGGTCACCACTCGCAAATCGCCTCGTCAGTGGCCAGTACGCGCCAACGGGCACATCTTCGGAGACCTGCGGACCAATGGCAACCGAGGCGCCTTCCGCCCATGAAGGGATGCGGAGGTGAAGCGTTGCGGGCACATCCGGCGCGTCGAGGACATCGATGGTGACCGTTCCGTCCCAGGGGTACGCGGTCTCGACTGCACACTGGAACCTACCCGCTCCCGGAACCAGCACGTCAATCAACGCCGATGCATACGTGTGGAGGTACACCGCACGATCCGCGACTGATACGAGATATCCCGGCAGGCTCATCAGAAGGCGCGCGATATTCGGTGGGCAGCACGCCGTGCCAAACCACGGCTGCCGACGGTGCCGGCCTCGGTCAGAAAGTGGGTTCTGGTAGAAGTACGTCTCACCATCAAGGGACAATCCGGCCAGGATGCCGTTGTAGAGGGCCGTCTCCATGGCCTCGGCGAACCGCGCCTCACCGGTTCCGATGAGCAGTCGCCACGACCACATGAACCCGCCAATCGCCGCGCACGTCTCGGCGTACGCCGTGTCATTCGGAAGTTCGTAGTCCTCGCCAAACGCCTCGCCCTGCCAGCGCGCCCCAAGGCCGCCAGTCACGTACGCCTTGCGCTCAAACGCACTCTGCCACAGGGCATGTGCGGCCCCGCCAAATCCCTTGTCACCGGTCTCCATCGAGACGTCCGCAAGGGCGCAGGCGAGGTACGTGAGACGCACTGCATGCCCTACGGCCTCGGCTTGTTCGCGGACTGGGAGGTGGTCCTGATGGTAGGGCGATCCGCCAACGACGGGTGGCTGCTGGCCACGCATCTCCAGCAGGAATACCGCCTCGTCGAGGTACCGACGGTCGCGGGTCTCCCGGAACAGTTCGACCATCGCGAGTTCGATTTCCTGGTGCCCGTCGGTGCCTCGTCGCGCAGTCGGGCTGAACATCGTGCAGATGTGATCGGCCAACCGGATCGCGACATTCAGGAGGGTGCGCCTGCCACTGGCACGATGGTGCGCGATGGCCGCCTGGATCAGATGACCGGCGCAATACATCTCGTGCTTGTTGGTGAGATCAGCCCAACGGTCAGATGCAAGGTCGAACATGAAATAGGTGTTGAGATATCCGTCGGCCTGCTGGGCACTCGCAATGGCCGAGACAACCGACTCCAACCGGTGCTCCAGTTCAGCGTCGGGGTGTGTCGCCAGCGAAAATGACACTGCTTCCACCCATTTATACACATCCGAATCATTGTAATAACGCCCGTTGAAGTCCCCGCCGATCGCCCCGGATGCCCGATGGAAGTTCGCGATGCGACCAGTGGCTTCAAGCTGGTCATGCTGCTGCCGAAGGGTGACCTGGCGGACCAGATCAAGCCGGGCTTCCCAGAAGCCACCGCGGAGGCGGACGGCGTCGAGGGCAACCGGCAACAACCGGGCGCCGGGGGTGAGCGAACTCTCGAGGACAACGGTTCGGGTCACTTGATGGCCTTTCAGGCGGTCGGTACATGCGGCCCGGAAGCAACGACGCTCACCGGGGCTGGCACATCCCCTCCCGGGCGACGAAGTATTCCGAGGAGTGCGACCAGATATAGCAGGCTATTCAGGCCGAAGACCAGACGCAAGTCAAATCCGGCTAGCGCGCCGGTGACAAGAGGGCTGATGGCCGTTCCGAGTAGCGTCGCGCTAGAGATAACCCCGAATGCCGTCCCCTTGGACGCAGACGGTACCCGGGTATTCGCGAGGCTCATGACCAGGGTCACCGTCCCGCCCGCGAACAGTCCGATCAGGACACGCATGATCAGAAACTGCATTGGCGTCTCGACAAGTGCCATCGGTGCGCACAGGAAGACACCGGCGACAAGTGACGCCACGAGAAGCGGATGGACCCGCCATCTCGATGCCACGACGCCACCAAGTCCGGCCGAGACGCCCATCGCCCCCGCTCCAAGAGAGACAACCAATCCGGAAAACGAAGCGACCTCGTTGTCAGGCGTGCCGAGATGAGCAACAAACAGCGGCAGGATTGGCCCGTATGAGCGATCGACCATCTGGGTAAGGAATAACGCGCCAAGGATGGACCCGAACCCTGGCAACGCTGTCGTGAGACGAAGATCATTCATCCCATCCCGGGTGCCATTTGCGATCCGGTTCAGGAAACTGCCGACCGAGGGAGGTGCAAGTCCCGGGTCGGGGTTGATCGGCGACGGACCCGCGCTGCGGGCGCCAATGGCCCGGTCATCATCTGCCAACACCAGCAACAAGAGGAAACCAACGGCGACGACGCCAGCCCCGCTGAAGAATGATGCTCTCAAGCCGTAACGATCGGCGATGAAACCCGCCGAGACCGGTCCGGCAATCGTGCCGAAGATCTGGGCACCCTGAAGCAACGCAATCGCAATGCTAGCGCGCGCCGGTGGCGTGACCGTCACGAGGTACGCAAGCGTCATCGAATTCACGCCACCGAAGATGCCCAACGCGGCGCGAAGGATGACCACGTGCCAGATTGAGGTCGCCATGGCCATCAGGGTGTAGACCACGACACACACCGCCAAGGCCCGTTGCACCATCCGCTTCCGCCCGTGCCGATCCGCAACGATCCCCCAGAGTGGGGACGAGAATGCCGACAGAAGCGGGGCGATCGCGAACAGGACCCCGCCGAAAAGGGCGATCTGCCCGACGCCGGTCACACCCAGAAACTGGGCATACAGGGGAAGCAGGGGGATGACGAAGTTGAAGCCGAAGAACGCGATGAAGACGGCAGTCGCCATTCCAACGGCGTTCCGCCACCAGGCCCGATCGTGGTAAACCGGTTCCTGATCAGGACCCTTCGGGGCAGTGTCCTGCCCGAGCAGACCGGCTTGCCCAGGCGCAGAAACGTCCCCGATCACGGAAGTCATCCCGGTTCAATCTGCGACCATTTCCTGGCGCCGGATGAAACGAGCGACCGGTGTGACGCCACCGGAAACCCGGTTGCCTGGCCGAACCAGAACCTCGACGGTCCCAACAGGAGCAAGCAAGTCAGTACGCGAACCGAACCGCAGCATGCCAAGACGGTCGCCGGCGCGGACCGCTTCACCGGGCCACCGCCAGGTCACGATGCGCCTGACCAGGAACCCCACGATCTGCACCACAACGATGGGGACTGTGTTGTCGCGTCCCGGATCGGACTGGGGCAGGCGAACGTTGAACCCGAGAAGTTGCCTCGCATTGTCACCGGCGCCGGCGACAAGGAAGGCCGGGAGGGCACGACCGGGTTCCTGGCGACGGGCAACCAGATCGGCGTCGACTGGTGCACGGTTCACATGGACATCGAGTGGCGACAGGAAGATCACGACACGGGTCGCACGACCGGTCAGGTGCCATGAACTGTCAACTTCGTCGACAGCCGTTACCAAGCCATCCGCCGGGCTGTAGAGGGTGCCTTCAACCGCCGGACACTCCCGATCCGGATCGCGGAAGAACCACGCCACCCAGACGGTGAACGCCAATCCGGCCCAACCGGCCCAACGGCGCCAAGTCGCAGCAAAAGTCGCGATGACCGTGGCTGCGACAACGAAGGGAATACCCTCACTCACCGCGCTATCGTGGCGGGATGTGGCCGTGGGACGCGTCGTCACTCGTCGGTCGGCCCGGTGCGCTGCAGCCTGAGTTCAATGGCCGGGCCCGAGAGCAGGTAGATGCAGCATATGCCAAGAAGGGCTTTCGGTTCGATCACCAGCAAACCCGGGATGACGACTATCGCAAAGGCCCAACGCAAGGGCCTTGGGAGGAATTTCAGCGCCGTGTTGAACTTGGGGAAGCGGATGGTCGTGACCATGAGAAGCGCCAATCCGCTCGCGGCGATCACAAGCAAGCCCTGCGGAAGTTCAGGTGCATAGACACTCAGGAGCGCCAGACACGAACCAGCCATCGGTGTGGCCAGGCCAAGGAAATAGCCTTTGGTCTTCACGAGCGGAAACCGGGCAAGTCGGACGGCACCGCAGGCAACGAATGCGATCGTCGTGGCGGTCCCGACCGGTCCGAAGTTCCGGAGGTCGGCTTGATAAGCCAGGAACGCCGGCGCGACAACGAAGCCGATGACGTCACACAGTGAGTCGAGCATCTCACCAAATGGCCCTTCGACATGAAGGGCGCGGGCGGCTGCACCATCAAGCCCGTCGAAGAAGACCGCAAATATGATCAGTGTCGTCGCAAAGAGGTAGTCGTTCGCGTTACTGGCAAGGATTGAAAGTACGCCGCAACTCAGTCCGCACAGGCTGAGCGCCAAGGGGATGAGCGCTGCGCGCGACGATCCCTGATCTGACGCATCCGAAGACGGGGTCATGGTCATCCGTGGCATCCTTTCCATCGTATCCCCAATATGAACGCGCCGTCAATCCCTAGTGATGCGTTGACGCCCTGAGTTCATCGAATTGGCAGGTTCCAGTGATCGCTGGAAGCGAGGTGACGACCGTGATCAACTATGTGCAACGGATCATCGGCGCGGTAAGCCAGCGGTTTGCCGGAGGGATCCCGGCCCAATCGCCGGCAGCCGATGCGTCACTTTCACGCACCGGCCACGAAATCGCTGATCCCGGTCGGAGCCTGCGCGTCCTCGTCGTTACATACAACCCGTGGGTAGACGCCTCTTCCGGGACCCGCCTCGCGTCGCACATGGGTTGGTATGACCCGCATCAGTTGGTCGCGGCCTACGTAGAGGACGTCGCCGCGTGCAGCCACGGCAATCTCACGTACGAAATCGTCGCCCACGAGACCATCGACGGGTTTCCCGCCCACCGCGACGGCCATCGCTACACCCTGACCGAGTTCCTCGAGTGTTGGGAGCGCCGCTCGGGGTTCCACACTCCCGACGAAGCCGACTACGACCCCATCTTGGCCAGCCACGATGTCATCAACCGGATCAATGATGGCGACATCGACGAGTTGTGGATCATGGCGCCCCCTTACACCGGGTTCTACGAGTCGCACATGGTCGGTCCGGGCGCGTTCTGGTGCAATTCCCCGGGTCATGTGCCCGGTCCGCGTCTTCGGGGGGTGCAGGCATCCCGCCGCTTCGTGGTGATGGGCTTCAATTACGAACGCGAGGTGGGATGCATGCTTGAGAACCTCGGTCACCGGACGGAATCAATGCTGTCGGAGGTGTATCGGGGCACTCGTGGGGACGCCAATCTCTGGGAACGCTTCACGAAGTATGAAAAGATTGCGCCCGGGCGGGCGGCGCTTGGCAACGTGCATTTCGCGCCGAACAGCACGCACGATTACGACTGGGGCAACCGGCGACCAGTCATGAGCGAGTGCGATGCCTGGCAAACCTTCCCGACCCTTGACGCGCCAGTGAGGCGCGTCACTTGTGCGGATTGGGGCGGAGGAGACATGCGCGCACACCATCTCTGGTGGTTCCGCCACCTTCCACACGCCGCTGGCCAGACGGCAGGCGTCTCGAACAACTGGTGGGCGTACGTACGAGACCCAAACCTCGTCAACTGCGCTTAGGGGCAGGTTTGTCCACCGGGCAATGACCCCCGCGCCAGCAGGAACTGGCGATGGGGGCCACATCCGGTTCGGGGGTGCGCCCTAGAAGGTCGTGCGAAGGTTCTGGGTCTGACCCGTCTCAGCGGCCCGGTACGCAGACTCGATGATCTCGATCACGTGGCGGGCGTGTTCGGCAGTGACAATCGACGGCTTGCCCTCGTTGATCCAGTCGACCAGCTGCATGATGTCCTCGTAGACGTGTTCCTCGCCAATGCCACGATGCGGTTCTGTCACGTGGGGTAGGAGGTATTGCCGACCTGACGGCCCGTAACTGTCGGCGACATCACGACCCGGATAGTCAAACGGCGTACCGTTCATGGTCAGGCCAGTGATCGTGCCACCCGTCCCGAAGTAGCTGCCCATGAACCCCTCGGTCACTCTCCCGGCGGCGGTGCCGTAGGCCAGGGCGAAGATCGCGTTCCCGAAGTCAATTGAGATGAGCGTGTTGTCATCGGCATCGCAGACGACCTGCTGGCCACGAAACTCGCGGGTGGGGATGCGCGTGCCACTCATCGCTGAAACCCGCTTCGCGGATCCAAGGACGCCGGTGAGGCCGTGTAGGGCATACACCGTCATGTCGTAGAGGGGTCCACCACCGGGCTTGCGGTAGTACCACGAGGGATCAATGTTGGAAAGCACATCGGTGCCCTGCCTAACCTTCTCGTTCTCGTGGTAGGTCCCGAACGCCGCGCCACAGGCGGCCCACACGAGGGTGCCGAGGGCACCTTCCTGGATCAGTTCGCGGATGCGTTGGTTATGGGGACGCAACATCTCACCCGGTGACGCCACAATCCGCAAGTTCTTTGCACGGGCGGTCTCGATGAGGTCATCAGCCTCATCGACGGTGGTCGTCATGGTCTTGTTGAAGTGGAGGTGCTTCCCGGCGGCGAGGGCTTGGCGGCCTTGTTCGTAGTGTGCACCGATTGGCGATGCGATGGTCACGGCATCGATGTCGCCATGGGCAAGCATCTCCTCATAACTCGTGAAATGCTGAGTGATGTTCCACTTCTCCGACGCGGCGGCGGCGCGACCGGGAACGGGATCGCACACTGCCTGGAGGCGGACACGGTCCTGAACATCTGCAAGGGCGAGGTGAGGCAGGATGCCCCGGACAGAAATGCTTCCTGCGCCAGCGACACCAAGTCGCACGATCTTTGCCATGGCCGTCGTCTCCTCAGCTGGTCGCACCGGTACCGGCGTCATCAGGACACCATTCCGCGACGCCTGTTCCGCACCGCGGCTCACTCGCGGAAACGTCTTGCAGCGCCCCCGGGGCGACCACCCGGCAGCATAGCATCGGCGCAGCGCAAACCGCCCCGACACCTGCCCTAGCCCCCCTGGAACCGTAGCCATGCGCACCAGGGCAGCGGAAGCAAATCGTGGTGGTGCAACCAGTGCCGGCGGTCCAGGAATGGAGCCACCGTCCCGGACCGGCGACTTCACCGATACCCGATCTGGCGGACATGGGCGTGAACGAACTGCCGTCGCATGCCAAAAGAAACGTCCCCCAATCAGATGCCTGATCGGGGGCCGTGACGACGGGCAGGACGGGGACGTTGCGGCTAGCCGTCGCGTCGTCGAGCAGGACGGGGGGCGGGGCGTCGAGCAAGTCGCGGTGGGGCGAACGGACGCCGGCCAGTGCGAGCTGTCGACGGTTCTGAAGAGGTTTCGGACGGATGGGCTTCCACCTCTGACCAGGACGGCGCGCGAACAGCATGCCGGGGAAGCGGTTCGGAACGGCCCGCCCACGGTGCCCGACGCGCGTCGGAGGCGAACCCACTCTGGCCACCGCCGCGGTACCCGCCAGACCCACCCGGGCGCGGACCGCGGTCGTTGCCACGGTAGCCACCGGCATCACGGCTGCCGCCCTGGTTCATGTCACCGGCCATGTCGGCCGGTTCGGCAACCCGGACCAAGACCGTACGGCCACGGATCATCGTGGACTCGAGTGCGCTGAGGATGACCCCGGCAAGTTCGCCCGGGACATCGACCACGGAGTGGTATTCCTGGATCGAGATCGAGCCGATTGACCTCCCGGGGACATTCGCCTCTGAGGCAATCGCGCCCACGAGATCCTGGGGTCGCACACCGGTGGCACGTCCGGCGCCGATGAAGATGCGCGTTATCGATCGTGACCCGTCCGAGACACGGGTGGCGCGCGCGGGCGCCTCGCGGGCCTGCGCTTCAAGCCGTTCGGCCTCGACGGCAGCCGACACCAGGATCGATCCAAGTGTTGACCCGTCGCGACCGGCGGTACGCGCGGTGTCCCACAAGCGCAGGGCAGCGGCGGCGATGGCCGCAGCGTCAAACTGTTCCGCGAGTTCGGCGACCAGTCCCTCGTAGGGACCGAGGTTGCCGGCAGCGATGGCCGTGGCAACCGTCACCTGCGCCGCTGCCCGGCGCTTGATCGCAACATCACCGAGGGTCGGCGGTCGCTTCCGGATGATCTTCGCCCGCAAGGCCATCTCGATCTGGCGCATCGCCCGTCCGTCACGAGGCGTGACCAGAGTGATTGCCTCGCCCTCGCGCCCGGCGCGTCCGGTACGGCCAATCCGGTGCACATAGACTTCCGGGTCCCACGGCAGGTCGAAGTTGATGACGTGAGTGACCCCGGCAACGTCAAGGCCACGGGCTGCAACGTCGGTCGCAACCAACACTTCGACGGCACCATCACGGAACCGGCGCATGACGCGTTCGCGTTCGGCCTGCGCCATGTCGCCATGGAGTCCAGCGGTGCGATAACCGCGCCCGTGCAAACGCTCGGCAATGTCATCCACGGCGCGACGGGTCGCGCAGAACACGATCGTCGGGCCAGGGGCCTCGACGTCGAGGATGCGTCCAAGGGCCTCACCCTTCTCCATGCCGCCGAGGTCGTAAGCGACTTGGGTGATCTGGGGCACCATCGCCTGGCTTGGCGTGACCGAGATATGTTCCGGACTGCGCATGAAGCGGGTGGACAGTCGGACGATAGGCGCGGGCATCGTTGCGGAGAAGAGGGCAATCTGCACTGGGGGCAGTCCCTCCGGAAGCTTGACAATCGGCGCCTGGTTCCGCGCGGCTGGCGCGCCGGGCATGCAGGACAGGCTTGCCTCGACGTCGTCGATGAAGCCCATGTCGAGCATCTCGTCGGCCTCGTCGAGGACAGCGACGCGGACGGCGGAAAGGTCCAAGGTGCCCCGCCTGAGATGGTCAAGCATGCGTCCCGGGGTCCCGACGACGACGTGGGCACCGGATCGGAATGCCTGTAACTGGCGTTCGTACGACTGGCCTCCGTAGACCGGCACGACGCCGAGGTGGCGGAAACGGGCCATCGCGCCAAGGGCCTTGGCCACCTGAATCGCGAGTTCGCGGGTCGGAGCGAGAACGAGTGCCTGGGGCTTGCGGATCGATGTGTCAATGCGTTCCAGGATCGGAATGCCATAGGCGGCAGTCTTGCCGGTACCCGTCTGGGCCTGCCCAATGACATCACGCCCCGACAGGAGAAGGTTGATCGTCGCCTCCTGGATTGGGGTCGGTGTGCGGTAGCCGAGTTCGACAATGGCACGCATGAGTGGTGCGCTAAGTTCGAAGGCGAGGAACCCGTTGGGCGCCTCTGGTTCGGCGATCGGATGGTCGTCGGTCATCTCGTCCATGCCGGATAGTTCGACGTCTTCCATCGGCGTCTCGGTCATTCGTTCTGTCGTTACCAAGGTCTGGGTTCCACACTTTCGATCGGGGGACACCTCTCGTCGCTCCGGCATCCTTCCGGAACG
>SXGU01011307.1_pt1 | contig 18695 bp, 17 predicted proteins | sample 3174531 | NCBI WGS metagenome assembly SXGU01 (sample SAMN11356863, study PRJNA531348) | freshwater metagenome | isolation source: freshwater sample F1-140 | place: China: Fuxian Lake, Yuxi | collected 2017-12-25 | reverse complement strand
GCGGACTTGCCCCGGCTTCTGGCAGCGGCGCAAGGTGCCGCAGTCGTCGTCGGCTCGCGCTGGCATCGGGCGGACAGCTTGCCCGGCTGGTCGTTGCCCCGGCGCGCGCTGACCGGCCTGGGCCACATCATGACAAAGCATGTCCTGCGCGTGCCACAGGATGCCTCGGGAGCGCTGCGGCTGTATGACCTGCGGCAGATTCCCCAGGCGCTCTTCACGCTGGTCCAGTCCCGCAGCTACGGCTTTTTCTTCGAGTGCATGTTCATCTTTGTGCACAACGGCTTCCTGATCCGCGAAGTGCCAATCGTCCTGCCTGCCCGCACCTACGGCCACTCCAAGATGACCTTCGGCGAGGCGGCGCGAAGCGGACGCTTCCTCCTTCAACTGGCGTGGGCGCGGTGCCGCCACCCGGAGCGCTTCCGCCTGCCCGCTGGTGTGCATCGCATGGACCCGGCATTGCACGACCCGCAGCACTGGGACTCTTACTGGTCAGGCAAGACCGACGCGAGCGGGTGGCTTTATGACGTTGTGGCGGGCATCTACCGGCGCGGTGTCATCATGCCCTACCTCGGGCGGTTTGTGCGGCGGCACTTTCCGGAGGGCGCGCCGCTGCTTCATGCAGGCTGCGGCAGTGGCCAGGTGGATGTTCCCTTGCACGGACGCGTCCGCATCACGGCGGTGGACATTTCGCCCGCCGCGCTGCGGCTTTACGCCAGGCACAACCCCATCGCCGCACGCATCGAGCAGGCCGACATCTTCCGGCTGCCATTTGCGGACGCGACTTTCGACGGCGTTTACAACCTCGGCGTGATGGAGCACTTCACTCGTGACGAGGTCGCGCGCATCCTCACTGAATTCCGCCGAGTGCTGCGGCCCGGTGGCAGGCTGGTGCTGCTCTGGCCCACGACGAGCGCGCCCAGTGTGTGGGTGTTGCGTGCTGTGCATTGGTTCCTCGCCCAAGTGGTGCACCGTTCAGCACCGCTGCATCCGCCGGAGATTTCATTGCTGCGCGGCCGGGCCGACGCCGAGGAGCACCTGCGCAGGGGCGGATTCAAGCTGGCCCATTATCACTACGGCCCGGGAGACCTCTTCATTCAGGCAGTGATTGTCGGCGTTCCCACAGAGCAAGCCCGCTGCTGAACAAGGGCCCATCTTCCCAGCCCTGGGAACATGGTGGGAACGCTCCGTGGCCGGCCTCGTCGTTCTGAGCCACGAGGCCGATCGCAGCGTGGCCAAAGCCTCATGCACGGGCTGCCTACCGTCCTATTGCGTGCGCCAGGTTGCACTCCGGCTCGCGGAACTTGGGATTTGGAACTTGCCCGCCGGTCATGTAGTTTCCCCGTCCTGAAATTGAACCAGCATCATGAGTGACGATCCGACGAACACAGAAACCGACGCCGCGCAGGGGGCAGCCGAGCCACTTGCCCCTCCTTCTCCCGCCGAGCTGGACGAACTCCGCGCCAAGGCCGCCAAGGCCGACGAGCATTGGGACCGTCTCCTCCGCCAGGGCGCTGACTTCGAGAACTTCAAGAAGCGCGCCGCCCGCGACCGCCAGGAGGACATCCGCTACGCCAACAAGGGCCTCCTCGACAAGCTCATCCCCGTCCTCGACAACTTCGACATGGCCATGGCCGCCGCGAACAACGCGCAGGCCGGCTCTGCCGACGCCCTCAAGACCGGCGTCAGCATGATCCACAGCCAGTTTAAGTCCGCCCTCCTCGAAGCCGGCCTCGAAGAGCTCGACGCCACCGGCAAGCCCTTCGATCCGAACTGGCAGGAGGCCGTCTCGCATCAGGAGTCCGCCGACGTGCCCGAGGGCCAGGTGCTCCAGCAGCTCCGCATGGGCTACAAGCTCCGCGACCGCCTGCTGCGCCCCGCCACCGTGATCGTGGCCAAAAAACCCGCAACCGAATCCGCAGCCACGACATGAGCGCGAAACGCGATTACTACGAGGTGCTCGAAGTCGAGCGTGGCGCTTCCGCCGAGGACATCAAGAAGGCCTACCGCAAGCTCGCGGTGAAGTATCACCCGGACAAAAACCCCGGCGACAAGGCCGCCGAGGAGAAGTTCAAGGAACTCGGCGAGGCCTACGAGGCGTTGAGCGACCCGCAGAAGCGCGGCGCCTACGACCAGTTCGGCCACGCCGCCTTCGACCCCCGCATGAGGGCGGGCGCGGGTGGACAGCGCGGGAGCGCCGGCGGCTTCCATGATCCGTTCGACATTTTCAAGGAAGTCTTCGCGGGCGGTGGTGGTGGCGGCAGCATCTTCGACGAACTCTTCGGCGAGCAGCAGCAGCGCAACCCGACTGGCCCACGTCGCGGCTCCGACCTGCGCTACGACCTCGAGCTAGACTTCGAGGAAGCCGTCCTCGGCTGCGAAAAGGAAATCAACATCTCCAAGCTCGACCAGTGCGAGACCTGCCACGGCGCGGGCGGCGAGAAGGGCTCCTCCATCAAGCCCTGCGGCACCTGCGGCGGACGCGGCCAGATCATCCGTTCCAAAGGCATCTTCAGCGTCGCGCAAACCTGCCCGGACTGCGACGGCGCGGGGCAGAAGATCGACAAGCCCTGCCGCAACTGCCGCGGCAGCGGACGCCGCGAGCGCGCCTCGAAGATCAAACTCAAGATTCCTCCCGGCGTGGACAACGGCGCGCGGCTGCGCTCCGCAGGCAACGGCGAGAGCGGCACCCGCGGCGGCCCCGCCGGCGACCTCTACGTCGTCCTGCACGTCCGCGAGCACGGCCTCTTCAGCCGCGACGGTGACGACCTCATCTGCGAGGTGCCCATCAGCTTCACGCAGGCCGCGCTCGGCGCGGATGTCGAGGTGCCCACGATGGCGGGCCGGAGCACCGTGCGGATGCCCTCTGGCACGCAGCACGGCACCGTCTTCCGCATCCGGGGCAAGGGTGTGCAAAACATCCAGGGCCACGGCATCGGCGACCTCCTCGTGCGCGTGCAGCTCGAAGTTCCAACCAAGCTCAACGCCGAGCAGCGCGCCAAGCTCGTCGAGTTCTCCGAGCTCTGCAAAGACGACAACGTCCACGACGACGCCACCGGCTTCTTCACCAAGGCCAAGGGGTTCTTTAAGAAGGGGGACTAGCCCCCTTCACCGCTTCCACGTCCCGCCCGGCACCGCGACTGGCGCGGAGGTTCTGCTCTCGCCGGCGGAATTCCTCCACGCCCTCCGCGCGCGCAGCCCAACAAAGATTTTGTCTCGCCGTCGGGCTTTCGCCATACTGGACGCGTCGCATGGATTTTGTAGGCATCGTCCTGTTCGTGATCGCGCTTTATGTGCGGCCGCAGGAGTTCTTCTCGATATTCGAGGCGTTGCGCCCTGCTCTGGCCTCCATGGCGATGACGGGCGTGGGGCTGTTCATCCGGCCGGGCGGAGTGGCGCTCAAGCAGCTCATCCGCACGCCGATGGACTGGATGATGGCGGCCTACTTCATCTTCATCCTGTTCTGGACGCCGGGAACATTCGGCGACTTGTGGGGCGAGCTTTACCCCTACATCGGTTTCTACTTTCTGGTGACGCTCACGCTCACCAGTATGCGCCGCATCTACCAGTATCTGGCGTGGGTGTGCGGGGCCGTGATGTTTATCGCCATCATGGCGTTGTTGAGTTTGGTTGGTTTTGATCCGGTGGATTCAGCATCCTCGACCGCCGCCTCGAGCGGTCGGCTAACGCTGAACACATCGCTGTTCCGCAACCCGAACGGTCTGGGGCACTCGGTCATGGTGGCGGTGCCCCTGCTTTACTTCTTCATGTTCTGGAAGCGGCCCATCTTCGTGAAGGAGGTCGGCGCACCACTGATGTTCCTGCCGCTTCTCTGCACCTACTTCACGGAGTCCAAGGGCGCGTTCATCGCCGGCGCGGGAGCCATTGTGGCCACGGTGGCGTTTGGCCGGCCCAGGTGGGTTCAAACCATCCTGCTGCCGATCCTAGCCGTGCTCGCGATCAGCGCCGTGCCGCTGCTGCCGCGCTTCGGCGATGTTAAGTTCGGCGGCGGCCAAGCGCGCCAGGATGAAGCTGTGCTTGGCCGCATTGAGGCGTTCGAGTTCGGCAAGGAGGCGATGGAGCGGGAACCATACGGGCTGGGTTACAAGCAGTTCTTCCCTAACTTCCTGCGTAAGGTCGGCGAGCTTCGCGCTCACGCCTCGCACTCCTCATACGTTCAGGTCGGCGCGGAATTCGGCTGGTGGGGGCTGCTGATCTTCTCCGGTATCCTCTACACGTCCTTTCAGTCGCTGATGCGCGCCCGAACGGCGGACGACAACGAGGAACGCATCCGACGCATGCTCTTCTGCGCGATCCTCAGCTTCGCCGTGTCCTCGTGGATGATTGACTTCGCCTTCCGCGCAATCTTCTTCGTCACAGTCGCGATGATCAGCGGGTTCCATCGAATCTTGATGGACCGAACCTCAAGCTATGCGCCAACGGCGGAGGAACAGCAGCAATGGGGCGGCGTGGTGGGAATTGCGGAAAGCAAGCTGGCTGAAACTTTCGTCGCGCCCGCGCCGCTGCATGAGAGCACAGCCCAAGACTACCTGCTCCAGCGCAAAGTTGTCCGAGGCGTGCCCACACGGCCCCGACAATTCCTCGCTGCACAAACCGGCGTCGCGATGCAAACGGCGGCCCCGTCCATGGATCGGGGTTACGTGCCGGCCGTGCGGGATGACGGCACACTTCCCGCCGAGCTCACCGGCGGCCTCGGGGCATATATGCCTTGGCCCAAGTTCCGCTGGTATGACGCCGTCGGCATCTACCTCACGCTTCAACTGGTGCTCTACATTCGTGACTACGCCATCAGCTTGTGAACCGCGCCCCGCATGAGCAGCGCTGACGGGTGCCAACTCCTGTTCTGGTTCAGCCTCGCCGCTCTGGCTTACACCTTCCTCGGCTATCCGCTGCTGATTGGTCTGCTGGCGAAGGTTGCGGCCAATCCGGCTTCCAAGTCGCCTCCTGCCATTCCGCCTGCCGTCTCCGTCGTGCTCGTCGCGTTCAATGAGGCAGAGCGCATCCTCCCGCGTGTCGAGAACCTGCTCGCGGCGAATTACCCCTCAGACAAGCTCGAAGTCCTCGTTGTCACCGACGGCTCCACCGACAGCACGGTCGCGAAGCTTCGTGCGCTCGCCGACCCGCGTGTGCGCGTGCTCGCTCGTGAGCAGCGCTCCGGCAAGTCCGCGTGCCTCAACGCCGCCATTCCGCAGGCGCGGAGCGAGATCGTCGTCCTCTGCGACGCCCGGCAGCGATTCGCCCCGCACACGATTCCCGAGTTGGTGGCGAACTTCTCCGACCCTGCGCTCGGCGCGGTGAGCGGCTCGCTGGAGATTGACCCGGCGGCGACCGGCGTAGGCGGTGGGGTGGACTTGTATTGGAAGCTGGAGAAGTTCATCCGCGCCAGCGAGGGCCGCTTCAGCTCCACCATCGGCGCGACCGGTGCGGTCTATGCCATCCGCCGCGAACTCTTCCAGCCCATCCCGAGCGACACGATTCTCGACGACGTCGTCATCCCGATGCAGATCGCCGTGAACCACGGCAAGCGCGTGAGCTTCGACCCGACCGCGCCCGCCTACGACCCGCAGACCACGGACCCAGCGAAGGAGAAGCGCCGGAAGATGCGCACGCTGGCCGGCAACTTCCAGATGCTCGCGCAGCACCCCCGCTGGCTGCTGCCGTGGCGCACGGGGCTGTGGTGGCAATTGCTTTCGCACAAGTATTCCCGCATCGTCGCGCCCGTGTTCATGGTGACGATGTTCGCAAGCAACGCAGTGCTGGCCGGCGAGCCGTTCTACCGGCCGGTCTTCTTCGCGCACCTCCTTTTCTACGCGCTGGCGCTGCTCGGCCTCGCGCTGCCGGGGCTCCGGTGGAAGCCGTTTTCTGTCCCCGCCGGCTTCGTGTTTCTCAACCTGATGACCGTCGGCGGCTGCGTGAACTGGCTGCGCGGCGCGTATCGGCAGGGGAAGTGGTGACCAATGACGAATTCCCAATTCCCAATTCCCAATCAACGCCCAATGTCCAATGCCCGGCGTCGGGCATTCGGGCGCGCGACGACTTGGTCATTCGGACTTGGTCATTCATTGGTCATTGGACATTGCTCATTGGGAATTCCGCTTCGCTTCCATGCTCCGCTTTGAATTCCCCCTCCGCCGTCTTCCCTTCGGCAAGGCCACCCACACGTGGTTTGCCGAGCGGCCCGATCCCGCCGACGCCCGCGGCCTCGCGATCTACTATCAGGCCAAGTCCATCACGCCGGCGCGTGGCTTCATCCGCGAGGTCAAGCACACCAAGTTCATCAGCCTCGCCGGCACGGAGGACGAAATCTTCGACCAGATCGGCAAGAACACGAAGCCCAAGATCAAGCGCGCCATCTCCGAGGGTGGCCTGCGCTTCACGATCATCGAGAGTCGCGACGAGGTGCTTGACCTCTACAACGAGTTCGCGCGCGGCAAGGGCCGTCCGCCGCTGGACGAGCGCAGCTTCCGCGCCTACTGGCCCAAGATGCTCGCCACCAAGATCAGCTCCGACAACGACGCGCTTGTCATGCACGCCTTCCTCTCGGACGAAGGGCTGAAGCGCGCGAACCACCTCTACTCCGCGTCGCTCTTCCGCAGCACGGACGACAGCGACCGCCGGAATCTCATCGGTCGTGCGAACCGCGCGCTGCATTACCTGAACATGCTGAACTTCAAGGACAGGGGCATCACGACATACGACCTTGGCGGCTACGCGTTCGGCACGCAGGACCCTGAGCTGCAGGAGGTCAACGAGTTCAAGGACAGCTTCGGCGGCCAGCTCGTCGAGGAGAGCAACTACATTTCACTCCCGCTGCACTGGTCGCGAAAACTCAACCGGCTGCTCCGCGGCAAGCGCGGCGAATGACTGGTAAATTGGACATTGGTCATTAAACGCTTCGCCACCATCCGCCCCCCATCATGCTGACCATCCCCCTTGCCCTCCAGCACACCAAGGCCGTCTCCGCCGCGCACGTCTGGTTCGCCGCGAAGCCCAAGCCCGGGGATGCGCTCAAGCTCACCTACTACTACCACTGCAAGTTCACCGGCCCGGTGAACGGTTTCGAGCGCCACGCCAAGTTCACCAAGCTCGTGAACGTGGACCGCACCGACGAGGCGATCCAAAAGGACTTCCGCAAGAACACTCAATACGAGGTTCGCCGTGCGCAGAAGGAGGGCCTGGCCTTCAGCCTCGTGGACAACCCCGATGTGTTCCTCCAGTTCTACAACGGCTTCGCGGCCACCAAGGACATGGAGGCGATGGATGCGAAAATCCTCCGCGCCTACTGGCTGCACCTCGCCGTCACGCAGATGACCAACGCAGCCGAGGTGCTCGTCATGCACTGCTACGTGATGGACAAGTCCGTCGGCCGCGCGACGCTCTGGCACTCGGCCTCGCAGTTCCGCGGCTCGGACGGCGAGGACGCGCAGCAGCGGCGCAACTTGATCGGCCGCGCCAACCGCCTACTCCACTTCCGCGACATGACCTGGCTGCGCGAGCAGGGCTTCAAGACCTACGACTTCGGCGGCTACGCGGCGAACACCACCGACCCCGCGCTCCAGCACATCAACGCGTTCAAGGACAGCTTCGGCGGCGAGCTGGTCGAGGAAAGCAACTACGCCTCCGCCGCCATCAGGCTGCTGCGCCGGGTGAAGTCAGCGTTCAAGCGCGGGAAGAAGTGAGGCGAACAGCAGCTCGCATGAACACGAACAAACCCAAGCAGGCGAGGCTTCGCGTGTGGCGTGTGGCGTGTGGCGTGACTATCGCCGGATGCGTCCTGCCTGAATCACGCAGCACGCAGCACGCAGCACGCGCCCGGATCGAGCCCTCCGCCACCAGCTAGCCCTTCGCATGTCCCTCCGCACCGCCATCGCCCCGCTCGCGCACGCCATCGGCCACGCCGCCGGCTTCTCGCTCACGCGCGCGAAGGAATTCCCAGTCGCCCGCATCATTACGTTTCACGCCGTCGGCGTGCCGAGCTGCTCGACGAATGCCTTCACCGCCCAGCTCGAATATCTGACGCAAAACTTCCGCGTCGTCCCGCTCGCCGAGCTGGTGGCAGCCCTGCGCGAAGGTCGCAAGGACATCGCCCACTGGGTCGCGCTCACCTTCGATGACGGCACGCGCAACAACGGCCTCATCGCCGCGCCCATCCTGAAACGTCTCAGCCTGCCAGCGACATTCTTCATCTGTCCCGGCCTGGTGGGACGCGGCGTCTGGCTCTGGAATCACGAGGCCCGCGAGCGGCTGCGCTCGCTGCCGCCGACCGAGTTCGCCGCGCTGACCGACAGCTTCGGCCGCACGGGCGACCACCTCGAAGCCGTCATCAAGTGGATGAAGACGCTTCCCCTCCACTCGCGCGCACACATCGAACGAGTCATCCGTGATGCCACGGCAAACTTCCGCCCGAGCGACGCCCAGCGCACCGAGTTCGACCTGATGAACTGGGACGAGCTGAAGGCGCTCGACCCCGCGCTCATCACGCTCGGCGCGCACAGCACGAACCATCCGATCCTCGCCAACTGCTCGCCGGAGGAGCTTGTGCGTGAGGTCCGCGACTGCCGCACGTTGCTCGAAGGGGAACTGGGCCGCCCCGTGGAATTCTTCTGCTACCCGAACGGCGACTTCAACCCGCAGGTCTCGCAACTTGCTCACGTCACCTACACCGCCGCCGTCACGACGCAGCCGGGCTTCGTGAAACCGGATGCCGACCCGCACCAACTCCCGCGTCTCAACTGCTGCGCCACGCTCCCGCACTTCGCGTGGCGGCTGCACCGGCCAACCGCCTGAAGAATGATGAACGATGAATGCCGAATGATGAACCGGACCGGGCGACACGCCGGCCGTTCATCCTTCATCCTTCATCCTTTCCCTCCCATGTCTGAGCAGCTCCGCACGCTTCCGCTCTGGCTGCCGGGTTACCTCCGGCAGAAGCCAGCGCCGTTGCCCGACGGTGTGAAGGACGTGCTGCTCTGCGTCTGCGACCACTTCGAGCCGCTGCATCGCGCGGACAAGGACGGGGCGCTCCGCCGCATGGCGCGGTGGAAGACCGAGTTTCCGAAAAACATCGCGCCGTTCCGCGACGCCGATGGGATCCAGCCGCGCCACACTTGCTTCTACCCGATCGAGCAATACGACCCCGACCTGCTCAACGAAGTCGCCGAGCTGGGCCGCGCGTCCGGCGCGGAGGTGGAAGTGCATCTCCACCACGACGGCGACACGGAGGAGAGCTTGCGCGCGAAGCTTGTGAAAGGCATCGCCGACTTCAAACGGCACGGCTTCCTGCCACGCGACGCAGCGGGCCGCACGCGCTGGGGCTTTGTGCATGGCGACTGGGCGTTGGATAATTCGCATCCCGACGGCGCGCAGTGCGGCGTGAGCAACGAGCTGTCAATTCTCCGCGACCTCGGCTGCTACGCGGACTTCACGCTCCCGTCATGCCCCGACGTGACGCAGACGCGCACCATCAACCGCCTCTACTACGCGCAGGACACGCCGGGGCCGAAGTCGCACGACACCGGCGTGCAAGTCCGCGTGCTCCGTGCCGGCGGTTTGCAACCGCCGTCGGTGACTGCGAACGCGCCAGACGGCGGTTCCAAACCGCCGGCACCAGTCTTCGGCGACCTGCTCGTCGTGCAAGGCCCGCTCGCATTGAACTGGGAACGCCGCAAACTCGGCTTCCTCCCACGCTTGGAGAACTCCGACCTCACCGCCGCCAATCCGCCGCGTCCCGACCGGATGCGATTGTGGCTCAAGCAGCACATCCACGTGCTGGGCCGGCCCGAGTGGATTTTCATCAAGCTCCACACGCACGGTGGCCCGCCGCCGAACTCCGGCGTCTTCCTCGGCGAGCCTTACCGCGCGTTTCACCGGCACCTCGCCGAGACCTACACGGAGGCGAACGGCTGGCGGCTGCACTACGTCACTGCGCGTGAGCTGGTGAACATCCTCCACGCCGCCGAGGAGGGTCACGCGGGCGACGCAGGGCAGTTTCGCGACTACCGCTACAAGCTGCCGGCGCAATAGCCTATCGAATCTCCGGGTGTTGCTCGGCGTCGGGAACTGCATTCAGCGGTCACCGATATGAAGACTCCCAGCCCCGTCCAGACTTTGGCACTCGCCCGGCGTTGCGCGTTCACGCTCATTGAATTGCTCGTGGTCATCGCCATCATCGCCATTCTGGCGGGGATGCTCCTGCCCGCGCTCTCCAAGGCGAAGAACAAGGCCAAGGGAACGCAGTCCCTCAACAACCAGCGGCAGATCGGCATCGCCGCGCGTCTCTACTGCGATGAGCAGGAGGGCCGCTTCCCGTGGACATTCTCGCTCGTGGGTGCGCAGTTGAACCGCACGTCGTGGTTCAACTATCTCCTGCCCTACACGCAGAACCGCCAGATATTCCTCTGCCCCAGTCGGCCCAAGAAGATCGCCACTCTCATCAACGTGAACGGCATGCTGATCGTCTCCGAAGGTGAGACTCAGTATCCCATGGACGGCACCATCGTGAACTACGGGGCCAACTACAACCTCGGCGGCTCGGACTGGCAGGGAAACGCCGGATGGCAGATCGCCCCCAAGCGGGTGGACGCTGTCGCCAAGCCCTCCAGCACGGTTTATCTCTCCGACGCTGGCGCGCTCGCGGTGAACAACGTGAATCCCGCCATCTGCATCACCCCGACCTCCACGCCCAAGCCCGGCTGCTGGATCATCTCCGACCCCGGCTCCACGGTGGCCGGCTCGGCAGGCGCGATAAACCCGGGCGATCCAAACTGGGGCGGCCAGCACCTCCGTCACGAGAACCGCAGCATGGTGCTCTTTGTGGACGGCCACGTGGAGCAGCGCGTCAACGACTGGTATTACAGCGGTTCGCCGTGGCTCAATCCAGCGTTGGGCGGGCCGTGAGGAGGAGCCGTGCCGGTGGCTTCCAGCCGCCGTGTTGCGGGTGGATGACCCGGATGCGTCGCCCGTTGTTTTGAGGCCAAGGGATGGCTCACTTCCAATGCGTGTAGAGCGTCCGCACGTCGCGGGCGTTGGCGCGGTAGATCAGCGCCACCATCGTCCGCTTCTGACCGTTGATGTCCACCTCGACGGCGACTTCAAACGTCGCGCTCCGTATGGAGAAGCGTTGCCCGAGAACCTGCACGGCCTGCTGGCTGAAGCCGGGCACCGACGCGAGTTCTCTTGGCGCGCGGAAGGGCATGTCGTCCTCCGTGCCGTCTTGGCCGTCCAAGCCGGCGCGGCGGGCGATGATGGCCTGGGCAATGGTGGCGTCCACGCCGGGGATCATCTGGAGCACCAGCATCGAGGCGGTGTTCAGATTCACGGCGCGGATGGAGGTGGTGGTGAACATGTCGCGCAGCGCGTTGGTGTAGATGGGGCCGGTGTATTTGTTCACCGCCAGCGCGCGCCCGGTCACGCTGCGCGGCACGTCTATCTGGCTCATGTCCGTGCCGCGAAACATGTCGGGCGACACTCCGCGAATGAGCATCAGCTCGGTGAGGTCGTCGAGCGGACCGTTCTTCGCCTGATACGGCGGGGACTGGCTGAGATAGAAATCACTCTCCGCACCGCTGAGGCGCGGCTGGTCGTCGGGATCAATCCAGTCGAGGACGGAGTCGGCAATCTGGCTGGCCTCGCCCACGTCCACGCCGCAGAGCTTGAGCGCCTGCGCGAGGATCATCGGGTCGGCGGAGTTGATGTTAAACTTCCGCTCGCAGTCCGTGAGCTTGACGTTGAACACGCCCGGGCCAAGCCGCACGTCAGTGAGCGAGACGCTGTTCAACGCCTCGTTCGTGCCCATCGGACCGCCGGCCCACTTCTGGTTCAGCGCGTCGTAAGGCTCGTTGGGAATCTTCATCTGCTCGGCCACGACGTAGCGCGCCAGTTCGACACCGGAGCGGCCGAGCCACTCGAAGTCGTAGTCGTGCGACGCGTTGCGCGCGAGCGTGGTCTCGACCTTCACGGAGTAGGCGAAGCCGCCCGCCAGCACCGCCAGCACGACGATGACGAGCATCACGATGATCAGCGCGATGCCGGATTGCGCCGGAGCGCGGCCTTCAGGCCGCAGAGACGTGCCTTGGTCAGAGGGGGCTTTCTGCGGCCTGAAGGCCGCGCTCCAGTCGCGATTGTTTGCAGGGCGGAGGTTCATGGCCGACTGCTCATCGCTTGATGACGGCGCCCGGAGGAAGCGTAATCGTGCCACCAGGTTCCCCCGGTATGACGACTGTGCCCGGTGCTGGTCGGGTGCCCGGCCCCATACCCGGCGGCCCTCCGGCCATCTGCAAGTCTCGCATCACACCCTGTCCGCCCGGCGAAATCACGCTGCTCACCAGCATCGCGGGCTGGGCATTGGCCTTGTTGCCAGCGCCGAAACCCAGCGTCACGCGCACCATCTTGGGCACTTGATTCGTCTGGAGCCACTCGACATCCCAGTCGTTGAGGTTCGTGCTCCAGAACTCCACGCCGAAGATGCCGAGGTCCCGCGTGAGCGTGAGCGTGTAGGATTCCTCGATCGGCGAGTTGGTCGGAGTGAGGAGCGAGGTCTGCCGCAGCACGAGCGAGGGCGGGCCGTTGTTCGTCCCGGGCTGCACGGCGAAGGTCACGCGGCGCAGCGGCTGGTTCGGGAACATCCCGCTGCCGGGGAAATCGTCCGGCAGGTGCGCGACGAAACTCAGCAGCGCGAACTTCTCGTCCGTCGTGTCCGCGAGGAAGGAGTAATAGCGCGGGTTGCCCGCGTAGAGCACGGCGGAGGCGAGCGACTGCTCCAGCGTCTGTCGCGCGATGCGCATGCGCTGGACCTCGTCGGCGGCGGTGTTGCCGACCTTTGCGGCGCGCAACACAGCGGTCCAGCTCGCGTAGATCGCCGTGACCACCGTGCCAAGGATCGCGATGGCGATGAGCACTTCGATCAGGGTGAAGGCAGCAGAGGGTGACAGGTGATGGGTGACAAGTGACAAGGGGCGCGTCGTGGCCCGACGCGCGCTCCTTGTCACTTGCCACTTGTCACTTGTCACGTTCATGAAGGCTATTTCAAGGTGATGCCCGTCTTGGACTCCGGCCGGTAGAGGAAGATGGAGAGCCGGCTCTCGACCGGATACCGGCCACCGCCCGAGCCGTCCTGCACGACGAAGTCCACCTGAAACAATCCGTTCGTGCCCACCATCGTGAGGTTGCGGCTCCACGAGACGCCGGGGTAGAGGCTGCCGAAGTTTCCGGAGTCGCTGCCCTCCTCGAGCTTGTTCGTCAGCGACAGCTCGGACGCCAGGCTGCCGATGTCCACGGCTGGTTTCTGGAGCCGCTGCACGTTCTTCAAGTTCGAGGAGACCAGCTCCAGGATCGAGAACACGCACATGAAGAAGATTGCCACGGCGATCATGACCTCGAGGAGGGTGAAGGCGGCGGAAGGTGACGAGTGACGGGTGACGGGTGACAAGTGGCGCGGCGTATTCGGATGCACGCCGCCTGTCACCTGCCACTCGTCACTTGTCACCTTCACCCTCATCTCATCACCTCGTAGTCGGCCTTGCCCGTGATGGGGTCGAGGGTGATTTTCCGAAGTTCTCCGTGCAGCGAACGCAGCACGACGGTGAACTCGTCGCACGTCCCGTTCGCGTGGAAGCGCACGGCGACAGCCTCGGCGTCCTTGAGCAACTGGAAGTTCACCGCGAGTTCCTCGATGCCGACCTCGCTGGGCAGCTTCACGGAAAACATGGCGTGGCCCTCGCCGGCTTTCGCCTCCGGCCGCGCGCCGCCACCGCCGGAACCCTCGGCCTGCCCGGTGGGCGCGACATCGAAGGTGTAGTCCTGCGGCCGGATGCGCAGCTCCACGATGGCTCCACGCAAGATGGCTTGCGCGCGCGCCGTGGAGCAGGCCTCCAGCACGCCCTGGAGGGCGTTGCGCATCGGCGTCTTGTTCTGCGCAGAGACAAAGGCGGGGATCGCGACCGTCATGAAGATCGCGATGAGGCCGACGACGATCATGATCTCGATGAGGGTGAAGGCGCGGGAGGGTGACAAGGGGCGCGTCGCCTCTCTAGCCCTTCGGAGCGGACAGCGCTGTGGAGATGGCTGACGCGCTCCCGGCCAAGTCGCGCCACTCGTCACCTGCCACTTGTCACTTGCCACGTTCATCTTCCCATGCTGGTTCCGATGTTCGACGTGATCGAGAACATCGCCTGCAACACGCTCAACAGAAGGAAGCCCACGCCCAGCGCGATGCCCACGATCATCACCGGCTCGATGAGGTTCGTCATCACGCGCAGGCCGATGTTCAGCTCGCTCTCGTAAGTGTCGGCGAGGTTGCGCAGGGCGCCCGGCACATCGCCCGTGTCCTCGCCGATCTTGATGAGGTCGATCATCAGTTGCGGGAAGACTTTGCTGCGGGCCAGCGGCTGCGCGATGGTTTTGCCGTCCGTCACAGCCTCGCGCGTCTGGGCGATGGCTTCCTTCAGCACGGAGTTGGGGATGACCTGCTCGGTGATCTTGAGCGCGGTGAGCACGGAGACGCCATTCTGCATGAGGGTGGAGAGCGTGCGCGCGAACTGCCCGAAGAGATGCAGCCGCACGACCTTGCCGACGACCGGCGCATTGAGCTTCCAGCGGTCGAGTGTCTTGCGGCCCAGATCGCTCGCGCGGAAACGCAGGAACACAATGCTGCCCGCCACGAACACGATACCCATCGTGAGCAGGTAGATCGGGTCGCTGAAGAAGTTGCTGATGCCGATGAGCACCCGCGTGGATGCGGGCAAGTCCACCTTCATGTCCGCGAAGATGCTCAGGAACTTCGGCAGCATGTAGGTCATGAAGAAGAACACGATGACCAGGCCCGTCAGCATCACGAACGCCGGGTAGATCAGCGCCGCCGTGAACTTCTGCTGCACCTCCGCGAACCGCTCGAAGTGCTCCGCCAGTCGCCGCAGCACGTCCTGGAGCGCGCCGCTCTGCTCGCCCGCGCGCACCATGTTCACATACATGTCCGAGAAGACCACCGGCTGCTTCGCCATCGCGTCGGAGAGGCTGCGGCCCTCGGTCACGTCGGATTTGAGCTGCTTGCTGACGGAGGAGGGAATGCCCTTGGTCTCCAGGTGCGTCATGCTGTTGAGCGCGACAGTGAGGGGCATGCCGGACTTGAGAAGGTTGGCAAGTTGCTGCGTGAAGGTGGCCAGCTCCTGCAAGCGCGGCTTGCGCGGACGCAGCGCAGCCTCGCGCAACGTCGGCGGCAGGAACCGTCTGAGATCGAACGCCGCGCCGCCCGGCTTGGCCGCCGCGGTGCCGCCCTTGGCCGCGTCCAGGGCGACGGGGAAGAGGCCGAGCTTGTCTATCTGCGCCAGCGCCGCGCCGCGGTCGTTGACATCGAGGAGGCCGCTGACGATCTCGCCGGAACGCTTGCGGGCCTTGTAGGTGAACTGCGCCATGTGCTGGCGATACTTAACCAGCGGGACGGGAAAGTTGCGAGGACGGATGCGACGGCGGCGTGGAGCAAAGCCGGCGGCAAACCGACACTCCAGCTGGCCTTGCGTGGCGAAGCCAATCGGAATTGATGGCGGGAAATGTTGAGCAAGCTGGCCACGCGGCCCCACTGCCATGCAGTTGCCTCGCTCCAAGCCTGAACGTGGAAAACTGCATCACTTTTGCGTGCTCAACTGAACCGTTCCGGCTAAGGGCCGTCTCGAACTGCCGCTCCCTTCGGACGGGGGCTGGAAGTCACCGGCACGGGTCACTCCTTGTCCGCGCGCTGCGCTGGCATCTGCAGCGGATACAGGCCGGGACAGCAGCCGAACGTCTCGTGAAAAGCGGTGCTGAAATGGCCGACGCTGGAGTAGCCGACCTCGAGCGCGGCCTGCGTGACGTTGAACTTGCCGGAGCGCAGCAGCTCCGCCGCGCGCTCCAGCCGCACCTGCCGGAGGAACTGCGAAATCGTCATTCCCATCTGCTCCGAGAACGTGCGGCTCAGATAGAACGGGCTGCACCCTACGCGCTGGCCGAGTTGCTCCAGCGTCAGCGGCTCGGCGAGATTTGCCCGCACGATGGCCGCCGCCTTCTCCACGCGCTCCAGCGCGACGTGCGTCTGCCGCGTGCAGAAAAGCGCGTTCTCCGCCGTGTGGTCGAAGAAAAGTTCCGCCGCCACTTCATAGACCTTCGCCGTGAACCACATCGTCCGCGCCGCTCCACTCACTGGCGGTGAGCGCAGCGCCGCCACCAGCAACCGCAGCCGGGGTGTCAGCGGCTGGCTCGCGTCTACGGCTGACGCGGGCTTCTTCGCGTCGAGGATGCGCTGCACAAAGGGCCGCACCTGGCCGATGCCGCTCGGCAAGTTGCGCCGCAGGAAATCCACGCTGAACTCCGCCGTGAGGAACTGATGCCGTTCGCCCGCCTCGCGCCATGCGTTCACCGGCGCGTCACCGCAAAGGTAGAGCGCCGCCGATTCCGGCTTTACCTCCAGCTCGACTTTCCTCATCGCGAGCCGTCCGGTGCCGGACAAGTTCAGGCAGACCTCCAGCCCTTGTGGATGAAAACTTTTCCCCCACTCCACGCGCGTCGCCGCCTCGAAGTCATGCCACTCGAAGCTCCAGCCCATGCCCTCGAAGCTCCCGCAGAGCGGATGCCACGCGCCGGGCCACGCCTGCCAGAAGGGGCGTTCGCTGAAAGTCTCGGTGTCGCGGCTGCGCACGGGGCGACTCTAGCCGAGCGGTCAAGCCGGGGAAGGCCGCAGATTGACGGGAGGGCTGGTGCGGTGGCTGGCGATGGCCTGACGAGCGGGATTTCCAACAACACGCTTCCAAAGCCTGCGACCTTGCACCATCCTTCAGTTCCAGATGAGCGCAGCGAAGGACAAGGCCGGCGACGGGATGATCACCCGGGACCTGGTCGTCGCCAACAAGGTCGGCATTCACGCCCGGCCTGCTGCGATGTTCGTGAAAATCGCCAGCCGCTACAGTTGCGACATCTTCCTCGAGAAGGACGGCGAGAAGATCAACGGCAAGAGCATCATGGGCCTGCTCATGCTCGCCGCCGGCCCCGGCAGCACTCTGCGCCTGGAAGTCAACGGCAAGGACGCCGTGCAGGCCACGGCTGAACTCGAGGATTTGTTCCAGCGGAAGTTTGATGAGGAGTGAACGCGTGCTCCGTGTTACGTGTTGCGTGACTACGCCGGACGCGCTCGAAGCAACTCACGCTACACCCAACACGGAGCACGCAGCACGCAGCACGTTCCGCCGGCTTTGAACCTTGAATTTTGAACCCTGAACTTTACCTTCCGCCCCGTGTCCGCGCCTGACTTCAACATCAAATACGTCGCGCATCTCGCCCGGCTCAAGCTCTCGCCCGAAGAGGAGACGCAGCTCGGCGCGCAGCTCGGCAACATCCTCGGCTACATCGAGAAGCTCAAGGAAGTGGACGTGACCGGCGTCGAGCCGACCGCGCACGCCTTCCCGATGGTCAACGTCTTCCGCTCTGACGAGGTGCGCCCCGGCCTCTCGAACGACGACGCGCTCCGCAATGCGCCCAAGCGCTCCGCCGGGCTGTTCGTCGTGCCCAAAGTCGTCGAGTAACCCGCCGCGTCCGTCCCGCGTTTACGTTTTACGCATTACGCATTACGCATTACGCCCCGTGCTCCACCGCCTCTCCATTTCCGAACTCACCGCCCGTCTCGCCCGCCGCGAAGTCTCTGCCCGCGACGCCATGCAAGCGTGCCTCGACCAGGTCGCCCGCGTGGACGGCGACATCAAGGCCTTCATTAGCCACAACCCGGCCGACGCGCTCACTCAGGCAGACGCCGCGGACAAGGCCATCGGCGCTGGTGCGGACTTCTCTGCGCAACCACTCCTCGGCGTCCCCATCGCGCTCAAGGACGTGCTCGCGGTCAAAGACCAGCCACTCAACTGCTGCTCCAAGATTCTCGGCAACTTCACCTCACCCTACGACGCGACCGTTGTAACGCGCCTGAAGGCCGCGGGCGCGATTATCTTTGGCCGACTCAACATGGACGAGTTCGCGATGGGCAGCTCCACCGAGAACTCCGCCTTCCAGACCACGCGCAATCCTTGGGACACGTCGCGTATCCCCGGCGGTTCCTCCGGCGGCAGCGCGGCGGCGGTCGCGGCGGACGAGTGCATCGCGTCGCTCGGCAGCGACACCGGCGGTTCCATCCGCCAGCCCGCAGCGCTGTGCGGTGTCGTTGGGATGAAGCCCACTTACGGCCGCGTCTCGCGTTACGGACTCGTCGCCTTCGCCAGCTCGCTTGACCAGATTGGCCCCTTCACCAAGGACGTGCGCGACGCCGCCACCCTGCTCGAAGTCATCAGCGGCCACGACTCCCGCGACGCCACCAGCATCCCCCAACCCGTCCCCCGCTACACCCAAGCCCTCACCGGCGACATCCGGGGACTCCGCCTTGGCCTGCCGAAGGAGTTCATGGTGGGCGGTCTCGACCCCGAGGTGAAACGCGCCGTGGACGCCGCCGTCACGCACCTTCAATCCCTCGGGGCCACCGTCCAAGAAGTTTCCCTCCCCCACACCGACCACGACGTCGCCGTCTATTACATCATCGCCACCGCCGAGGCCTCCGCGAACCTCGCCCGCTTCGACGGCGTCCGCTCTGGCGCGCGGGTGGACGGCGCGGACCCCTTGGAGATGTATGGCAACACCCGTGGCGCCGGCTTCGGGGCCGAGGTGAAGCGCCGCAT
>SXGU01421536.1_pt1 | contig 18698 bp, 22 predicted proteins | sample 3174531 | NCBI WGS metagenome assembly SXGU01 (sample SAMN11356863, study PRJNA531348) | freshwater metagenome | isolation source: freshwater sample F1-140 | place: China: Fuxian Lake, Yuxi | collected 2017-12-25 | reverse complement strand
GCCTGTTTTATTTAGTTAACGCAGCGGGAACACCATCAAGTGTGAAGAACGGGACTTGCTGATGCTGATGAAGCCTCTGGCTTCAATTTCCAGTCCCGGGCACCATTTACTCGAATACATTCTCGTCATTTTGGTCTGGACTTGCTGATGCTGATGAAGCCTCTGGCTTCAATTGTCTAGTCTCTGGCGAAGTTTCGAGCACTCTTTTTATTTCGATTCTTGGACGTCCAGAAATTTTCACTTCATCCGAGTGAAGTGAAACTGTACTGTCTCTTAGAATAGAGATTTTATCCAACCAGATTCCTCCGCATCCCTCGTGGCCAGGTTCACTGCGTACGAACTCGGCGCCGGACCTTTACTCAAGCTAACCGCGGTGAAACCCAGATCCTTCCCGAGGAAGTCCGGGAGGTAGCAAAGGGCGAGGCCGTCCCGGACGATTTCCTCGATCGCCTTCAGGCTATCCACGACGAAGGTCACTCTCCGCGGATGGAGGTCGTCCCGCCAGCCGTCCGAGGAAACGGTGTTCGCCGGTGAGTAGAGACGATCCTGAGGGAGGACGAAGCCGTGGGAGAGGAGCTCGCTCATGGAAACGGGGCCGCGCTTCATGGCGAGGGGATGCGAGGGACTCGCGTACACCCGGAAGGTCGCGGTGCCGAGTTCTCGCTGGGCGAACTCCTTCGGCGGGGCGTGGCCCGTCACCACGAGGTCAACTTCCCGCGTGCTCAGGCGCCGGAAGATCTGCGGCGTGCAGTCGGTGACGAGCTCGAAGCTCACGTTCGGATAGCGCCCGCGTAGGGTCTTCATGACCGGGAGGACGTGCCGGGAGATGACGGCCTGGGAGGAGGCGATCCGCACCTTGAAGCTCGAGTTCTTCCCACCAAGATCGAGCCGGGCCCGGTCGTAGAGGGCCATGAGGTCCACGCAGTTCCGGTGGAAGACTTCGCCCTCGAGGCTCAGCTTCACGTTGCGGCCGCTGCGGGTGAAGAGCTTGAGCCGGAGCTCGTCCTCGATCCGGCGGATGGCCTTGCTCACGGCCGAGGGAGTGAGGCCCGCCTGGGCGGCGGCCTGGTTGAAGCTCCCAGCGGCGCAGGAAGCGATGAAGTGCTTGATGTCGTTTGTTTCCATGTTGGCACGCCTTGTTTCCAAAGTAAGTCTATTTTGGAAACAATGACTATGCTAAAGATTTGCGAAACACAAGGAGGAAACTTGAACACACTACTCGCCGTCCTACTTCTGACAGGCACCGTCCGAACCGCTTCCGCGCAGCCCAGGGAGTGGGAACCGATACTCAGCTGCAGTTCGAGGCCGGAGTCCTTTAGAATCTACCGCCATCGGAAGGACCCTTTTAAGGGCGTTCTGGTGCTCCCGAGCGAGAGCTTCCCGCTGGACATCGCATACACCAACGCTGGGGCGAGGCTAGTGGCCGGATCCCGGAGAGTCCCCCAGCTCATCGTCGCGACTGGCCTGACCCGGGTGGAGTGGATCGGGAGGCAATGGGACTGCGACGGGAGATTTTGAACAATCGTTACTTGAGCCGCATCCATACAGTCCCGCTCGACCATCATTATGCTTGGGGAAGGCGCAAGGGGAGCCATGCCACCTCTTGACCAATATGTCCGCACTCCCAATCCCGGGCAAAACCGTCTAACTTGTAGACACCCGCGTGTAACCTCTGCCTGGCCGCTCGATGGTTCGCCGGATCCGGGTCAGAATGGGGAACCAACTTCCGTTACCCACAGGTGGATAAGATGAAACGATTCCTCTTCCTGGCCCTCGCGCTCCCGTGCCTTTCGGCGTGGGCCCAGTTCGACGTCGACCTCAACGCTCACTGCAGACAGCACCACGGGAGTACGGCTTGGGCGGCTGCGGAATCCTCCGCTCGGAGTCAGGACGTTGGCTGGCTCTGTGCCAAGAACAGCGACCGCTGGTTCATCGACATCCAGGGCGCCTGCCAGCAGCTCGGCGGGACCGGAGCGTACCGAGACCGGGGGGCCAACAACGGCTGGCGCTGTCGGATCGCCATGGACGAGAAACTTAAAGTCACCTACGAGAGAGAACTCGAGTTCTGGAAGATCGTCGAAACCGCGGACAACCGGCCGATCAGCGGCTGGCTCGCCCGCACGGAAGAACTCCTCCTGGCCGAGGGCCAGGCCCTCTTCGCCAAGGGCCATCCGTACCACCGCCTCGCCCACGTCTACATGTTCGGCTGCGTGGCGGACACGGCCCCGTCGGGGGGCGTCCTCCCGCCGCTCAAGCCCTTCCGCTGCAACAAGAAGTTCCGGCAGGTCGGAGGCCACCTCTGGGAGTCCACCGGGAACGACATCATGGAGTACATGCTGGAGATCCTGAGCTTCAAGACGATGAGCACCTTCGACTACCAGACCGTGAACCAGAACCTCGAGAAGATGATGGCGCTCGGGCCCAAGAACGTGGAAGGCTACGTCGTCACCGCCATGATGCTCTCGATCCTCAACGACCGCAACGGATCGAACAACCTCCGGCGGGCCATCGAGATCATGGACGGCTGCCGCGGAGAGATCTGCACCTACAGCCCGACCCCGATGGCGCCGTCGAAGAAGCTCGGGATGAGCTACGTCCTGGCCGAGATGCTCTACCTCGAGGGCTCGGCGAACAAGGACCAGGCCCTCGGACTCCTCGAGGCGGTGAAGCCGATCGCCAAGATCAAGGGCCAGCTCCAGTGGATCGATTCTCTCGAGAAAGCGATCCACCGGGACGGGATGCGGGTCAACGTCTCTCCGGCGCTGGTCCGGTATCCGGTGCCGACGTACTTCCGACGAAACGCCTGCATGATGTGCCACGCGGGGGCGGCCGAGGTGTTCCAGGAGCGCTTCTCCCGGAACCCCAGGGACATCATGAAGATGCGCTACCACTAGGGGACCCAGATGAGACCTCTTCTTAGATCATCGATCCTCGGGCTCCTGTTCCTCTGCTCCAGCGCTCTCTCGCAGACGCTGGTGGACCTCAGCGGCGCTCCCTACAAAACCGTCACCGAGGTGAAGAAGAACTTCACCGACCTTCGCCGCTACTACGACTCTCGCCGAGACCGGCGGGCCCTCTTCGTCAACGTCTACCGGCAGGTCACGGTCAACATCGAGGACCTGATCCGGACCAAGCAAGTGACCCACGGGCCCTGGCTCAACGAGCTGATCCTCGGCTTCGCCAACGAATACCGGGAGGCCCTCTGGTTGTACGAACTCCCGGTGCGCTCCAGGGTCCCGGGGCCCTGGCTCTTCGACTTCGATAACGCCCGAACGGGAACCCTCGGGCCCCCGACCCAGCTCCTCCTGTCCATGAACTCCCACATCCTCTACGACCTCCCTCGCATCGTCGCAGAGAGCGTTCCCGCGGCCGGCTCGCTCGCCCCCTACAGGGAAGACTACTTTAAGCTAAACCCGATGTTCCGGGACATGATGCCGGATCTGTTCCGCACGCTCTACCGGGACGGCGGCCACCCGGAAGAGAGCATCAACCATCCCGTCGAGAAGATCAAGCTCCGGGTCCTCTACCTCCTGGTCCTGCAGATGCGGAAGTTCGCCTGGGACAAGGCCGTGCAGCTCCACGCGCTCAAGGATCCGACGGCCCGGGAAGCCTTCGTCCGGGGGCTCGACCAGCAGGTTCAGAAGATAAGTCAGGTGGAAAGTACCCTCGACCCCTTCCTCTCCAACGAACCCGGCAAGGCCATCCCGTGGGCCGTGAAGGCCCGGGCCATCCGGGGCCTTCGGCAGATCTTCGAGCTCCTCGGCGGAACTCTCCCGTCGATCTTCGATACGGAAGTCGGGGTTAACCAGCCCATCCCTTTAGTTAACTTCGACATCGACCTGAACACCCACTGCCGCCGGCACCACGGGGCGGCCTCCTTCGCCCAGCGGTCGGCGAGGGAAAGTAACGGCTGGCTCTGTGCCGCCGGAAATCAGGTCTGGGGGATCGACCTCCACGGCGCCTGCAGAGAGCTCAGTGGGAACTACGCCGTCTACGTCGGAGGGAAGGCGAACAACAACTGGCAGTGCGTGGGGCCCTCGGAGAAGGACATCGACCTGAACGATCACTGCCGGCAGTACCACGGCCCCTCCGCCTTCGCGAAGAGGTCGGCGAGGGAAAGTAACGGCTGGCTCTGCGCGGCCGGGCGCCAGGTCTGGGGCATCGACCTCCACGGAGCCTGCCGCGAGCTGGGGATGGGCCGGGCCGTCTACGTCGGGAATCGCTCTAATAACAACTGGAGATGCGCTCGGTAGGCGTTAGTTGAGGTTCTCCAGGGTGATGAGGTGGAGCCTGCTCTTCCCATCGTAGTGGACCCGGTACGCCTGCGGGTAGTTCCCGCCTTGGTAGGGGAACTTCTTCGGAAGCCTCACCGGGCTCACCGCGGACTTCTTCGACTTCAGGTACTCCAGGGTGACCATCGGCTCGAGGAAGATCATGTTGCCATTGTAGTACCCGTAGAGGAAGGTCTTGGTGAAGATCCCCCCGTTGAACTCCGGACTGAGGAGATCAACCCAGTGCCAGCCCATCTTCGGCACACCTGCCGGAGTCGGTGCGTAGTTGGCCGCGATCGTATCCGGGGCCGGTTGGGTCAGGCAGACGGCGGCGTCATCTCCTAGGCAGGAGATCCGCTGCCGGGTGCTGTTCTTGATGAAGTAGAAGTGGGCATCGAAGTGCGGCTTGGTGTAGACGTTGTCGGGCTCGTGTCCATGGGGGGTCCAGTCCATGGTGACGTGCTTGTAGGGCCTGAGGGCGACCGGAAGGGGAAGGACGTACTCGGCCATCTCATGGGAGAGGCCCGAGAGGGCAGTATGGGAAAGGGCGATCCCAAGTTCCTTGGCCTTCTTCCCGTTGAGCTTCACGAAGGTCCGGGCGTAGCCGTTTCCGATGGCCACCTTCTCTCCCCATTTAGTTACGGCGACTCCACTTCCTGAGAGTAAAAGCGCAAATAGACCTGCGAGCATTTTCATGAGTTCTCCCTAGTTTTTTAACAATGCTGGGCTTGAGTGGACCTACTGACAACTCGCTATGCTCCGGATTTCCAATAAGATTCCTTAAAACGATAGGATCGTATATTCCATAAAATCATATACATATGACCCGTTACCAGGCCCTAAATAAGAATGTCCTTGCCTTTAGTTTCTCTTCGTTGGTAAAGGGAAACGCTCCTAGGTCTGACCCTGCAACTATCCTAAGCATCAAAAGAGGATTCCATGAGAAGATTCATTTTCGCCGTTCTAGCTTTCTCTTCCATCTCTGCATTCGCCGGGATCGAATGCATCAAAGAAGTCAAGAGCAACTACCCGTATCCAAACACTTCGGAGGCGGCGAAGATCTGTGGTGGGGCAAGCGTCGAGTGCATCAAGCTGGTCAAATCCAACTACCCGTATCCGAACACCTCGGAGGCCGCGAAGGTCTGCAGCGGCGGAGCGACCGTCGAGTGCATGAAGCTAGTGAAAGGGAGCTACCCGTATCCGAACATGTCCGAAGCCGGCAAGGCTTGCGGCATGGCCAGCATCGAATGCATCAAGGAAGTGAAGGGCAAGTACCCGTTCCCGAACCACACAGATGCCGCCAAGGCCTGCAGCGGGGGGGCATCTCTTGAGTGCATCACGCTCGTGAAAGGTGACTACCCGTATCCGAATACCTCCGAGGCGGCAAAGCTCTGCAGCGGCGTTTCGGGCCTCACCTGCGCCGAAGGAAGAAGGTAGATCGAGCAGGTTCCAGCGACTATTCCTAGACAAACCAAGTCCGTCCCACATAAGATTGAGCCCATGCCCAGGTGGTGAAATGGTAGACATACCGTCTTCAGACGGCGGCGCCTAAAAAGCATGCTGGTTCGAGTCCAGTCCTGGGCACCAAATGTCAAGCTCTGCGAACCAACATTCGCAGAAAAATTATAAAACCCCCGACTCGCGCCGGGGGTTTTTATTTTCAGCTCACTTTCATAGACCGCTTTATCCAGCAGCCAATGAATCTTCACCTCGTTCACACCAATTTCAACTCGTCTCACAAACTTCTGCAAAATCATCCTGCGCACGTTAAAATCAGTCGTCTCCTTCAGCGACTGGGAAGCAACTCTGGCAAATTTCTCAAACGTCTCAAGAGGCACAAGCCTTTGCTCTAAGTTAAATTCCTTCACCTCTAGAAGCCGTTCTTCATGTTCTTTCTTAGCAAGCTCAAGCTTTTCCATTTGCTTGAACAGAGGGACAGGGGAGACCGTCTTAGGTAGCATTGCCAACCTTTCGGCCAGCGCTTCTAATTGCGAGTTTAACCCGCAGACTTTGGCCTTAAGACGCTTTCTTTCTGTCTCCTCATCATTCTGGCTATGAATTGCTTTCACCTTTTCCATGAGGCTAAGGATGAATTCTTTGCTGTCTAAGAACTTACAGAACTCTGACCAGACCAATGGCTCAAGTTTCTTTGCCTGCACCCGGTGAGGGTCACACTTAAAGGTCTTCTTGGATAAGCAAGACTCTCTTTTCGTCGCCCAGGAATGCTCGTAGTAGGCCACCTTTCCATTTCTTCCAGTAGCAGACTTGCCCGGCATGTGGTCACCACACGTCATGCAAAATGCCACTCCTGAGAGAATGTAGGGATGCTTAGTCTTCTCATTAATGGGCTTGAGCTTGTTTTTATTCTTGGTCAGCATCTCATTCACCCGATGGAAGACTGTTTCATCTACGATAGCGTCCCATACAGCTTTCGTTTCTTTGAGCTCTCCTTTCTGCCGGAATACCTTTACTCCTATGTAGGTCTTATTCCTCAAAAGGAGTTGCAGATTATCTACCGTAAAATGCCCGAGCCTCATTCTTGAACCGCCACCTTCCAAATGAGCCTTGGACTTGTAGCCATTGTCATTTAGCCAGCGAGCAGTTCTAGAAAGGCTTCCTTCTTTCAAGAAAGTTTCAAAGGCCAGCCTTACAGTGGCAGCGTGTTCCTGATCCACTTCCAAGTAGCCGCTCTTTTCGTGGTTCTTCTTGTATCCTAGCGGGATACTTCCTCCGTTGTACAAACCACGCCCAGCTCGCGCTAGGATGTTGGCAGCAACTCTTTCACTGGTCTGCTTTCTCTCAAACTGTGCAAAATTCATGATCTGAAAAAGGAGCATCTCACCGGCCGCAGTGGTGGTATCGAAGTCTTCTCTCAAGCTCATGAAGCTGCATTTCTGATCGCGCATCATGTCCCACATGGCCAGGAAGTCTCTATTGTTTCGGGAAAGCCTGGATAGTTCTGTCACGAGGACAAGATTTATTTTCCCAAGTCTTACATCCCTTAACATCTCTTGCAGCCTAGGGCGGTTCATGTCCTTGGCCGAGATACCTGCATCTGTGTAGATGCCGACAATTTCCCCAAAGCTAGACTGCCGATTCCTAAGAACTACGGCGTCTCGTAGCCGCTCTTCTTGGTTTTTAATCGAGCCTTCAGGATTTTCGGCCTGTTCTTCTGTGGATACGCGAATGTACAAAGCGATTTTGAAATTCTTGTTCTTAAGCATCTGTTCCCGTCCTTTGATAGAAGTAATTCTCATCATTAAACGAGTCAGAAAGTAGATTCTTTTGGAGCTGGCAAATATCAGCATAAACAATACCCGCCATTTCTTCAATCAATTGATTATAAACCTCCTCGTTAAAATTCTCGATCCTAACATTTTCAATAACTACTGGTTCCCAATTCCTTTTCATTTTCTACCCCTAATTTAATTCCGGGATATCCAATTCTTTTCTCAATTCTTCTCTTCATCTATTCCTATCCCTCACTCCTTTTTAATACCTTCATCACACGCCAATTCTTCCTCTCATCCACACTAGCCGCCGTAAGCACTGACCTCCTACCTACAACATCGTTGGGGGTGGGAGGTCAGTGGTGGAGGCGGCGATTATCAAGCAACATCTTTCGAAATTGGCGTGTGATCTTCCGCAGTTAATTCAACTTTTTTTTCCACATTTTTTTCTGGTTGATTGCTCACCCCCTGAGCAGGGGAGAGAGCAGGCACTTGAATCATTTTAGGACTCCATGTTTTACCTATGGGCATTGGCGCCTCCTCACCAAAAAGCCTAGCATTCAATGGATCTTTCATGACTTCATCCAGGTCAGAGACATATAAAGTCGGTAGTCGGTACAAAGATTTATAATGCCTCCAGCATCTAAAGACAGTGTTCCGAATGTCATTCCTGGGTGCCAGGTACCAGATGGCATACAGGTTTGATTTACCTGAGTACCTTCTAAAAATTTCCCCGTAGCGCTTGATACTTTTCATTTCTAGTTCCAATTCTATTGCTACCGTTTGGCTATAGCCCTTAACCTCAGTACTCATTAGCCCATCTGGGATGAGCTTCTCCTTAGCAGCTCTGAACCCATTTTTCTTAAACACATTTGATCTGATAGCGTGTTCTGGTTCCCAGCTATGGGCCAAACCTGAACCTTCAAGAGCTAGCCGAAGAGACAGAAGTTTGAAGTCATGGTCCAGCATGTTTTTACTCCAATGCCTCTTTGTAGCCTCCACTTCTGCCAACTTGGCACCTCGATCTGCTAACACCCAAAGAACATCCTGAGACTCCAAACCTCGAATTCTTTTCACATAGAAGCCTGCCTCCAAGAGCCGGAGGCGTCTGCAGACTGTCGAAGAAGCAATTGAATTGAACACCAGCTGTCCCACTTGCTTAGTCGAAAGCATTCCGTAAATTGAGAGCTTCCTAAAAAGCTCAATGTCTCTTGCTGTAATCATAAGCACCTCATAGAAAATCTTTGAGCGCATCTTTGATCGCTGCTTCTGCGCTGCGGTTTTTTAAGTATTCCTCCCTTTCATTTTGACGGCGTAACTTTTCGGCTTCTTCTTCTTTCCTGGCTTGGGCCCTTGTTTCAGCTTCAACTCTCTTCTGCTCAAGTTCTTTCTCCCTACGTTCTCTTTCTTGGATTTCTCTTTCCTGCTTTTTAGCTTCTTCCCTAATTTGCCGTTCGTTTTCGGCCTGAACTTCTACATGTCTGGACCAAATAAACACCCCAGCAAAGACTAGAAGCCCGAGAGCCAGAAGCCTGAAAAGCCAATAGAAGAGCCAGTTCATAGAGTTGTAGAAAAGCAAGCTCACCCCGATGGGCTTCTCACCAGAAATCCCAATCAAGACGTAGATCAACAGAAAGCCAGCGCAAATCAACCCAATGGTCTTTAGAAACCTGTCTACAAGATCATCCATTACACCTCCTATTTTTGACGTAAGAATCCATTTCCACTTTCGTGGATTTAAAACTTCTCCTCCTTTTTGTTATTGGTATTAAGTTCAAATGCAGTCGCAGATACTACTGCTAATTAGCTGTAAGTTTCGCTGTGAGAGATCAAACTTTTAAGTGGTTTTGGAAAGCTAGAAAAAAAGACGCAAAATCCCTGACGGAGAGAAAAGCCCCTATACAGTGCAGGCTCGTTCTTGACGCCTTATAGACATCTATCCGCGCCAGCAACTTAACAAGATCAATTCTGACCTGACAAGAAATCTTTTTTATAAATTTCTTAATTTATATGATGCAATGCAGGAAAGTCAGAGCAAGTCCAGAAGCGCGATAGAACCTAATTTTTAATGAGGACCGCTGGAAGAAAGCGGCTCTTTCCGATCTTCTCTGGCTGGATGATAGTACTTCTTTTCGTAAGTGTAGAGCACCCAGACCAGGACAGTGTTAGAGATAGCAGCGCAAACGAATCCTGCGAACTGAAGCCTAGGGAAGATCATCGCTCCTAACATAGCCCCTAAACAAAAGAATGATAGTTTTGAAATTCTCAAAGTAAGCCATCTGCGGTCAGTTATATCGTTATGAGTAAGAATCCGCGCAAAATTCAAACCCAGGTCTGTAGAAAGACCTGTCAGGTGGGTGGTCCTTACTGAACCCATAGTAATAGCGACAACCGTTGCGTTTTGAATCCCACAGCTAAAACAAAGTATGAAAAGCAATATGAAATCCCTGTTTAGCAGCAGTGGTTCACCAAACGAACCGAAATAGCCCCAGACGCCCATGGCTCCTGAAATAGCAAGGAGAAGGCTCATGATCATAAGGGATATCAAATGGTGAGAAGTTTTATTTTTCAATAATGGTGATTGCGTAAGAAAACCCGCAAATACTCCTCCGGCAATGAAGCCAACTGGTATTAGCAACATTTCGAAAGCTCGAGTGATATGACCGAGACCTAACTCAACACCCACGTGAGTACCGAAACCTGTAACATGAGAAACAAATCTATGACAGGCCAGGAACCCGCCTGAGTTGATAAACCCCGCCTGCAAACAGAACAGTGGCCACAGCCAGAAAAGTTCACCAAGGACATCATCCTTTGATATTTGCGTTTTCATTAGATGTTAGACTCCGCTTTAGCAAATTCTTGAGACTGAACAAGCGGAACAAACTGTCCGCTTTCACGGTCGTATTTAAAAACCATTCCTGTCTCGAACTTGTATACCCAGCCGTGTATACGCAGGTTCCCCTTGGTCCTCCGGGCAGCAACAGCTGGATGTGTCTCCAAATTTTCAATCTGCATCAGAACATTTTCTTGGATAGTGGCCATAAGCCGAGCTTCGTCCTGTAGATGCTGATAGTGTTCCTGAACAATCCGCAGGGTTGAATCACAGTTCCTAAGCCAGCCTTGCATGGATGGCATTTTTTCAACTAGCTCTGGTTTTAATAAGGCCTGCATGGCCCCGCAGTGCGAATGACCACAAACGATGATGTCCTTAATTCCCAGCCCCTCAATTGCAAACTCTATTGTTGCCGATTCGCCATTCACGTAAGGTCCATAGGAAGGAATGATATTTCCTGCATTTCTGATGATGAATAGATCGCCGGGATCAGTCTGCGTAATCAGATTGGGGCTTATTCTGGAGTCAGAGCAGGTGATAAAAAGGACCTGAGGTTTCTGACCTTTTTCAAGCTTCTTGAAAAGCTCGACCTGAGAAGAGAAAACTTCATTGTGGAATTTATGAATGCCTTCGATAAGCTTCTGCACATTGACCTCCTGTCAAAATAGGCGAAGGCCCTTCATGCCTTCGCCCCCCAAAAGTTTATTTGGACTCTTCTTGTGCCTGTTTCTCATCTTTGCTTGAATCGCTATCGTCAAAGATCCCAGAAATCGAACGTTTTACATCATTGAACCAACCGGATCCAGACTTTCCGTCTTCAGTCTTTTTGAGAACATCATCCAATTGAGCATAGAGATTTTTGAAATCCTCTTTCTGCCCATAGCCAAGTTCTTCGGCAAACTGAAGCTCCTTTCTAGCATCGTCCATAAGGGTATTGAGACGCTTATTCTCATCTTTGGAACGATTCTTCTTCTCAGCAAGTTTCTCTGATTCATTCAAAAGATATTCTGCTCTGGCAACTGGGAGAGGAATAATATTTTCGGTTACCACAACAGTTCCCAGCGCGCCTGATATGACATCTTTTGCCTCATCAGTTTTATTCTGATCGATCAGTCGAGCGGCTTCTTTCATTGCCGCTGGATAGGTTGCAAGTGGGATGTTAGCCACACTAATTACCATTTCACTTTTTAGGTTAGCCAGTAGAGCGGCGGCTTCCTGGACACGATCATCTTCCAAAAGATCTTCTGCCTGATCTTTGATGTTTTTAACACTTATTAGGTCGTTAAGAAGTGCGCGGGTTTCTACATTGTAATCAAATGCAGCGAGCGAAAGCTTCGGGTCCCGAGCAACGATCAGCTCAAGCTTTCCTGTGGCGGATTCAAGAGCGTCGATGGCACCCTTCTTATTCCCCTCATCCAGCAACTTAAGAGCATTCTTTGTTTGATTCATGGCCATGGTGGCATCTTGCAAGATTTCTTTTCTTTTTTCAGTCACCTTTTGTTGTACTTGAGTATTAGCGTGTTTTTCGGCTTTACTTTGATCCTCTGTTTTTGTGGCTGTGGCCCCCATAACACTGAACGAGAGTGTTGTCCCTAGTAAAATGCATAATAAATTTTTCATGTGTCCTCCTTCAAAAATGTAATCAAGAAAAGATATTAAGAGAGCTTCGCTCTTGAAGGAACACGCCACGAGGGAAATTTAGAATTTCTTAGGATGCACGAAGAGGCGCTTCAATACGCATTTAGTTTATTAAGCCTAGATGCTGCCCCTTTTGTTTGAATCTAATTTGTGACTACAATTTTGTATTTAGGCATGGAGGCAATATGATGAGATATCTTCTTCCAATTCAAACATCTCTTAAGGGCTGGTGGACTTATGAAGTGCTTGGAGCGATTTTCATCCTGATGGGTCTTTTGGTAATGATCTACCCTGCATCTGGATATGCTGGTCTGGTCGTTTACTTCACACTTACATTTTTCATTTCAGGTCTTATAAGGCTATCTACGGCAATCGCCAATCGGGATGTCATGAGACACTGGGGCTGGCATGCTGCGGGTGGAGCTCTGGACCTAGTTCTATCGGGGCTTCTTTTTTTCCGTCTTGATTTGACCGCAATCATCCTGGCACTTTATGTAGGCTGTTTTTTGATGTTTGTAAGCATTGGTGTCTTGTTCAAGTCGTGGGACATGAGAACCTTGGGAATGAGAGCCTGGAAATGGTCCTTCCTTGCAGGATTACTCGGTCTGGCTTCCTCTGTGCTCACCTTTTACTACCCTATTCTGGGAGCGGCCCTCGCCCTGACTTGCTCATCTGTCGCTTTTATTGCATTTGGAGGATTTTATATTGGACTAGGTATTCAAATGAGAAAGCTTCTTAAGATTGCGGAAGATGGTATTTGGGGATTGAGAATTTAGGAGGAAAAATGAAAAAGACAAAAATAGAAGATAAGCAGCTTGAAGAAGAAATTGATCGGAAAGCTCGCAAAGTCGTCAGGAAAGGTGTCGAACATGAAGAGCATCTGCCCAGGTTTGGCTTACCCATTGATGATCAGTATGTAAGAGATCGTCTGATGAGTAACATCACATCGAATCCTCTGTTTGATGCAAGTGGCATCAGTATTGAAGTCAAGAACGGTACTGTCATTGTACAAGGGAAAATTTCTGACAGACTCCAGAAAAACTTCCTGCTTGAATCTATAAAACTCGAGGAAGGTGTACGAGAAGTCGTGGATCATATATCCGTCGACCATGAATGGATTCCCAGAAGGAAACTCGATCCAGAAGTGACACACGATTATGACTGATAAAGAAATATCAGAACGAGAGCTTAGAAAAGTGAGTAGCTCTTTAACGAATCGTAAAAGGAATAGGATTGATCTTCGCTTTCTCGAAGGGCCTCAAGCGAGGCGCTTTGAACTGGCCCGGATCTTGCGGATTTCTTCTGAATTCTTACGGGGATTTCGCACGCTCCATTTCGTTGGACCCTGTATAACGGTATTTGGGTCTGCCCGATTCACTGAGTGTAATCCATACTACAAACTTGCCAGAGAACTTGGTGCTGAAATTTCGAAGGCTGGCTTCACGGTAATGACAGGCGGAGGTCCTGGAATCATGGAAGCCGCGAACCGAGGGGCAAAAGATGTTGGTGGAAGGTCTGCAGGTTGCAATATCCGCTTGCCAAAGGAACAAAAAATCAACCCGTACGTGGATACGTTTGTTGAATTTCGCTATTTCTTTGTCAGAAAGTTGATGCTCGCTAAGTACTCACAAGGTTTTGTGGCCTTCCCTGGTGGGTTCGGCACCATGGATGAGCTCTTTGAGGTATTAACTCTTATTCAAACTCAGAAGATTAAGGGGTTTCCGGTGGTCCTCATGGGAGCGAGTTATTGGGAACCGCTCATCGAGTTCATCCGCCATAGAATGGTCCAAGAACAGACAATTGATACTTCCGATGCTGAAAAAATTTTTCTAACTGATTCGCCAAAGGAAGCTATGGCCCATATCTTGAAATATACAGGCATTGGGGAATTCAGGGGAAATGAGGAGATGGAAACACCGGCATGGAGTAACACTGCCACAATCTCGTCCGGACCAGGCATGGTGAATCCCGCACAAGATTCGGGAGGAGTAGCTACCGATTAGCTAAGTTCAGAAAAATGATCTCTGAGATCTGCTGGTGGAAATCCCAATGTAAGCCGTATTTTCAAAAGTGCACCCAAGGCTTCCTCGTAAGAGGAAAAGGTATTGGGATCTCCCATCAGGCCTTCCACATACGGAGCTGACCCGACACAAAGCCATCCCACCTCGCTCAAATTCACACACTCTTCTTGAGGATGGGGAGGTTGTTCGCCTTCAACGTAATGGATGAAATAAAAACTTCTCATCAAAACTGGTTATCACGAGCAGAGGGGAAAAAAGAATGTATGCAAAGAAACTTGAGATAAGATTAAGCGCGGGCGGGAATGAGCATCCCGCCCTACCAAGGAGGCATACTCATTTCAGATCGTTATCCACCACTTCCTGTGATGGTATCTGAAATTTTTCTGCAGACCTCAACAGATTGGTCTTAAGCAAGCTCCCTTGAAGGAGCTATCTACATCATAATTACAAACGCGTTAGATGCAAGAGTGCGGAATAAATTTATGCTTTTTTTAAGGTACTAACTGCCTTGCGTTTTACAATTCAAGTCTCATGATATGGGCAACAACCTAAGGAGGTGTTTATGGTTCTAATCGTAAATGCCGTGCTGATCCCTATTGTGGCAGTCATGATTTACGCGGCCTATTCGAAGAAAACCACTTAAACCACTTCTTAAATTGATTTGATTCTGTGTTTTATTTTATAATTTCTTTTTCTAACAAGGAGGATTTTTATGAATAAGAATTTAACTACTACCAACAAACGGGAACTCAGTCCTTGGTCAGTGTTTCGGGACGACTTGTGGGATGTCTTCGACCGGTTCTCGAAAGAATTCGAAATGCCAACCATGGCTTCCATGGATCACATCACACCTAAGATCGAAGTTAAGGACCTCGGCAAGACCTATCAAGTATGTGCCGAAGTTCCCGGCATGGACGAGAAAGACATCAGCGTCACCCTCCGGGAAAACAACTTGGTGATCGAGGGTGAAAGAAAGAGTGAAACAAAGAACGACGACAAGAAAAGCGGACGGTATCACTCTGAGATCAGCTATGGCCGCTTCTTCCGAAGCATTCCTCTCTCTGACGATATCGACGCTGATAATGTGAATGCTTCCTATAAGAACGGAATTCTAACCGTCGAGCTAGCGAAGAATCCTGAAAGGGCTCAGAAAGAGCGCAAGATTCAGATTGGCTCCGGTAAAAAGGAAACAACACAGGAGACCCAGAAACACTGAAGACAAAGGGGGCGAAAGCCCCCAGTCTATTCCTAAGGAGGATCACTATGAAAATGCTAATACCTTTTCGTTCTGAGCTTCCTGAGTTGATCCACAGGATGGATGACCTCTTCCATTTTCCGGACATCCGATTCGGAAGCTCGATGCCTACGTTCAGAAGCACTTTACAAGACAAAGGCCACTCCTATGAGGTCGAGTTAGACCTACCTGGAGCTAACCAAGCCGATGTCCATGTGGAAGTCTTCAATAACAACACTCTGAAAGTTCAAGGAGCTCAGAAGTTCGAGCAATCAGATCGTGGCTATTACGTTGCCCAGTACGGACGCTTCGAGAGAACACTACGGTTACCGGGTGATGCAGATCCGTCGACCTTAAAAACAAAATTTAATGGAGACCGGGTTTTCATCGAAATCGGAAAGTCCGGTGCAAAAGAACCTTGGTATCGTCGCTGGATGAACTATCTGAAAGCCGCCTGGTAAAAGGAGGGATTTATGAAAGGAGATAAACATGCAATAGCAAAATCATAATAGGAGGATTTATGAAACGATTATTAAAAACTTTAGCGTTGTGTATGCCAGTCCTGGCCTATGCAGAAAGCGCGGACACACGAAGTGACCAGGGTAGCCTTCTAAGACTTGAGCATCTTCTCGGTTCATCTGAGAACATGTGTACACTTCAAAATGATCCTTTGATTTACAGGCCAGAATACAAATCGAACATGTGCACTTTGGGAGAACGTCAAGCCCAAGAAGCAGAAGAACCATTGATCTTCAAGAAAGATGAAGAGAAAGAGGCCGGGAGGTGATTATGAATAAGAAAGCCGTGCAATCTCTTATCTTTGCCTCCGGCCTAGCCTTAGGTGGGTTAGGTACTGGGCTCTATATGAAAAACCAGGACCAAACCCCCGAGCTATCCTTTCCGGGTAAAGATTTAACAACATTCTATGACAGGGTCTTCGATCAGGACTTTTTTAGAAGAGAGCAATCTCCATTCGAACAAATGGAAAAGATGAGAAAAGAAATGGATAAGTTCTTCGAGTCGACGGTGCAGGACTTCTCTAAGATTACTTTTGATGACTGGTACGGTTCAAAGTTTGGTGGGTCAATTGGCGAAATCGAACAAACCGAGGATGAAAAATATGTCTACTTCACTGTGGATTTAGAAGGTGTCGATAAAAGCACTGTCAAAGCGGATGTAAGCGGAGGACATGTAACGGTTTCCGGTTCTCAAGGAAACATTCAGGCAAAGGAAGAAGAGGGGACAATCCAGAACAGTGAGAGTTACCAAACTTTTCGACGTTCTTTTCCCGTACCGGGCGGAGTTGATCCCAGTAAGGTTGAAATTGAAACAAAAGACACAGAACTCGTGATTAAGTTCCCGAAGATGCCCAGTTTGAAGCCTTAGATTCTTGGATAAGCAGAATCTGTGCCTTTCTTACCTGCTTAATCATCCAAGGTAGATTCCCTGCCATGGCCCCAAAGATCGCTAGCGTTACTGCCAAATCCACTAGTTTCGAAATGCCCATTTGATCTTCTCCTTCTCTTCATTCGTCAGCCCAGGAAGGTCAAAGTCTCTTTTCCGGATGTTCTGACAATAATTGTTAATGGCATTTAGGGTTCGATTGTAATGGAGGCTGAGTTTTTGATAGTTCCAGCCCTCAATCCAACGTAGTTTTGCCAGCTCCGCCAGATCAACTCTCGACTCTACCCACTGAATTTGATAACTTAGGTCAAAGACAAGTGGTTCTTCTAGTATCGAGCCGGGGGCACCAAAAAAGCCTCAACTTTTGTTGGGGCTTTTTTTATTCCCCCCTGTCAAGGAGACCCATGCAGTCTGTCCTCGTTCTCTTCCTCTTGTTCTTGAGCCACAGGTCCCTTGCGGAGTTCACCAACGAGTCCGAGCTCGGGATCGCTTCCGCTAATGGGAACACGAAGTCCCAGACCTACAATTTCAAGGAGGCCGCCGAGTACAAGGTGCGGGCCGACGTCCTGAGCTTCAAGGGGCGCTACCTGAACGCCAAGGCCAACGGGGTGGAGACCGCGAGGTTCCTCATGACCGGGCTTCGCTACGAAAAGCAGGTCTCCAGCCGCTTCGGCCTCTTCACCGGGGAGACCCTGGAGCGGGATCGGTTCGCGGGGATCGACGTCCGGCTCATGACCGACGTCGGCGGGAAGTACCGCTTCATCGAAACGGAGGCCACGAAGTTCTTCACCGAGCTCGGGTACCGGTACATGCACGAGGACCGCCTCGACGGTTCCCAGGCGTACAGCAACTACTCCCGGCTCTACACGGAGTGGGAGCGGAAGTGGAACGCGAACTTCTCCACCCGGTACTGGGCGGAGTACCTCCCGAACTTCTCAGACCTCAAGGACTGGCTCCTCAACACCGAGGTCTCGGTCTCGGCCATGCTCAACAGTGTTTTCTCCCTGAAGACCGGGGCCCTGCTTCGGTACGACCACGCGCCCGCCCCGGGGGTCCTGTACAAGACTGAGACCCTCGTCACCACGGCGCTGGTCGCGAAGTTCTAGTCCCGCAGGGCCTGCCTACATTTTAAACAGTCTCATAAGGTTGCGTTTGAAATTTATTCATCCTCCCTACTGGCCCGACGGAAGATGGAGCACAATGCACAGATACCCTAATCCTCCGGAGTTCGATTGAGACCGTCGATCCTGGCACTCGTCCTCGCGCTGAGCAGCCCACTGGCCCTGGGCCAGATCCACTCGCGGGAGAAGCTCAAGGTCATCGAATCCCGGGAGATCTTCCACTGCGAAACCACGGACCTCGTCGACGTGATCGTCTCCGCGGGGAAGGTCCTCACGAAGGTGAACCTGCCGGACGGGAAGTCGTCCGAGGTGGTGGAAGACTTCTACGCCGTGAGGGCCCAGGGCCGCGAGGTCGACCTGCTCCACCGGCTCAAGGTCAAGGCCACCAATAAGGAACTCAGGGTCAGGAGCGACCAGGACGAGCGATTCTCCATCCTCGAGAGCCTCGTCATCCTCCAGGCGGGCGGCGGGCTCCTCACCAAGGACGGGGAACGGAACACGCTGAAGATCAACCTCCGACAGCAGACCGGGTCCCTCGAGCACCTCAAGCACCAGCACCCGAAGTTCGAACTGAAGTTTAGAAACTGCGTCGACCTCCGAAGCTAACCTGTTCAAAGGAGTCCCCATGCGCTTCACACGCCTCGCCCTCTGCCTCGCGGTAACGTCCATCGCCCTCGCGTCCGTCTCGAGCTTCGCTCAGGTGATCACGCCGCAGACGAAGCTCAAGATCAAGGTCGGGAAGACCCTCTCCTCGAAGAAGCGCCACCTGGGACGTCCGGGGTACCTCGACTTCATCCTCGGTGCCGCGCACGGGGTGGTGTTCCCGCTCCTGGAGTGGAGGAAGCACTGGCCAGATAACTCGTCCTTCTGCGAGCTCGAGGGAGATTCGAAGCGGCCGGAGACTCGCAAGGGTCTCGTCTACGACAGCTCGAAGATCACCGAG
>SXGU01444198.1_pt1 | contig 18703 bp, 23 predicted proteins | sample 3174531 | NCBI WGS metagenome assembly SXGU01 (sample SAMN11356863, study PRJNA531348) | freshwater metagenome | isolation source: freshwater sample F1-140 | place: China: Fuxian Lake, Yuxi | collected 2017-12-25 | reverse complement strand
CGCGAGCCGTCGGTGTCCTGGTTGCCATAACGCACTTCGTCGCCGGGCGCTTGCTCGACTCGCACCTGTTGCCAATCCGCCTCCAGCTCATCCGCCACCACCATCGGCAAACTGGTGCGTATGCCTTGCCCCATTTCCGAGCGATGGCAGATAATGCTCACGACACCATCGGCTGCAATCGCCACGAATACCAGCGGATTATCCACCCAACCGTGCGGCATGGCATCAGCGCCATATTTTTGCGGTGTGGATGCGGCAGTTTCATCGGCTAGTAGCAAAGATGGAAATCCTGCCGCCAACACGAATCCCGTCAATGCGGTGTGTTTGAGAAAATCCCGTCGGCTGACATTGATGATTTGCAAGTCGTCGACTGCATCCGACGGCAATAAATGCTTATTCATGATTACCTTCCACTTGACCTGCGGCCTGTTTGATCGCAGCACGAATGCGCGTGTAGGTGCCACAGCGGCATATGTTTCCACTCATGGCTTTATCGATGTCTGCATCACTTGGTTTGGGGTTCTGTTTAAGTAAAGCAGTGGCCGACATAATTTGCCCCGCCTGACAATAACCACATTGCGGTACTTGCAGATTAAGCCAGGCTTGCTGGATTTTCTTGCCGGTTTCATCTTGTGCTATGGCTTCGATAGTCACAATTTTTTTACCGACGACTGCCGAAATCGGCGTGACGCAGGCGCGACTGGCAATGCCGTCAATATGCACCGTGCAAGCTCCGCATACGGCCATGCCACAGCTATACTTGGTGCCCGTTAAACCGAGCTGATCACGTAAAACCCACAGCAAGGGTGTGTCGGCAGGTAAATCGATTTTACGGGGTTTACCGTTAATGGAGAGCGTCAACATGGGGCTATTCCAGGGTGAGTCGAGGTTGGCAAGCATAGTACAGGGGGCGTTAAACCCCGTAAATACCTAATCAAATCAATTGATGCTTGATTAAGTTTGAGATAACGATGTACCACTACCGTTGCGCTTAATCAACACCATTTCACTGGCGATGGACAAAGCAATTTCTTCAGGAAGTTTGGCGCCCAGATCCAGTCCTGCAGGCGCATGAATTCTAGCCAGATTGTTTTGATCAAAATTCTCCCGACTCAAACGTTCTAAAATCAATTGCGCCCGCTTGCGGCTCGACACCAGGGCGATATAAGTCGCATCAGAGTTCAGCGCCTGACTTAAGGCCTCATAATCGCCTTTGTGATGGGTCGCTACGACAATGAAATCGCCTGCCTGGGCTCGCAATTGTTGATACCGATGATCGTCGTTGATGATGCGTTGGGCATTGGGAAAACGATCAGCAGTAGCTTGGGCATCGTTAACGATGACAGCAAAGCCTAATGAGTGAGCAAATTCGCACAGGCTTTCCAGAATACGGCCATGTCCGATCAGCCAAAGTTGCGGCTTGGGTAATATCGGCTCCACGTACACCCGCATACTGCCGCCGCAAGGCATTCCGGCGCCGAAGATTTCGTCAGTCAGGTCTATGTCGACCATACAAGGTGCTCCCGATATGAAGGTATCCAGCGCCGCTTGGCACACCATGGTTTGCGCACAACCACCGCCTATCCAGCCTGCGATGACTTTTCCTGTTTCATCGATCAAGGCTTTTGCAGCAGGTTTTGCAGAGGACGAACCGAGAATTTCCACAACTGTCGCAAGGGCATAATGACGGCGATGCTCGCGAAATTCTAATTGCAGGTCTAGAAGTTCGGTCTGGATCATTTGATCAGGTCTGCTGGATAATCAATATCTTGCAATATGCCCGGATCATTGCAGTCAATCAGTTTGAGGTGATGAATATTGGCCTGAATTAAAGATTTGGCGCCAGTATCGCCTTGCAATTGGGCCAATTCGCTGCCAAAAATGGCGGAAAAGCCAACCGGATGGCCACGTTGCCCTTGCCAGATGGGAGCAATGATAGCCGCACCTGAGTTGAGCTCATTTGTTATTTGTTTGATTGTGCCGGGCTTGATCCAGGGCATATCTGCAAGCGCAATCACCCAGCCTTTTGCCTCCAAACTGGCACGTATTCCGCAGGCCAAACTGTTGCCCATACCTTGTTCGGCATCCACACAAACAACCACTTCTGTGCCTATGCTTTTAAATTGTCGGATTAATTCTAAATTGTTGGGGCTAACAACGGCCAATACTTTATCTGTACCCAGCAGTAAATGTTTACAAGCTTTTAGGGCGATTGATTCACCATCGGGTAAATGATGCGTTAGCTTATCGGTACCAAATCGCTGGCCGGAACCGGCTGACAAAAGGATGCCATATATCATTTTGATTTAGTTCTATTTGCGAACCCATAATCGTCCATCCTTAGTGCTTTTTCTTTTTAGTGGATGATTGGTTAGCTGCACTTTTTTTACTATTTTTGCCTCCGGTTTTTTTGCCGGTTTTGGCTTTCTTGCTGGACTTGGCTTTGCCTATGCTTTTTTTGGTTTTGGATTTGCTGGGTTTTATAACTTGTTCAGGTTGAGAAGTCTCTTCAGCCTCATTCATTTGTGTGGCTTTAGTCTGTTTGGTATCTTCCAGAGATTCAATCGGCCTTGCAGTTTCAATAGTTTCATTATCGGTTAAGGGTTTTTCGCAATCCGGCAATTGCTCATCTCCAGGCGAACATAGCACCCGGTAAATAATCCGTCTGTCTTCACTTTGCGAAGGCTTTACATCGGACAACGGTTGCTCTGTGTCTTCGGAGATGTGGCCTAATAACTCACCGGCATTTACGGTAAACGAAAACCAGCACAAACTTGCGCCTATCCATAAAGTTCTTTTGCTCATAAGGCCTGTTTTTGGACGCGCTTGGCTTCATGCCACAGCGCATCGAGTTCTTCAAGTTGGCAGTCGCGTAATACTCGCCCGGATTCTTCGATTTGTTGCTCGATGTAATGAAAGCGGCGGGTAAACTTTTTAGTGGCTTCCTTGAGGGCAATCTCCGGATTGACTTTTAGATGCCGGGCCAGATTGACCGCCACTAATAACAAATCGCCCACTTCTTCCTGAATGTGAGCCTGGTCGCCGGATTGCCAGGCTTCGTGCACCTCTTGCAACTCTTCTTTGACTTTGTCGAACACAGGTTCGACTTCCGGCCAATCAAAGCCGTGGCTGGCGGCGCGGTTTTGAATTTTCTCGCAGGCGACCAAAGCCGGCAGGCTGAGAGCCACGCCGGACAACACGCTTTCCGGTTTTTGCTTAGTATTTTTTTGCTGTCTTTCCAGGGCTTTGGCGGCTTCCCAGGCTTGTTGGCGCTGTTCGTCACTGTCATAAATAACGCCATCAAATACATGCGGATGGCGTTTAACTAGCTTTTCGCCAATAGCGTCAGCGACTTGTTCAAAATCGAACAGACCGCGTTCTTCAGCAATTCGCGAGTGAAAAACCACTTGCAATAACAAGTCACCTAATTCGGAGCGCAAATCCTCCATATCATTACGTTCTATGGCGTCGGCCACTTCGTAAGCTTCTTCGATGGTATAGGGGATCAGGCTATTAAAGTCCTGCTTTACATCCCAGGCGCAACCCGTTTCCGGGTCGCGCAGGCGGGCCATTAGCTCTAGTAATACTTGGGTTTTAGCTAAATTCAAAATGACGAACCAAAGGTTTCCAGATAGCGTTGTTTGAACTCGGCCATGGTGAAAGTATGGTTTTGGGTGCCGTTGTGTTCGATTTTAATCGCACCTAATAGCGAGGCGACGCGACCGGTCACGTCCCAATCGTAATCGTTCATCAAGCCGAACAGCAGACCTGCCCGATAAGCATCGCCGCAGCCGGTAGGATCTAAAACTTGTTTGGGTGTCGCAGCTGGAATATCCAGACATTGGCCTTGCGTGTAAATTTTTGAACCTTTACTACCCAGGGTAATGATCAGCGCATCGACTTTTTCGGCGATCTGCTCCAAAGTCAGCCCGGTACGTTGCTGCATTAATTCGGATTCGTAATCGTTAAAAGTGGCGTAATTAGCCAACTCCAGAAAAGCCAGCAATTCTTCACCGCTAAACATTGGCATGCCTTGACCTGGATCGAAAATGAACGGAATGCCCAACTCGGCAAACTGGGCGGCGTGTTCCTGCATACCTTGTTTGCCGTCTGGTGAAACGATGCCGATACTAATCTCAGGTGTTGCAGGTACGCTGTTCAGATGCGAAAAATTCATCGCCCCAGGGTGGAAGGCGGTGATTTGGTTATCGTCCTCATCGGTAGTGATATAGGCTTGTCCGGTGTAATGATCGTCCAAAACCTTGATGTAACGTGTTGAGATGCCCCGTTGGCTCAGCCATTGTGCATAAGGCTCAAAATCATGACCGACCGTAGCCATGATCAAGGGATCTTCCTGCAGAAGTTGCAGATTGTAGGCAATGTTACCGGCGCAACCGCCAAATTCGCGACGCATCACCGGCACCAGAAACGATACATTCAAGATATGCACTTTCTAGGGCAGTATGTGATGTTTGAATTTGTCGTGGAATACCATGATGGTGTCGTAGGCCATTGATCCACAGATTAAAGCACTCATTAGTTTCCTTTTGATTTAGTTCAGAGTGGTTTTAAGGTAACGGAAGTTGGGTTTTGGTTCAAGGCGAAAGATTAAAGCAGCATAAAATTATCCTGACCATAAAGCTGTGTCTATACCAATACAATGGACTTCAGTACATATTGACAGCCATCCCTGAACTATCAGTTTTGCACTCTCTGCATTTCTATAGTCGAATGTCGATAATCCGGAATAGGACAAAGACATCTCCATAAAAGGACTGACGTTCTTTGATTTACTGAAAGCTGTATTGTTTTAGGGCTAATTTGCCGGGTTGAAATGGTTGCAGCCCATTCCGATTCCGCAACAATATTAGACCTTAGTTCAGTTGTTCATAACACTCAAAAAAAATAGTGTATTAGTCGATTCATAAACTACTACAGGAAAAACCTTATGCACACCAAAAAAATCGCGGCTTTATTATTCATATTCTGGGCAGTATCTCCTAACCAAGTATTGGCTGATAGCAATGTTGCGTTGGGTAAATCAGTCACCTTGGCAGGTAGCTATGGTGGCGACCAAGGCAGTTGGGGTGATTTTACTCTGGCCGAAACGCAGTCCCTGACCGATGGTATTTTTCATCCAGAAAATACTCAATGGAATAACGGCAGCATTTTCTGGAATTCACTGCAAAACAGTATTGAAATCGATTTGGCCGGGGTTTTTTCAATTGGTGGTTTCAGCGTACAGGCGGATGATAATGATACTTACCGAATTGAATACAAGTTGGGAGGCGGCGATTGGTCAGCTGTTTGGGATATTCCCGCACCAGGTGGCTGGGGACTGACCACCAGCAGCACCTTAGTTTCACCGATTCTGGCAGATGCCTTACGCTTTTCGGCTACCGGTGGTGATAATTTCTATTCGGTATCGGAAATCCAGGCCTTTGGAGCACCGGTGCCTATTCCAGGTGCTCTTTGGCTAATGGGTTCTAGTTTGCTGGGATTGCTGGGATTAAGAAGAGGTCGGAAATAACAGTCAAACTCGGTATCAAGGGGGGACTAAAGCCCCCCTTGATTATTTGGATGTGGCAATTCGCCGCTCAATCATGAGAACTTACAAAAGCAGTAATCCCCAGGTGACTTCAGCCCAAGCCAGAGATAGCATTACCGCCGCAGAACCAATATCTTTGGCGCGACCGGACAGTTCGTGATGTTCAAAACCCACTCTATCCACCACGGCTTCGACCGCTGAATTAAGTAATTCCACCAGCAACACCAAGACCACGCTCCCGATTAACAGGAGTTTTTCGATGTTGTTATGCCCTAGCCATATGGCTAGGGGAGTGGTCACTGTAAATAATAGGACTTCCTGTCTGAAGGCTTCTTCATGTTGCCAGGTGGCTTTGAAGCCCGCAATTGAGAAAAAACAGGCGTTGACGAGTCTTTTCAAGCCTTTTGCATTTTGGTTGGCCATAAATGTTGATTACTCTTCTATCATGTGTTGGTAAGACTCGGCATCCATTAATTGCTCGAGTTCGGTTGGGTTATCGGCTTTGATGCAAAACAGCCAAGTGGCGTAGGCATCGTCATTCACTCGTTCGGGTTCATCTTGCACGGCTTCATTAATGGCAACAACCGTTCCTGAAACCGGGCTGTATAAATCGGATGCGGTTTTTACTGATTCGATGACAGCAAGTTGTTCATTCAAAGCAACCACCCGACCGACATCCGGCAAGCCTATAAAGACGATGTCACCCAACTCGGATTGAGCAAAGTCGGTGATGCCTACTTTAACAATTGAATCGTCTTCCAGACTGGCCCATTCATGAGTGGCTGCATATTTCAGATTTTCTGGGTTATTTTTCATTTCTATTTCCTTTTTAAGCCGGTTAAGTGAATGAATAAAGCATAACCGGCTAATTTTTTTACACAACAAAAAATTGCAGGATTAAGCAAAGCCAACCTTATAATTTTATGAAAATAATTGAATTCGCTCTTAAAACGATGTCCAAATGCCTGTTTTACACCTGTTTATTGATTTTGTTCGTCAGTGTCGCAAGTCATGCTGATCAAGATGATGACAAACCGGATGACACAGTTCATAGCCTTACTGCAGATAATCCTCATGCCAACTGGCAGGAAACTGCCGGGATCAAAACCCAAATTCTGCAGGCTTCCAGCCAAGCCAATGAAATCGCTGCCTTTGGCACAGTGCTAAGTATCGAGCCTTTAATCATGCTTCGTCAGCAGTACTTGGCCGCTTTAGCTCAACAGGAAAGCGCTCAAGCCCGTTATCAAGAAACCAGCCAGAATTGGCAGCGAACTCAAAACCTGCATCAACATGACATTGTTTCCACCCGCCGTTTACAAGAACAACAAGCACAATGGCAAACCGATAAAGCCCAATTAAATGCCAGTAGCCTGCCGCCACAAAGCATTTTGGCAAGCAGTCGGCTGCAATGGGGTAGCACATTAACAGACTGGTTCATCCTTAATCGCGGTAATCACTCCGAAAACTTTACTCACAATCGCGCCCAACTCATTGAAATTATCCTGCCAGCGCATCTTAAAACTCCGATAGAAATGACTCAGGTTGCTGTTAATTCTCAAGGTTTGCGCCAACAAGCTGTGGCTGCCAGCCTTATCTCACAAGCCCCTTCTGTTGATTCAATCAGCCAGGGCATACGTTATTTTTTTGCCGTTCAGGGTGGCCGTATGCCCATTGGTAGTCACCTGCATGCCTGGGTTGTCACTGATGACCAAGCCTCGTCTGGCGTGCTGGTGCCTGAAAGTGCTGTGATCTGGCATCTAGGGCAAGCGCTGGTGTTTATAAAATCTGAGGCAGGCGAGTTTAATCGTCAAATACTGTCGGATATCAATCGTGTTGATCAGGGCTACCGTGTTTCTGCCGGATTACAGCCTGGTGATGAAGTAGTCACCACCGGCGCACAAACCTTATTGTCACGCGAATTAAAAGCATTGATTCCAGACGAAGATGACGATTGACGCAGGCTGGGTCTAATCCAAAAACCCCGTTTGCAGTTTCATCGTCCATGCTTAACTTGTAATACTTCCACACTGTCCCAAATGCTTTCGATAAAATCAGCGTCCATTTTGGGTGTGCCATCTTGCATCCACTGTACCAAGTGTTTTGCTACATTCGGATAAGTTACGTGCACGGCATGTGGATTATGCAGCCAGTCTTCGATCGTTTGGGTATTCATTTCATACATGGTGTGCCCGTATCCCAATTGTTCAATGGCGGCGGCATTGGAGATTTGCTCCATTTGTGCATGTAACGGTTTGACCAGAATTTTTTTGCCTAATTGCAATGCTTCGCTGGCCAATTCAAAACCAGCGTTACTGATAATACCCACACTGTCATATAAGTCTTTTTGGAAGCCTTCACGAGAGAGCGGTTTGAAAATGATGTGCGGGTATTTCGATATCAGCTTGTCGGCCGTATAGACATGAAATTCGAAATTTTCGAATGCACACAAATGTTTGAATATCACTTCAGCGTTTTCAAACGGAAGATAAACCAGGATTTTACGCGTTTGAACGTGTTCAGGATAAGCCGGTGTGTCGATGATGGGAGGCAAAACCGGTTGGCCGAAATGATGCCAATGTAGACCAACCCCAATATCCACCGGTGCAAAGTATTTCATGACCTGCTCGGCAACCGGATCAGAACCCTTGCGCGGTATTTGATGCCCAAAAGCATATTGATGGCCGATACCGATAACCTTCTTTTTCTGTTTCTTAGCCGCCCAGGCCGTCACAGGCTCAAAGTCGCTGATGACCAAGTCATATCCCGACAAATCCAGGTGATTGATATCTTTGAAAAAACGGATCGGTTTGGCTTCCAAAGCTGTTTTTAAATAAGAAACCTGACCATTACTGGTATTGAAGGTCAAGCCTTCCCGGGTTTGATAACCATTGAATATCGCCATGTCGAAATATTTATCTGCAGGGCGACCAGTGAATTGAAAAGTTACGTCAAAACCAGCGGCATAAAGTTCGCCAGCCATTACGCGAGCACGGGTAATGTGACCATTACCGGTGCCTTGTACACCATAAAATATCTTCATTATAAATAGTAAGTCAGACTAAAAAATGCGCAACTGCCGCCCAGCACCATACCCATCAAGGTATCAGTAGGAAAGTGGACGCCTAGTACCACTCGGGAAAAGCCCACTAGCAACGCCCAGAAATAAAAGGCTATCAGCATGGCTGGATAAAAAAATCCCAGTAGCGTTGCCACCATAAAGGCTGCGGAAGTATGCCCGGAGGGAAAACTGAATTGATCGGAAGGTATGACCACGCTACGAAAATTCTTAATGGCCTGTTGGGGCCGATTGCGCTTAAAGCCATTTTTCATTAAAAAATATAAGGGTCTTTCCATAGCAAAAGCCAACAGCAAAGTTTGTAACAATAAACTTTGGCTACCTTGATTCCAATATAGCTCCGCTGCCAGCAATACATATAACGGGCCGTTACCTGTCCAGGAAATCAATCGACAAAATCTCACCAAACTGGCGTGAATAGCGCTGTTGTTCAGGCTTATAAACATCAAAACATCATATTTGTGGATTGAATAAATAAGTTTCATTTTGTCCCCTTCATGTTTGTCGTCGATCCATGCCTGAAAAGTCGGAAACCCCTTTTCCGATAATTCGCTGCTCATGTTTTTGTTTAGCTTAAAAACTTTTTATGACAGTCTGATGAAGGATTTTTGAAGATTAGGTGACAGGTTTTGTTATGCGTGTTTGGCAATATGATTGTCGCTAGACCATGAAGCTTGTTTGGTCAAATTATGTAATAATTTTTTATCGGTTTTTCATGTAAAATCACAGTTTAAGCTAGATATTTTTTCGCTTAGTTAATTTTTCCAATCAATTCAGGAGGGAAATCAATGCAAAAAGACAAAGGTATGCCGATGTGGGTTTTTTTAGCGCTTTCAAGTATCGAAACACGACGTGGTGCGCTGATACTGATATGGAGTAGTTTGATATTTACTTTGTATTGCATTCCATGGGTTCAATACTTCAAGGAAACTCCTTGGGTCGACATGCTGTTTTTGATTGATGATTGGGAATGGTTTGCCATGATGCTGCCGATGACAATCTGGTATTGGTTGAGCATGAAGTGGGTGGATAAAAAACGTGGCTGGGGCAGCGTTGCCTAACTAAATAGTGTTAACCTGAGTTTTTATAAGTATCTTGGCTGTTATGAGACAGGTTTTTAATCAATTGGTTTTATGGATGGTTTTATCGGGGATGCTTGGGTGTGATATTGGCGCGAAACCGGACTCTGGGGTAGTCGGGGCATCAGCTATCCACTCACCTGGATTACAACAATCAGAAAGTCCATCGATTGCCAAGTCGGCTGAGCCTCCAGAAGTTAGCCATGTCAATTCATGTAGCCAAGTGGATGAAAAAGCTGTGCGGGGGGCGTGTTTCAAACCTGTATCAGGTGGAAGAATGTGCCAACCCCAGAGTATTCCATATGCGCGTTGTCGTAGCCAAATATCAACATGTAATCTTGGAAATACCAGCCCGGTTCAGTTGTTTAATTGCGAACAACAGAGGGGTTACACTTCATCGATTCCTCAGGCTGGGTCGTTGATGTCAATAGGCGTTAATCGGGTTCATCATATGAGCACTGGCCATACGCTTTACGTTGAAGAAGTTTGTCCATTGCCGAATGGGCATTTTAAGTTGCGGGTATCTCATACCAATTATGATCGGAAGTGTCATTTGGAGGAAGATGCCTGGGTCGAGTACGATTCAAAGCGTAAAACGGCTGATTTCGATACCGGCCACTGGGCGGCTTGGGGCAAGGATTTGCCGGTGCAGGGATTTATATTGCGTGATTTGGCTGTTGGAAAAAGCAGAAATTAAGTTTTCTCGAGTTTAGTGTTCGTTGATTGGTTGAGGATTGATCAATGCACTCAAATCACGGTTCAGTAGATCCATATCGCCGAGATTCAATTCAACTAGACGACGTAAGTTGGTCATGCTATCAATGTCAATCTGTTCGCATTTGCAGCCAATGAGCTTGCCTGAACCATGAGTAAATATTAGCGGCATGCTGATATGTAACTCATCGGACAGGTTTAAATTCAATCTGAATGGGGTTTCGGCTGGTAATGGCCATGGTTCAGCCAGTTCCAGCAAACAGCCTTTTAAGGAAATGTCCAAAACTTTACAGGATAGATCAATACCTTCACCCACCAGTTGCGCTTCAGCATGGTAAAAGATACGTTGAAAGTGTCTTTTTTCATCAATCAAATTACTGGACATGCATTACTCCAAAAAAAACTGCATGGGAGTGGTTTCAACTTCGATGACATCATGATTTTGAAGTTGCACCGTTCTATCGCCCAACGGTTGCTTGTTGATGGTCGAATTATCGTGTCCTTGCAGGGCGGAGAGATAATAGCCATCTTTGCGCCTGGAAATGACCACTACGCTACCACCTTCATGCCCTAAGCGCGTCATGGCTTTTTTTAATGGCAAGATGCGACCGATATGCGGGCCATCCATAACTTGAAGATTGCCTTCTTGTTGCTTGCCGACCAGATCCAGCTTGTCGTTTAGCGCCAATATATCAGGGTCTTCAGATGCAGGGGAATTATTGGGCGTTAAGATAGATTCGGTCGTGTTGTAAACAATATTATGCTTACCTACGTTGATGACATCGTTATGCTGTAGTGTCCATTCCTTAACGGGCTGGTTATTCACCAATAACGGTGATTTATCGCTTAATTGTTTGATGACACAAAGACCATTTTTGATCACGACAACCGCATGGATAGGGGCAACAGCCAAACTATCAACAATTAATTCGTTGCTATCGTCCCGACCAATATGTACGACACCCGCTTCATAAATACCTGAATGTATGGGTTTATCTTTGAAGTAAACGGTAAATTTTGCCATTGCTGTAATCTAAAAGTCCCTACGACCGGATTGTAGTATAGACGTTGCCGGATAGCTTGCCGATTTATTCGGCGAATTTTTGGTATTTCATACCGTAAGCACCTATTTTAAAATTAATGTCGCTTTTTTGTTTGTTTATTCAAGCATCGAATGAATTATAAACAGATAGAATGGTAATGAATTCATTTTAAAAATCGCTTTCTATTGTCTTGCCAACCAACGACTATGCAAACATTACCCGCTGAAATCGCTCAGTCATCGCAACTCTCTCAAAACATATATATTACCGGCGCGGATCGAAACAGTGGTAAGTCCATTATCATGCTGGCGGTTATGGAAATGTTGATGGGTTATGCCGGTAAAATCGGTTTCTTTCGTCCGATTATTCAAGCCGGGGAAAGAAAGGATGGATTGATCGAATTTATCACCCATCGTTATCAGCTGGATTTGCCGTATGACAGCCTGTACGGTTGCAATAGCGATCAAGCCAGGGAATTGCTGGCTAATGATCAATACGATGAATTACATAAAATTATTCTGGGCAAATTTCGGGCCTTAAAAGCCCAATGCGAACATATTTTGTGTATCGGCTCAGATTATCGGCATGGTGATTCCATGTTCGAATTCGATTTTAATGCGCATGTCGCCAACAACCTGGATTGCCTGATGATGCCGGTCATGCACGGCATTAATCAGGATAATTTGCAGATTATGAATAATCTGGCCCGCTTGAAGCACGAGTTACAGGAACATGGTAGCAACGTATTAGCCATCATCATCAACAGCGTCGATGCCAAGCAAATCGACGAACTCAGGCAAAAAATTAATTATCACAACGACTTCCCCATTTATGTTGTACCCACCGAACCTTCCTTAGAGAATCCCACCATTGGCAACATTGCCCACGCGCTGGGTGCAAAACTATTCACTTCTGATTCCAATACTTTGAGCCGCGAGGTATACCACTACAAGGTAGCCGCCATGCTGGTTCCTGATTTTTTGGATTACGTTCAGGGTGGTGATCTGATCATTACCCCGGGGGACAGATCCGATATCATCTTGGCCAGTTTGTTGACCTATCATTCTGTGAATTATCCGCAAATTGCAGGGCTATTATTGACCGGTCACCAGGAACCAGGACCGCAGGTCAAATCATTGATTGAAGGATTAGGCGATTTGCCTTTCGCGGTGATGGGGGTCGATTCGGATACCTTTACCACAGCCATGCAGGTCAGTCAGGTGCCTGCGCGCTTGTTTTCCCAGGACGATCGCAAAATTGCCAAAGCCCTTGGATTGGTGGAGAACAATATCGGCATGACCGAATTGCGCCAGTTGTTGTTGAGTAAAGTCAGTCACAAGATGACGCCGTTGATGTTTGAATATGATTTATTACAGCGTGCCAAGGCTAAAAAACAGCACATCGTATTGCCGGAAGGGACTGAAGAACGGATATTGCGGGCGGCAGAGATTTTATTGTTACGGGATGTCGTCAAGATTACTTTATTGGGTAACGAAAATGAAATCCGCCAAAAAATTCAGGCGCTTGCATTGAATTTGGCTGGCGTGGAAATCATTGATCCCATGCTCTCGGAATTGCGGCCATTGTTTGCCCAAGCATATTATGAAGCTCGCAAACATAAAAACATCATCTACGATACCGCATTCGATTTAATGGCAGATGTCAGTTATTTCGGTACATTGATGATACATCTGGGATTTGCCGATGGGATGGTTTCCGGTGCGGTGCATTCCACTCAACACACCATTAGACCGGCTTTTGAAATCATTAAAACCAAACCGGATGCCAGCATCGTTTCCAGTGTATTTTTTATGTGCATGGAAGACAGAGTATTGGTGTATGGCGACTGTGCGGTTAATCCGAATCCAAACGCTAAAGAACTGGCCTATATCGCCATCAGCGCTGCCGATACCGCCAAAATGTTCAATATCGAACCACGTGTGGCCATGTTGTCGTATTCCACCGGCGATTCCGGTAAAGGTGAAGCGGTGGATAAGGTTCGCGAAGCCGTGAATATTGCCAAAGCCCTGCGCCCGGATTTAAAGCTGGAAGGCCCCATGCAATATGATGCCGCTGTTGACTCGGATGTAGCCAAAACCAAATTGCCGGACAGTGAAGTGGCTGGGCAGGCGACAGTGTTTATCTTTCCAGATCTGAATACCGGCAATAACACCTATAAAGCAGTACAGCGTTCTTCAGGAGCGATTGCTGTCGGCCCGGTTTTACAGGGATTGAATAAACCTGTGAATGATCTAAGCAGGGGATGTACAGTACCGGATATTGTCAACACGGTCATTATCACAGCCATTCAAGCTCAGGAGAATACCAAGTTATGATTAGCAGATATATAATTCCAGCCATCCTGCTATACCTGCATTCAACTGTTGCAGGTGCAGTCACTCGAATTGCCATTCTGGACTTTGAACTCAAAGATTTAACCTTGGCACCGGGCATACCTGCAGAAATCAAACGCACCGAGTCAATCAAACCGTTGCTTGAAAAAGAATTGAGTTCCGCTGGATATGAATTGGTGTCGATTCCGATTGCTGCACAGCACGCAGCTGATAGTGGGGTGGGTTATCTATTTGACCATAGCGACGTGGCGTCTAATTTGGGCAAACAATTTGGTGCGGATTATATTTTGGTTGGTCGTTTGCATAAACCCAGTTTTTTATTTGCTTATTTAATGGCGAATCTGGTTAGTGTCAAAGACCAAAAAGTGCTGGATCATTTCATTACTGAATCCAAAGGTCCCAATGTAGAGCTTGTGATCAAGGCAGTCGAAAACCTGGCTGACAAAATTGATAACAGGCTTGAAAACCGCTACACCCCGCCACCGCCTGGAAATTCAGGCAAATAACAATCCAACCATTCACAGATGAACTAATGTCCTCAATCGCTGATTAATGTAGCGGTAAAACGGCTCATTATTTACTTTAAATTTTATTCAATTTGTCTTCAGCATGAAAATTTTAGTGATTAACGCAGGTAGTTCATCAATCAAATACAGTTTGTTTGAAATGGATAGTCACAATACTTTGTTGAGTGGCTTGATTGAACGAATCGGTGAAGCCCTGGCTGTGCATCGTTATCAGGTGGCGACTAATCAAACACGGACCGCTGAAATAAACTTGCCGAATCACCAGCAGGCTTTGAGCGAACTGTTTAAGGTTATCCATGATACCGGTGCCATTCAAGAGGGTGAATTGGCCTGTATTGGTCATCGGGTTGTCCATGGCGGCGAGCAATTTCAAAAACCGGCGTTGATAGATTCCCAGGTATTGAAACAAATTGCCGCCATGATTCCATTGGCGCCATTGCACAATCCCGCCAATTTATTGGGGATTGAAGAAGCTTTGCGTTTGATGGGGAAGATACCTCAGGTAGCGGTTTTTGATACGGTTTTTCATCAGACAATTCCAGACTATGCCTATCGCTATCCTCTGCCGGAAAACCTTTACCGTGACCATGGCGTGCGGCGGTATGGTTTTCATGGCACCTCTCATGGGTATGTTGCCAAGCAGGCGGCTGACTTTTTAGGCAAACATTTGCAAGCCCTGAACCTAATTACCTTGCATTTAGGCAACGGTGCCAGCGTGACTGCGATTGAAAACGGGCTAAGTATTGATACTTCGATGGGCATGACACCATTGGAGGGGTTGATGATGGGCACTCGTTGCGGGGATATTGATCCTTCACTGCATTTTTATTTATGTCGAACACTCGATTTGAGCATCGAAGCTGTCGAAAGTTTGCTGAACAAAAATAGCGGCTGCAAAGGTGTGTGTGGAGAAAATGACATGCGTAACATCCACCAAATGGCAAATGCTGGTAATGACGCTGCGCGTCTGGCTTTAGCGATGTATGCTTATCGAATAAAAAAGTATATTGGCGCTTATTTTGCGGTGCTGGGTCGAGTGGATGCTTTGATATTTACCGGTGGCATTGGCGAAAACGATGCCTGGTTACGCCAACGCTGTTGTGAAGGTTTGAACGGGTTAGGCATTGGTATAGATGATGACAAAAATCACGCAGTTGAACGGCCCATAGGCGAGATTAACTCCCTGGACTCGCTAGTCAAAGTACTGGTAATCAAAACTCATGAGGAATTGGAGATCGCGCTTCAAGCCAAAGCTTGCTTGGCGCTTTAAAGGATTTGACCCGGCAATCCCACCGGCTTTAGCCAGTGGGATACTGCAGATAACTGAATGATAATCAGCTTGCCTGACCAATTTCACTGGCTTCCGGGACTTCAATCAGTCCACCGGTTTTGACGTCATAGATGTAGCCATAAACCGGAATGTCCCCAGGCACCAAGGGATGGTTCTTGATGCGTCTGACATCTTCCACAACGCTGGCCGCCAGATCACTAATCGTCAACCAGTTAATGTATTTACCTTCAGTGCAGCCCGGGCCTTCACAGCAATCATGCCAGCCGGAGGCATCGACACTGGCAGTTTTCAGGCTGCTGGCCAGCAGTCCGCTCATGATATCGTTAGTGAAAGTTTCCATGCCGCAGTTGGTGTGATGAATTACAAACCACTCTTTGGTGCCCAGTAGTTTGTAAGAAATGACCAGCGATCGGATAGCGTCGTCACTAGCGCGTCCGCCAGCATTTCGAATCACGTGCGCATCACCTTCGGATAAACCGGCGTATTTCGCTGGATCCAGTCGCGCATCCATGCAGGTCAGGATGGCAAATTGCCGGGCAGGCGGCATGGCAAGCTCGCCCTTGGTGAATTCGGCGACGTAGTTGCGGTTGGCTAGCAGTACTTCATTTAAAATTTTGCTCATAAAAAACCTCTGTAGATGAAAAGTGCCCGATTTTGTAGTTCTATTTAGGCGGAAAAGCAGTCAATCGAAGAGATTGTAACAGTCGAGCATAAGGTTTAAATATCTCATTAGGTTTATAAAATATAAACTCATGGTTTATATTAAGCTGCATGGATAAATTCAACAATATGCAGGTTTTTTGCCGGATTGTAGAACTCGGCACCTTTTCGGCGGTTGCCAAAGAGATGAAGTTATCGACCATGATGATTAGCAAATACATGGCGCATCTGGAGTCTTCTTTGGGAGTGGCTTTACTCAGTCGAACCACCCGAAGTTTGAGTCTGACCAGCGCAGGCGAAGCTTATTATCAGCGCACTAAACAATTGTTGGAAGATTTGGCCGAATTGGAAACAAGTACCGCCCAGCTTGGCGAACGAGTAAAAGGCCAGATCAAGATCAGTGCACCGATTGATTTTGGCGGTATCTACATGGTGCCGGCGATTGAAGCTTATTTAAAGGTTTATCCTGAAGTTAAAGTCTTGATGTCATTGGATAACAAGCCACCTAATTTACGAGAGGGTAGTTTCGATATTTCCCTGTTGGTGACTGATAAACTTGATCCCGGCGTGGTAGCCCGCAGAATCGCCGAGACCGAACTCTGCACCTACGCTTCACCGCGCTATCTTGCCGAGAAAGGTTACCCACTTACTATCGATGATCTGACTCATCATCAATGTTTACATTATGTGGATACGCCGCATGGGGAATATTGGTTATTCAATGTGGATGGCGCGTTGAAAAAAATCAAACTGGATTGGGTGTTGGCTTCCAATAATGGTCGAGCTCTGTGCCAGGCTGAGGCCATGGTCATGGGGATTGTTCAGGCACCGCATTTATCGGTGATCTCCTATTTAAACAATGGTGAGTTGGTAGAGATTTTGCGAGATTTCCGCCGACCCGCATTATCCATTTACGCCACCTATCTGCAGCGTCGTTTTTATCCGGCCAAACTGACATCGTTTATTGATTTTTTGTTGATGTATTTTGAGCGATGACCGTGTATGACTTAATCTGGCCATTCTGAAAGAACTTGTCGTATTTGCGCCTGATCGGGCAATCCAGGCCTGGCCCCGATTTTGGTACAACAGTAAGCGCCGGCTGCGCTGGCGTAACGTAATGTTTCCTGCCATAACAAGTTTGCACTTAATGCTGCGGCGAAAGCGCCGTGAAATGCATCCCCAGCACCTGTCGTGTCTATGGCCTGGATGCTGGGTGCGGATAAGTTGCCTGATTCTTGTCCACGCTGCCAGATCAGTCCGCGTTCACCCAGGGTAATCACCACAACAGGTGCAAAAGCCGCTAGTCTTGTCAGCACTAGGTGTTCATCTGCGGCATATTGCAAGGCAAATTTTTCAGAACAAACGAGATGGCTGACTTTATCCATTAATAACCGGGTGCCGTCATGTAAAGACCCCGCGTCCAACACGCTGGGCAGTGCATGATTGGGGTATTTTTGTAATAAATCCAGTGAAATATTGGGTTCATGACCATCGAATAATAAAACTTTACATTCGAGTTCACTGAAATCGATGCAATTCCTAGCCAATGCTTGTGTCGAACCTTTGTAATTTAACAAGGCTCTTTTGCCATCGGGCTTGACCAGAATGGTAGACAATGGGGTAGGGGAGTTATCTCGCTTGATAAGCTGACAATTTACACCCGCTGAATTTAACTCCTGTAAATGCAGGTCGCCATAAATATCGCACCCCAGATAACCGGTAAAAGCGGCGTTAAATCCAAGTTTGGCGATTGTGACAGCCGCATTGGCCGCTGGCCCACCTCCGCAACCCAGTAAATCATCGGCAAACAGTTTTTCATCTTCTGATGGATGATGGGGTATGGAAAACACCAGATCATAACTGGCATGACCTACACAGATAACATCCGTTTTTACCAGACTATTAGACATTGAAAAGCATTTCCAGAAAAAATTCGATTTAAAAAACGGCTTGTAACCATGATTATTTTAATCCTGGATACGAAGAAGGTGTAAATTCTTGGGATTGTTTAATATTTGGAGTCTTTGCAAGATTGTTTAATCAGGCACTTTTAGTGATAATGCATGCTGTTTGGGCATTTTATTAGATGAGATAAATTGTATGAATGAACTCATGTCATTTGGAATTGAGTTAATGTTGATTGGGATGGGTACAGTTTATTCCTTTTTAGCCCTGCTAATTGTGGCTATTAGGACGATGTCTTCCCTCGTAATGCGTTTTTTTCCAGATATACCGATGAATCAACATCCCGGATCTCACCATGGTGATGACTTGGGGACTATTGCCGCGATTACTGCAGCTGTTCATCAATATCGGCTGAAACATCAAAAAAAAGATTAACCCCGTGTCTCAAGCGGTTTAGACACACCGCGCTCATACCCAGAAGGTATTTCGTTAATAACCCATATGGT
>SXGU01563140.1_pt1 | contig 18704 bp, 15 predicted proteins | sample 3174531 | NCBI WGS metagenome assembly SXGU01 (sample SAMN11356863, study PRJNA531348) | freshwater metagenome | isolation source: freshwater sample F1-140 | place: China: Fuxian Lake, Yuxi | collected 2017-12-25 | reverse complement strand
GCGGGGTGCGCGAGCTGGTGCTGATCTCCCAGGACTCGGTGCGCTACGGGGCCGACCTGTACGGGCGAGCCCAGCTGGTGCCACTCATGAAACAATTGGGCGAGATCGAGGGCATCGAGTGGCTGCGGCTGATGTACACCTACCCGGCCTTCTGGACCGAGGAGATGATCGCCCTCTTCGCCGATCACCCCAAGGTCTGTAAGTACATCGACATGCCCCTGCAGCACATCGCCGACCCGGTGTTGCGGCGCATGAAGCGGGCCACTACCCGCCAGAAGACCCTCGACCTCCTGGCCGAGCTGCGCGGGCGCATCCCCGGCGTGGGGCTGCGCTCCTCCTTCATCGTCGGTTTTCCAGGGGAGACAGAGGCGCAGTTCGAGGAGTTGCTGGCCTTCGTCGAAGAGACCCGCTTCGACTACGCCACCGCCTTCATCTACTCGCCCGAGGAGGGCACCTCGGCCCACGGGCTGGACGGCGAGGTGGACGAAGAGGTCAAGGCCGATCGCTACCGCCGCATCACCGAGTTGCAGGAGCGCATCTCCGGCGAACTCAACCACGGCCTGGTGGGCACCCGCCAGACCGTGCTGGTGGACGAACGCACCCCCGAAGGCCTGCACCTGGGCCGCATGGAGCGCGACGCCCCGGAGATCGACGGCCAGGTGCTCGTCGAGGGGCCGGTGGAGGTAGGGCACTTCATCCAGGTGGAAATCACCGGAGCCGCCCCCTACGAACTGAGCGCCCGCGTCCTGGGAGCAACACCATGAACACCAAAAAAAGACCCGCAGAAATCGGCCTGAGCGATACCGAACTGGCCATCCGCTGGCAGGACGGCAGCGAGAGCCGTTATTCCCTCGAGGAGTTGCGCCGCAACTGCCCCTGTGCCTTGTGCCGCGCCCTGCGCGAGGAGCCCGGGGTGCAGGCCCCGCCCGCGCCCGGCCCCCTCGAATTGCCCATGCTGAGCAAGGAGGCCGCCACCGCCACCGCCCAGGCTTCTGGCTGGGAGCTGGTGGGCCGCTACGGCCTGCGCATCACCTGGGCCGACGGCCACGATCACGGCATCTACACCTTCGAACTCCTGCGCGAACAGGGATAGATACCTACCCCGATACTTTAATCGAAAAAGTCCTGATCCTCCTCCCGCAGATACTTCTTCGCCGCCTTCTCGTTCAGCTCGATACCCATGCCCGGCCTATCCCAGACCTCGATGAAGCTATCCCTGACGATCGGGTCGGGCAACCCCTCGACAATATCGTACCACCACTCAGGCCGGCCGGTGGGGTACTCGAAGGCGATGTAGTTCTGCGGCATCACCGCCGCCACCTGCACCAGGGCCGCCAAACCCAAAAGCCCATTGCCGATGCCATGCGGCGCCATCAGGATGCCGTGTAAATCGGCGTACTCGGCAATCCATTTCAACTCGGCGATGCCGCCCACATCGCAGGGGTCCGGGCCCACGATGCTCACCGCCCGCTTCTCTATCAGATCCTGGAAATTCTGCCGCAGGTAGATCTGCTCGCCGGTGTGGATGGGCGTGGAGGTGCTCTGCGTCACCTCGCGGTACATGTCCGCCTGTACGTACGGGGTGTAGTCGCCGGTGAGCATGTCCTCCAGCCACATCACGTTAAAAGGCTCAACAGCCTTGGCCAGGCGGATGGCATCGGGCACCATCCAACCCGGCCCGCAATCCAAAGCCAGGCCCACCTCGTCCCCCAGCACCTTCTTCATCGCCTCCACACAGGCGATCACATGTTTTAACCCGCGCTCGGTGAGCAGGCCCCGGCTGGCGTACGGGCTGCCGCTGCGCACCTCCCCGTACATGTAGTTGGGCACCTCCTGGGGCATCTGGCTGTGGAAGGCGATGCCCTGCTTGATGATGCTGAACTTCTCCGGGCTCGCCTTCATCTTGGCCACGTTCTCGGCGTGGGCCTGAGGCGAGGAATCGGCCAGGGGAAAACGCACCGCCCCGTTGTACACCCGCACCCGATCGCGGATCTTGCCGCCCAGCAGTTTGTACACCGGCAACCCGGCGGCTTTGCCGGCCAGGTCCCACAGGGCCATCTCGATGGCACTCACCGCGCTGCCCCAGGGTTTGAAGCTGCCCAGCTTGCGGATCTTGAGCATGACCCGTTCCACATCGGTGGGGTCTTCGCCGAGGATGAACTGTTTGTAGTAGGCCACGTGGGGTTTGAGGTAGGGTTTGCTGGCCTCCACCTCGCCGTAGCCGCTGAGGCCTTTGTCGGTGACGATGCGCACCACGGGGTTCTGGCCGAAGACGGCGCATTTCAGGTCGGTGATCTTCATTGGGGATGACCTCTCTTTGAGGTGAATGGGCAAAGCCTCATTTGGCGATGAGCCTCAGATTAGGCACACCCCGGTGCCAGGTCAAGTTCCCCCTTGGCATTGTTCGACAGACCACCGTATATTGCGCCCGCCAATGCACCACTTAATAGAGAGGAAGTCCTGCCATGAAGCATCTCGTCCCCTTCTTGTTCGGCCTCAGCCTGTGTTCCTCGGCCCTTGCCCAAGATCCGCCGCCGGTCAACCGCACCCCGGTGGACGACGCCACCTTTGCCCAATACGCCGAGCGCTACGAGTACGACCGGCCTCTGCCCTTACACGCCAAGGTGCTGGACACCCGCATCTACAACGGCCGCGAACTGCCCTACGCGGTGGACAAGGTCAACTTCCGCAGTGTGCACGATGCGGTGGTCACCGGCTTCTTCGCCCATCCCCGCGACAGCACCTCTACCCGCTACCCGGCGGTAATCTTGTTACACGGCGACAACCACTCTCAGGGCACCAATCATATCTGGGGCAACTCCTGGCTCGACTTCCTGGGCCGTGAAAACATCTGCGCCCTGGCCATCGACGCGTACGGGTACGGCGAGCGCATGGGACCGGCGCAGAACAAGGACAAGGGACAGTACGAGTGGCGGGACGTGCTCACCCAGCAGGTCATCGACACCCGGCGGGCCATCGACTATCTGTATTCGCGGCCCGAGGTGGACACCACCCGGATCGCCCTGGTGGGCGAGAGCATGGGGGGCATGATCGGCATCCGGGTGGCCGGCCTCGAAAAGCGCTTTGCCGCGGTGGTGCTCATCGTCATGGGTTCTGAAGTATGGGAGGGTGACACCGACGACAAATTCTGGGGCTTTTCCCACACCCTCAACTTCGCCCCCCGGATCAGCGCCCCAGTGCTGATGCTCAACGCCACCCAGGACCAGTACTTCAGCCGGCAATCCTCCGAGGACGTCTTTGCCCTCTTGCCCGACAACCCCAAAGAGCAGATCTGGCAGGAATGCGAACACGTGATCCTGGTGGAGGATCAGAAAAAGATCCTCCTGCCCTGGCTGGGGAAATATCTCCGCTAGGGCCTGTCTGCAAAGTCGCTTTTAGGCCCAAGCCCGAGCGAAAGCGGCGCGGGCAAGGCGCCCGAAGCAGGCGTATTGAACCATAAATACGCCGAATGAGGGCAACGCACAGCCGCGCCGCTTACAGCCGGGCGACGCCAGAATGGAGGTTGCAGACAGGCCATAGGATCCGGCGGCGCTCTTCAGCCGCCGGCGGGGTGACGCCCTTGCTGGATGGCCCCCACCAGCCCCGTGGTCGAGTACCCGGCGATGAAAGGCAGGATACGGATCTGCCCGCCGCCCTGGTGGATGACCTCGGCCTCAGGCAGGGCCTCGGCGCTGTAGTCGCCCCCCTTGCAGTGGATGTCGGGGCGGAGCAGGGCCAAGAGGTCATTGGCCCGCACCTCCTCGAAGATCACCACCCAGTCCACGCAGCGCAGGGCCGCCAGCATCGCGGCCCGATCCTCCTGGCCGAGTAGGGGCCGGCCCGGTCCCTTGAGCTGGCGCACCGAATCGTCGCTGTTGAGCCCCTCGATCAGCATCTCGCCCTGGTCCCTGGCCTGCTGCAGAAAACGCACATGCCCCGGGTGCAGGAGGTCGAAGCAGCCATTGGTGCTGACCACCACGCGGCCCTCCTCGCGCCAGCGCTGTCTGGCTGACAGGAGTTCTTCGAGGGACTGCGGCCCAGAGGGGGTCCAGATAAAGTCAGCGGCCATCTAGCTCACCCTGTCGAAGAGCCGCAGCAGCAGGGCATAGAGCCGGCCCCGCAGAGGGCCGTAATGCTTGCGCATGAAACTCCCCTGGCTCTGGCGCATCCAGGTCTTGCGGCGGGCCGGGTCTACCGGCGTCTTGTTGTGATAGTGGTACAACTCGGATTGCGGGGCATAGAGGACTTGGTACCCCGCCTGCCGCGCCCGGTAACACAGGTCCACGTCCTCGTAGTACATGAAGAAATTCACCCCGTCCCATCCCCCTGCCTGGTCCAAGATCTCGCGGCGTATCCACAGGGCCGCGCCGGTCACCCAATCCACGCGACGCGCCCGCTCGTACCCGCGATAGTGCCGCTGGGAGAAGCGCTCCAGCAATGGCTGCAGGACAGGCAGATGTTGGAGCAGACGGTCGAGAAAAATACTGGTCAGGGTGGGAAAACGACCCATCGAGCGCTCCACCTCACCCTCCGCATCGAGCAGTCGGCTGCCAAAGACCCCGCATTCTGGATGTGATGCCGCCACTTTGAGCAGGGCCCGCAGGCTGCCGGGCGGCACCTCGGTGTCGGGGTTGAGAAAAAGCAACAGCGGGGCGCTGCTGGCCTGGGCGCCGGTATTGTTGTTGGCGGCGAACCCCTGGCGCTGTGTATTGCAGATCAGCTTCACCTCGGGGAACTGCTCTCGCACCAACTCGGCGCTGCCGTCGTCCGAGCAGTTCTCCACCACAATGACCTCAGCCGCCACCTCCGGGTGGCCGCGCAGCGATCCCAGACACTGCCCCAGCCATTGCCGGGCATTGTGACTGACGATGATGATGGAAAGTTCGGGCGTCATGCGCGCCGCTCCGCCAGCAGCCGGCGCATCTGCGCCACACTCTCCCCGATCTGCCGCCGCTCCAGCAATCCCACTACCCCGGCGTAGAGGCCCACCATCAGGGCGCTGCGCAGCACAAAGTCCACCAACGCGTGGCCCTGAGCGATAGTGGTGTAGCCCATCCCGGCACCGGCCGCCAGCCCCAGCCCCAGCAGCGGGGCGCCGAAGACCTTGGACCACGACACACTCACGTAGCGCCGCACGCCCCAGAACAGGCTGACCAGGCCCAGAGCCGCCACCGCACCCATGCTGTAGGCCACGCCCTGCACACCCCACCCTGTTGCCATCGCCGGCACCAGCACTGCCGCCACCAGCGCCTGCAATCCCATGAGCCGGGCGCTCAGCCGCGTGCCGCCCACCGCCCAGAGCAGGCCAAAACAATCGTCCATCAGTGGCCGCAAAAAGGCGTACCCGGCCAGCCAGGTGATTATACCCGCCGAGACGCCCCACTCGGGCATCAGCACCATCACCTCCTGCGCGTTGAGCACCAGCACCAGGGCCAGAGGCCAGGAGATCCACACCTCCAGGCTCAGCATGCGCGAGAAGACCTCGCTCAGGCGCGGCCGGTCGTGCTGGTAGCGCGAGTACAGGGTGTTGGTGTAGTTGAAGATAATATGAGTGATGATGGCCGTGGGGATCTGCACCAGCCACCAGGCGTTTTCGTACAGGGCCATCTCGTTCCTGCCCACCACCAGCCGCACCACCAGTTTGTCGTACCACAGCACAAAGGTCTGCAGCACCCAGCCGATCCAGATCCACACCCCGTAGCCGAGCAGGCGCCGCGTCCACACGGGGTCCAGATGCAGGCGGCCAAAACCCTGGGGCCGGCTGAGCCCCATGGCAGCGGCGGAGAAGAGCACATAGACCACGCTGAATACCGAGTAGCTGGCCCATCCCCCGATCACCAGGCTCCACACCCCCCAGCCGGCCCATGTTGCAGCCAGGGTACCCGCCAGGGCCAGCACCGTGCCCAGGCCGTGGAAGAGGGAGAGCCGGCCAAACTCGAAGTCCAGGCGCAGCAGGCCCTCGGCGGTCAGGGTGAGGTTGCGCAGAAAGAAGAGGATCGAGAGCAGACAGGCCAGCAGCACCGGGGTGGCGGTGAAGGTCTGGGGCCAGCCCAGATGCAGCGCCCCCATCACCCCCAGGGCCAGGGCCAGGGTCAGGCCGCAAATGATCAGGTTGAGGGTGAAGTGGGTTTGGACGAAGGTGCGGGTCTTTTCCTGGAAGTGCAGCAGGGCGTACATCAGCCCGAACTCGCGCGGGCTGGCCAGCAGGGTGAAGAGGGTCACCGCAAAAACCGCGTCGGTGAAAACCGAGGGCGGCAGTTCGCGGCGGATCAGGACGGTGAGGACCACGCTGGCCAGCCGGGCCAGGTACCCGCTGCCCAGGGTGTAGAGAAACCCCTTGAGGAGTTTCTGCGGGGTGCTCATGCGGCGGAAACGGCGCGCCCCCTTCGCCAATCCCAAGCCCCCACCCCGACCACCACCAGCAGACTCAAGAGAGCGGCCCAGCGGGAGAGGGATACGGCCCGCGAGTGATAGCGCAACTCCACCTGGTGCTCTCCGGCCGGCAGGTACACCGTCTGCCACACGTAATTGGCGCGCAGGATTTCAGCCGGCTGCCCGTCGACGGTGGCCTGCCAGTTGGGGAAGAAGTTCTCGGCGATCAGCAGCAGGCGCGGCCCCTCGGAGCGGGTCTTAAGCGACACCCGACCCCCGGCCAGATCGTAGACCTGCCGCTCCACCTCGTCGCGGGCCGGGTCGCCACCGCCCAGACTGCCGGGCGGCTCCTTTTCAAGCAGCACCGTACTCCTCAGATCTACCTTGCCCTCCTTCAGCAGGCTGAAGGCCTCGTCCTGGGACACTACCTGTGCCGTGGGCACCAGGCTGTGCCAGGGCAGGGCGGTGGGGTTTTCGTAGAGCAGGTACTGCTCCCCCTTGAAGGCTAGGGGGAAGGAGGGCGAGTTGATCTCGATGCCGCCGGGGGCGGCGATATAGCGGGCGCTCAAGAGATTCAACAGCGGATGGATGGCCTCCAGCAACTGCTCGTCGCTGTAGGGCACCTGTTGACCGCGATAGTACTTGGCCCCCAGATAGGAACTGACCGGGGCGATTTCCTGCAAGAGCCGGTCGTAGCGCTGCAGGGTGAAATCGTGGAAGCCGCTCACGCCGGGAATACCGTAGAGGTGGTAACCGGGGCTGTCGAGGATGCTGTAGTCGGGCAGGGGAAAGACCCGCCAGAGCTGGTTGTCCCGTTTGATGAACTCGACGGTGCGCGGGTTCTCCTGCCGGATATCGGTGTGGCGGGCCGGGTCCTCGTACTTGAGGAAGACCCGGTCGATGCGCCAGGTGTCCACCAGGGTCAGGCCGATGAGCCCGGCCAGCAGCCAGCCGGTGGCCAGCCGCCCCTGCGCGCGCAGGTAGAGCAGACCCGTGCCCACCCCGGCCACCGCCGCCACAATCAGGCTGCCGCGCGACAACCAGTCGAGCCCGGCTGCGAGGATCTGGCTTTTGTGCGGGGCGATATCGCCGTAGAAAAGCGAGATCCACATGCCCGTCAGCGCACCGGGGGCCAGGGCCAGCAGCAGGGCCAAACCCGTCAGGGCACCGCCGCAGATCAACAGGCGCCGGTCCAGACCGGCCTCGCCTTCGAGCAGGCGGTGCAGGCTGTGGGCCGCCAACACACAGGCGGGGAAGGCAAAGAGAAAGGCGATCATCCCTGGGGTGCGCAGCACCTTGGCGCCGGGGGCCAGCTGGTAGAAGAGCCAGTGCACCGGCGTGTGCGGCCCCAGCGCGTACCCCAGGGCAAAGAGAAAGAGCAGGCCCATGAAGGCCAGGCGCGACTGCCCCTTGAGCCGGGGCAGGGCCAGGAGCGCCAGCAAGAGCACCAGGATGCCGAAGTACTCGGAGTTTAGCTTGAGGGCATTGCGGCCCCAATAGTAGTTCTTCTCAGCTTTGGGATCGGAGTACCCGCCGAACTCGGGCACCACCAGCGAGCCCACCTCCTCTGGGTGTAAGGCCCAGCTGCGGGCGAATTCGAGCTGCTCCTCGGGGCTGCGGCCCTGCTCGCCGGCCGCGCGTTTGGACTCGCTGCGGGTATAGAAGAAAGAGGGGAAGAGCCCCTCGGCGCCCACGCCCAGGCCCAGGACAATGGCCAGGGCAAAGAGGCCGGTGCGTTGGGCCAGGATGGGCCTGGAGGTGCCGGCCCTATGGAGTTGGTAGAGTTTGAAGAGCAGGTAGAACCCCGCCCCCCACAGGGCGTAGTAGAGCATCTGCAGATGCGGCGAGTAGATGCCGGCAGCCACCAGCAGAGCCAGGCCGGCAAAGTAGAGCGGCCGCCCCTCGTCCATGCCGCGCTCGATCATCAATCCCATCAGCGGAAAGAGGGCGATCACCGCCATCTTGGCGTAATGCCCGGCGTACGGAAAGGCCAGAAAGGTGGGGGCAGACATGTACGCCACCCCGGCCCAGATCGCCGCGCTGCGGCTGATCCCCAGTTGGCGCAGGTACAGGTACATCGCCAGGCCAGCCAGGCACACCGTCAGGATGTAGCGCCAGCCGATGTGCCGCTGGAAGGTGGTGAACAGGTACACCGGAAAGGTGGGGAAGTACTGCCAGCGCAGACCCTCCCCCTCGGGAAAGCCACCCATACGCTCGCTCCACATCGGCTGGGACAACTCCCCCAGCTTGGCACTCAGCGAGCTAGTGCCCCGGTGGTAGTCGGTGCCGACATCGCTGCCAAAGACGATCTTGCCCGAGAAGATAAACTCGGAGAAGTAGACCAGGCTCAAGAGCAGAAAAAGGGCAGCGGGGAACCAGGGGCGGTGCCAGAGGGAGGTGCCCGAATCAATAGCCGTGGCACTGGGAGGAGCTGTCGGCCCCGGAGTTTTTTTTGCCATCTCAGTTGTCCTCTTGGCTGTTCGCTGCCGCCATATTCAAATAGACTGCTTCCTGGTCACGGGCGATCTGGTCCCAATCGAAACGCCGCGCCCATTCCCGGCCCTGTTGGCCCAGGCGCTGCCGCAGTTCGGGCTGATCGAGCAATTGGCGCATCCCTTCGGCCAAGGCCCCGGGCTGGCCGGCCTCCACCAGCAATCCAGTCTCCCCTTGCTGCACCGCGTCGCGCAGGCCGCTGACCCGGGTGCCCAGCACCGCCTTGCCCGCGGCCTGGGCCTCCACCGCGGCAATGCCCCAGCCCTCGTAGCGCGAGGGCATACACAGGAAGAGGGCCTGGCGCAGCAGTTCGCATTTCTGCTGCTCATCTACTGCACCCAGCAATTCAATCCTATCCTCGATACCGGCCTGCCGGATGAGCTTGCGCACCTGCTCCACAACGGCGGGAGCGCCACGGCCCGCCATCTTGAGCTGGACCTGGGGGTACTGGGGCGCGATCTGGGCAAAAGCCGCAATCAGGGTGTCTAACCCCTTGGTGTGGACATCCATGCGGCCAAAGTAGAGCAGGTACGGCGGCGATGCTTCCTCGGGTTCAAGATCAAAGTACCGCGCATCGACCCCGGTGTACACACAGTCCACCTGCACCTGCCGGCCAGCCAGGCGGCGCTGCACCTCCTCCTGCACGCTGGGGGAGATGGTCACCAGATGGCGGTAGGCCCGCAGGGTAAGGGCTTCGGCCGCCCAGGCAACCCCGCCCACCACCGGGTGTTTGACCAGGGCATGCGCCCCGACGAAGTGATAGAAAAAGAGCAGGCCCCGGCGCCGCAAAGACGCCGCAGGCCACAAAGGGGCAAAGGCCGAGAACTCGTGCACCCACACATCCCATTCCTGCCGCCGCAGACAGGCCAGCGCCTCGCGGCAGTAGCTGAGGCGACTGCGCATATAACTGGCCTCGCTGCCCACCCGCAGGAAACGCACCCCCTCGTCCACCTCCTCGCGGGCCGCGCCGGGGAAATTGCCAGTGACCACCGTGATCTGGTGGCGGCCGGCCAGCCGGCGGTAGATCTCGCGCGCCCGCAGCGCCCCCCCGCCCCCCAGCCAGGGGTTCTTGACGTCGTCGTAGATCAGGTGGCAGATCTTCACGCCGGCGAGTTAGAGGACACCCTTGGTGGAGGGCACACCTCTTTCGCCGGGCCGCAGCGCCACGGCCTGCGAGAGGGCCCGGCCGCAGGCCTTGAAGAGGGCCTCGATGCCGTGGTGGTCGTCGCTGCCGCGCAACAGATCTAAGTGCAGGTTCATGCGGGCCTGGTCGGCAAAGGCGCGCATGAATTCCCGCACCAGGCCCACCGGCAGGCCGCCCACCTGGGGGCCGTGGAAGGCAGCCTGCAGCACCAGATAGGGCCGGCCCGACAGGTCGATCACCGCCCTGGCCAGGGCCTCGTCCATAGGCACGTAGCTGTGGCCAAAGCGCTGGATGCCGGCCTTGTCGCCCAGGGCCTGAGCCAGAGCTTGCCCTAGGCAGATACCTACATCCTCCACGGTGTGGTGGGCGTCTACCTGCAAATCGCCCCGGCATTTGAGCTTGAGGTCAAAGAGCCCGTGGCGGGCAAAGGCGGTGAGCATGTGGTCGAAGAAACCGATGCCGGTATCGATCTGGAGTTGCCCGCTCCCGTCCAGATTCAACTCCACCTCGATGTCGGTCTCGGTGGTGTGGCGCTGCACGCGGCCGATGCGCTGGCTCATGGCTTGCTCCTGTAGTCTGCTAGACGGAGGCGCACGGCCTCGGCGTGGGCCTCAAAACCCTCGGCCTGAGCCAGGCGGACGATCTGGTCTCCCATCTTCTCCAGCCGGGCCGGGGTATAGGCGATGATGCTGGTGGTCTTGAGGAAGTCCGCCACCCCCAGCGACGAGGAAAAGCGCGCCGCCCCGTTGGTGGGCAAGACGTGGTTGGTGCCGGCAAAGTAGTCGCCCACCGGCTCGGTAGAGGCCGGTCCCAGGAAGAGGGCGCCGGCGTTTTTTACCTGATCCACCCAGCTCCAGGGGTCCTGCACCAGCAACTCCGCGTGTTCGGGGGCCAGGCGGTTGAGCAGCTCGATGCCTGTTTTCAGGTCTGGCACCACCGCCAGCGCGCCAAAGTTTTCCAGGGCCTGCCTCGCTTCTGCGGCGCGGGGCAGGCGGACCAACTGCTCCTCCACCGCCTTTTGCACCTGGGCCGCCAACTCCGCCGAGGGCGTGATACACACCACCGCCTCAAAGCCGGTGCCGTGTTCGGCCTGGGAGAGCAGATCCGCGGCTGCGTAGCGCGGGTCGGCCTGCTCGTCGGCCAGCACCACCAGCTCCGAAGGTCCGGGGATCATCTCGATGCCCACCACCCCGTAGACTTGCTGCTTGGCCGCCACCGTGTACAGGCTGCCGGGCCCGACGATCTTGTGCACGCCTTTGACAGTGGCGGTGCCAAAGGCCATGGCCCCCACGGCCTGCGCCCCGCCCAGCCCGTAGACCTCGGTGAGGCCCAGCAACTGGGCTGTCGCCAGGATGGTGGGATGGGGCCGGCCATCGGCCTGGGGCGGCGAGACCACACACAGTTCCGGCACCCCGGCCACCTGCGCGGGGATGGCCGCCATCAGCAAACTGGAGAAGAGCGGCGCCTGGCCGCCGGGCACACAGATCCCCACCCGCCCGATGGGCGATACCTTCTTGCCCAGGATCACCCCGTCGCCGTCTTCCATAAACCAGGAGTTGACCCGCTGGCGCTCGTGGAAGGCGCGGATATTGGCCGCTGCCGCCTCGATGGCCTGGCGCAACGCGGGGTCGAGTTGCTCCAGGGCCTGGGCCAGCACCTGGGCCGGCACGCGGAACGCTGCGGGCCGCACCTGCACCCGGTCGAACTTCTCGGTGAACTCGGCCAGGGCCTCGTCGCCGCGCCCCCGCACCGCCTCTAGCACCTGGCGCACGGTCGCCTCCACCTCAACGGGGATGCGCTGTTGCCGGCCCAGGATGGCCTGCAGCTTGGCCGGCAGGGGTGTGGCGGGGTAGGAGAGGATCTCGATCACTCAGTACACCACCTTGTTGAGCGGGTACTCGATGATGCCCTCGGCCCCGCTGCGTTTGAGCTGGGGGATCAGGTCGCGCACCACCTTCTCGTCGGTGATGATCTCCAGGGCCACCCAGTCGGGGTCGGACTGGCCCGAGACCGTGGGGGTATGCAGGGCCGGCAACTGGGCCATCACCGCGTCGAGTCTGCTGCGCGGCACATTCATCTTGAGGCCCACCTTGGCCTCAGCCTCCAGGGCGCCCTTGAGCAGCAGGAGCAGGTTCTGGGCCTTCTCCTTTTTCCAGGGGTCCTCCCAGGCGGCTTTGTTGGCGATGAAACGGGTGGTGGACTCGAACATGGTCTCGAGGATTCGCAGGCGGTTGGCCCGCAGCGACGAGCCGGTCTCGGTGCCATCGACAATGGCGTCCGCTAGGCCGGGGATATTGGCCTTGACCTCGGTGGTACCCCAGGAGAAATCGATCTGGGCTTCGACGCCGTGCTCTGCCAAGAAACGGCGGGTGACGCTCGGCAGTTCCGTGGCGATGCGTTTGCCCTGCAGATCTTCGACCTTCTGGATCGGCGAGTCCTCGGGCACAGCGATCACCCAGCAGTAGGGCCGCGAGCTGGTCTTGCTATAGACCAACTCGGCCACTTCCACCACCTGGACACTGCTCTCCAGAATACAGTCCTTGCCACTCAAGCCCACATCCACCACCCCGCGCTCCACGTACTGGGGAATTTCCTGGGCGCGGAACATCAGGCCCTCCAGTTCGGGATCGTCGATATCGGGCACGTACGAGCGGGAAGGCAGGCGCACGTTATACCCCGCCTTGGCAAAGAGCTTGAAGGTGGCCTCCTGCAGGCTGCCGGAGGGAAAAGCGATCTTGAGGGTTTTCATATCGATAGGCCGGCGAAAAAACGTGGGTTTACCTATATAAAGATGAGTTTATTAAGATAAAGAACCTCACGGCTTCCCGTCCATTTCGCCCGCCTCTTTGCCCGCCTCCTGCTGCCGGCAGCGCTCCAGGGCCGAACGGGCCACCAGCGACCAGCCCGACTGGCTGTACTCCTCGCTCAGGCGCTGGTAATAGGGGCGGGCCTGGGCGCAGCCGCCGGCCTGCTCGGCCATTTCGGCCAGCCGCCCGAGCGCTTCGTCCACCAGTTGGTGGTCGGGGTACTTGGCCACCAGCTGTCTGAAGCGCGCTGCGGCGCCCTTGGTATCGCCCTGTTGCTCGGCTACCCGCGCCAGGTGAAAGACCCCCTGGGCTTCGGGTTCCTCTCCCTGGTTCAAAAGTTGGGTGAAGGACAGCGTCGCTTCGGCCAGTTGGCCCTGCTGCAGCTGGTAGCGCCCCTGGCGCAGATAGGCCTCGGCGGTGCGGTGGTTCCAGGGCAGCGCCGCGATCTGCCGGTACCGCTCCTGGGCCAGGGTGTCGCCAAAGGTGCGCTCGGCCTGGGCCGCCTCGGCAAAGAAGCGCTCGGCCTCCCCCAGGAAACGCGCCTCGCTGTCGAAATACTCACCCACCCGCACGGTGTCGCCAAAGGCCATGAAAAGGCCCACCGGGCCGTTGAGCCGGCCCACGGTCTGGGGCGCCAGCTCGCCGGTGGACAGCTGGATATGGGCCGCATCCACCTCGATCTGGTCCCAGGCCGGGTCCACACTCACCCAGTAGCCCACGTACACCTCGGCCCACAGATGGGGGATGAGGGCGCCCGAGGGCGAGGCCACCAGTCCGGCAGCGGCGCGGGCCGGGATGCCGGCGGCCCGGCACAGCGAGATAAAAAGCACCGTGTACTCGCTGCAGGTGCCTTCCATCTCGTCCAGAATCTCGCCGGTGGTTTTAAACCGCACCGCGGTTTCCACCGGCGTCATCCGGTCGTAGACCCAGCGCTGCAGGCGCTGCACCACCTGCCAGGCATTTTGCTCCGCACCCCGCAGTTGCCCGGCCAAGGCCACGATGCGCGGGTCGTCGGACTGCACGTACAGGGTAGGCTGGAGATAGGGCTCCAGGCCGGGGGCCAAGAGCGGCAACCGGGCCGCGTCGCCCCGGCGGTCCTCAGGCCGCTGGATGGCCAGGCGCAGTACGCCGTCCAATCCCTCCACCACCTGCTGCCGCTCGTCCTGAAGCACCAGCGAACCCACCAGGTGGGAGGGCAATTGCAGGACCAGGCGCTCCACCTTGGTGGGGGCCGGCACCGGGTAATCTAGCCAGACCAGCTTGTCCGGTCCGGGCATACCCCAGGACAGGGCGCGGGCCGCGTTCACCCGCACCTCCTCGGCGCCGACGATGGGCACCTGCCGGCTCACCTGGCGGCCCTGGGCGTCGATCCAGCACAAGACGTCAGTGGCCCCGGGCTCCGAGCCCAGGCGCGCCAGGAGCGGCGCCTCGTCCTGGCCGGCCTCGAATGCCACATACAAGGTGCCGGTGGTCTCGGAACTGGGGTTGAAGATGCGCAGGGAGTCCTGCCGACCCACCTGGGCCCGGCCTTCGGCGGCCAGCTTGAGCAGGGCCACCTCAACCAGCACCGCCCCAGGATCGCTGCCCACCTGGCGCGGCGCGGTTCGTCCGCCCAGGCGCTGTTCTAGCCGCACCTGGTCTCCGTCCCAGGCCCCCACCACCTCCAGCAACTGGCTCCCCTCGCGGCGCTCTTCCACAAAGGCCAGCGGTCGGTACTCCAGGTCGGTCCACAGTTCGAATTTCCGCGACACAAAACCCCCGCCCCAGGACACTTCCTCTTCGAGAAAACGCCATCCCTCGGTCTGTTGGAACGAATCGCGCCGCAACACCTGGTGTTTGTACCCCGTCTTGGCCCCTCGCTCCAGGACCTCCTGCCAGTCCTCCCATTCCGCCTCCCGGGGGGCGGGCAAGGGCCGGATGCAGAAGGCGTAGAGGTACCCGTCCGCAGCCCCGGCATAGAGCCAGGGACCGTCGGCCTGGAGGTACAGCCCGCCCCTGGCCAACACCTGCACTCGCCACAAAAGCCGCCCCGTATGGGCTTCGAGGGCCAGGATCTGCCCCTGATCGGTGGCCACCAGCACCTCGCCGGCCAGACCCTGGGCCAACGGGCCAGACCCTTTGCCCTCCAGCGCGAAACGCCACTTCACCTCGCCCTTGCCCGGATCGAGGCCGTAGACCCAGCCGTTGCCGGCCAGGCAGATCAGCCGATCCTGGGTCCACAGCGGTTCGGCCTGCAGCGGGGCACCCAGGCGTTGCTGCCAGAGCTGAGCCAGATTCGGCTGCCAGAGGGAGGCCAAACTCCCTTGCCTGAGGGAGGTCAAACCCTGCTGCCAGAGGGGAGCTAGACCCTCCTGGCGGAAGGCCCGCACGTACCCGTCTTCGCAGCCCACCACCAGCCGGTCCCCGGCGTCCACCGGCCCAGCCACCACCGGCGACTGGGTATGGACCTGGCCCAGGCGCGTGCCCGTGGCCAGGTCGAGCTGCAACAGTTGGCCGGGGCGGGCCGCAGTGTAGAGCTGTCCCTGACCGGCCCAGGGTCTGGAGGGCAGGGAGGCGCCCGTGTAGATCCGCCAGGCCTCGCTGCCATCGGTTCCGGACAGGGCATAGAGCCAGCCGTCGGCGCTGCCCAGGTAAACACGGCCCGCCTCGACCACCGACCCCGCCTCGCCCCAACCCTGGCGCTGGGTGCTCCAGATCGTCGCCCCGGCGCTGGCCTCCAGCAGTTCCACCCTGCCCCAGGCGTCGGCCACCAGCACCTGCCCGCCGGCCAGCGCCAAGGGGCGGCGCAGGGGGCCGAAACCGCGCCGCTGCCATACCTGACCCCCATCCCGCTGGCGCAGGGCCCTCACCCGGCCTTCGCCATCTCCCACGTAGACCAGCGAGTCCTGCCAGGCCAGAGCCGTGGCCGGGGTGCGGGTGAAGTGTTTCCACTGCAGGGTATAGGGAAAGGACTCCTGAGCGCCGCTGACTTCGCTCAGCAGCAGCAGAACTGCCCAGTACCAACCCTGGGTCATTCACTCATCTCCTCGTAAGGGGCGTCCGACCGCACCGCCACCGCCTCGCCGCCAAATGGGTACACATAACCCCAGAACAGGGCCCCCGCCAGCACCACGACCAGATAATAGCCCAGCAGGCGCCGGCCGAACACCGCGCCCAGCACCGCCAGGGTGGGGAATTTGGTGGCCGGGCCGGCGATGAAAAAGGCGAGGGCCGCCCCCGGGCTCATGCCCAGATTCATCATCATCTGGACGATGGGGATGGTGCCCCCGCCGCAGGCGTAGAGCGGTATCCCCATACCCACGGCCAAGGGCACCCCCCAGCGGCTGCCCGGCCCCAGCCAGTCGCGCACCAGGTCGGCCGAGAGGAAGGTCTTGGTGAGGGCGGCGATGAAGATCCCCAGAGCAAAGTACTTGCCGATGAAGACCAGGTCCTTGCCCAGACGCTGTGCCAGCACCCGGAGTTCGCCCCCCGGGGCAAGCACAGGGGCCGGCGCCGGATCGATGGCCACCCCGGAAAAATCGAGCAACCCCCGCCGCAGGGCCAACTGGGTGCCCAGGCCGGCAACAGCCCCCAGGCTGAAGGCGGTGAGTACCCGGGCCAGGGCCATCTCCCAGCCCAGGGCCCCGGCGGTGTACACGAAGAGCGAGGGATTCATCAGGGGGGAAGCCACCAGGAAGGCCAGGAGCGGGGCGGGCGGAGCGCCAGTGGCCAGCAGGCTGCCCACCACGGGGATGGCGGCAAAGGTACACAGCGGCGAAACCAGGGCCAGGAACGCGGCCACCAGGATGGACCCGCGCCGGGACAGGACCCGGCCCACCTGACCCCGGGGCAGGAAGCGCCAGGCCAGGGTGCTGAGGAGGGCCCCGGTCAGCACGAAGTACCACATCTGCCCCAGCAGATCCCAGCACACCGCCGCGATGCGCCCGGTGTAGGTGTCCTGGAAGGCGGTCTGCACCGCGCCCAGCAGGCGCAGGAGGGGACGCAGTAGGGTTTCCAGCATGTTTAGAGTGTATGGGCAACGCCTGGTTGTGACAATATATCCACATTGATAATCAGCTATTTCAATATATATTTATATCCACTTACCCCGACCCGAGGAGGCCTGTATTGACCCGACTCTTTTGGCTCTGCTCACTGCTGATCTGGCCGGTTTCCGGGGCCCAGGCCCAGACCCCGGAAGCCGCCGAGCACTACCGGGCCGGCTACCAGTTGCTCCAAGCCCAGAACTTCCGCAATGCCGCCCTCGAATTCGAACGCGCCGTCGCCGCCGACACCACCTACGGCGACGCCTTCTACGCCCTGGGCAAGGCCTACAAAGCCCTGGGGGACTTCGACAAAGCCGCCAAAGCCCTCGAAGCGGCCAGCCGGCAGACCCTCTCGCAGCCCAGCGCCAAGGAGCGCTTGCCCGCCGAACTGTCCGAGGCCTACCAGAAAGCAGCAGCCAAACTCTTCGAGCAGCGCAAATACCAGGAAGCCATCTCCGGCTTCGAGAAATCCCTGGCCATCAACCCCCAGAACGCCAAAGCCCATTACGCCCTGGGGGTATGCTACAGCCGCATGCGCAACGCCGAGGCTGCCCGCCGGGCCTATGCCAGGGCCATCGAGGTGGACCCCTCCTATGCCAAGGCGTACAAGGCCCTGGGGGATCTGCACCGCCAGAGCCGCAGCTACGGCCCGGCCATCGAGGCGTACCAGAAGGCCATCGCCCTCGAAGCCAATCTGATGGAAGCCTGGGGCGGCCTGGCCCGCTCCCAGATCGACAGCGAAGATCTGGGAGCAGCCCTCGAGACCCTCAAGCAGGCAGTGGCCGCAGACCCCAAATACGAGGAGGGTTATCTGTTGATGGGGGCGGCGCTCAACCAGATGGGCCGGCAGCAGGACGCCATTGCCCCGCTGCGCCAGGCCGTGGACCTGGAGGGCAAGGACCCCGAGGCCCACTTCCGCCTGGCCGAGGCCTACTTCGCCCTGGGGGATTACAAGAACGCCCTGGATTCGGCGCAGGGCGCCCTGCAGCACAAAAAGGACTACCACCCCGCCGAGGTGGTGCTGGCCGACACCTACCTCAAGCTGGGCCAGAAGGACCAGGCTCGCGTCTGGTACCAGAAGGCCCTGGCCGACAGCCGCTTCAAGGAATACTGCGCTCACCAGCTAGAAGAAATCGCCAAACCCCAGCAGCCCTGATTCCCGTGCCCCTGCTGGTCGCCACCCATAACGCCGGAAAACTGCGCGAGTTCCGCCAGCTCCTGGCTCCTCTCGAACTGGTTTCGGCCCTCGAGCTGGTTCCCGATCTCAAGGTGGAGGAGACCGGGCAGACCTTTGCCGAAAACGCCCTGCTCAAGGCCCGGGCCTTTGCCCAGGCTTCCGGCCTGATCGCCCTGGCCGACGATTCGGGCCTGGAGGTCGATGCCCTGGGTGGCGATCCGGGGGTACTCTCGGCCCGGTACGGTGGCCGTGACCTGGACGATGAGGGCCGCTGCCGCCTGCTGCTGCGGAACCTGCAACCCTTTGCGGAACCTGCCCGGCGCAGCGCCCGATTCCACTGCTGCCTGGTGGCCTGGGCCCCGGATGGCCGCCACTGCCAGGCCGACGGGGCCTGCGAAGGCCTCATCGCCCCGGCCCCGGCAGGAGAGGGCGGCTTTGGCTACGACCCGCTCTTCTTTGTGCCCGAACACCAGCAGACCATGGCCCAACTCCCGCCCCAGCTCAAGAACCAGCTCAGTCACCGAGGCCGCGCCCTGCGTGCCCTGCACCCCCTCCTCTTGCAGACCTTTCCCGAGTTGGGCTAGTGGCCCGCCACAAGGACTTCACCGGTCACCACGAGCGGCGGGGAGATGACCCCGGAGGTCTCTATCGGGGCGGGGTAGGGTAGGGAAGACCGCGTGGCGGGG
>SXGU01205824.1_pt1 | contig 18711 bp, 18 predicted proteins | sample 3174531 | NCBI WGS metagenome assembly SXGU01 (sample SAMN11356863, study PRJNA531348) | freshwater metagenome | isolation source: freshwater sample F1-140 | place: China: Fuxian Lake, Yuxi | collected 2017-12-25 | reverse complement strand
GGCATAAATAAAAAAACATCTCCTGAAGAAATAAAAAAAGCATATCGAACTTTAGCAATGAAATATCACCCTGATCGAAATCAAGGTGATAAAACTGCAGAATCTAAATTTAAAGAAGCCTCTGAAGCTTATCAGGTTCTATCGGATCCTAAAAAAAAATCTTCCTATGATCAATTTGGACATTCTGCCTTTGAAGGCGGCGGCGGAGGTACAGGGGGTTTTGATTTTGGTGGATTTGAGTCTGGGGCATTTTCTGACATCTTTGATGATTTTTTTGGCGACTTTATGGGCTCTGGTCGAAGCAGTGGCCGATCTAAAAAATCAAGATCTAATAGAGGATCTGATTTAAAAATTAACTTAGAAGTTAGTTTAGAAGAGGCCTATTTTGGAAAAAAGCAAACTATAAATTTATCTTCAAATGAAAAATGTGAAAAGTGTTCTGGAGGCGGAGCTGAACCTGGCTCAAAACCAAAAAAATGTTCAACATGTGGTGGTTATGGAAAAGTTAGAACCCAACAAGGCTTTTTTACACTACAACAAACTTGTCCTGACTGTGGTGGGGATGGAGAAATGTTATCAAATCCTTGTAAAGATTGTAGAGGATCTGGAGCTGTAAAGACTAAAAAAAATCTATCCATTCAAATTCCAAAAGGAGTTGATGATGGCACACAAATGAGATTATCCGGCAAAGGTGATGGTGGGTATAGAGGAGGATCTAATGGTGATCTTTATGTTTTAATTAATGTTCAAAAACATAAAATTTTTCAAAGATCTGAGGAAAATTTGTACTATAAATTGCCCATTTCTATGACCGATGCCGCCCTTGGTGCTGAAATTGAAGTTCCAACCATTGATGGGGGGAAATCAAAGATTAAAATTCCAGAAGGTACACAATCTGGAAAACAGTTTAGATTAAAGGGTAAAGGAATGCCCATTTTGAGAGAAAATGACTATGGTGATCTTTACCTGGAGACCAATGTGATAATTCCTGAATCTTTAAGTCAAGAACAAAAAGACTTGCTCCTAAAGTTTAAATCTTTAGAAGATTTAGGTAATAACTCTGAAATAAGAAATTTTTTAAATAAAGCTAAAAAGTTTTGGAGCGGCGGTTAATGAAAAAAATTAATATCACCATTACAGGGGCCCTAGGTCGAATGGGTCAGATATTAATTAATCAGATATCAAAAAATAAAAGTTTAAGACTTATTAGTTTAACTGACCTTAATATTAAAAAAAAGATTAAAGGCATTAAAATCCAAAATAATAGTCTAGAAGCGTTTAAAAAAACCGATATTATAATCGACTTCTCAAGACCCAAATCTTCAATTGAAATTTTAAATTTTGCAAAGAAATTAAAGAAAAAAATTATTATTGGAACAACTGGTTTTACAAAAAAAGAGGAAAATATAATAAAAAACTGCTCAAAAAAAATTGCCATATTTAAGTCAGGAAATATGAGTTTGGGGATAAATTTACTTGAATATATCACAAAAATTTTATCAAAAAAAATTCCAAATAATTATCAAATTGCAATTTCAGATAATCACCACAATGCAAAAATAGATTATCCATCGGGCACTGCTCTAATGCTAGCAAATGCCGTTGCAAAAGGTAAAGGTAAAAATTTGAATAAATTAAAGGGAAAATTTTTTTTAAATAAAAAAGGAAATCTTCAAAATAATAGAGTTAATTTTTTTATTACACGAAAGGGCAAAACCGTAGGACAACACTCAGTCATTTATAATAATAAAATTGAAAATATTGAATTAAAACACACTGCTTTTTCAAGGGAGTTATTTGCTGATGGAGCATTAAATGCTGCAATATGGATGAGCAAAAAAAAAAGGGGCTTATTTAATATGCAGGACATATTTAATCTTAAATAATTCAATTTCTTAAATTTTTAATGGTATTAAATAAATTGCAGGCTTCAAAACTTATTCAATTATTAAATCAATCTATCAAAAATCCTGAAACCTCACTTAAATATAGAAATCAATTTACACTCTTAACTTCCGTTGTTCTTTCCGCCCAATGCACAGATATAAATGTTAATAACGTTACAAAAAATATTTATAAAAAATATTTTACACCCAAGCATTTTGCTGATCTTGGAATTATAAAAATAAAAAGAATGATTAAAAGTATTGGACTTTTTAATATAAAAGCCAAAAACTTATATAATCTCTCAAAAATTTTAGTTAAAAAGTATAAAAGTAAAGTTCCAAATAATTTTGAAGATTTAATAAATCTTCCAGGAGTTGGAAGAAAAACCGCAAATGTTGTCCTAAATGCTGCTTTTAATAAACCAACTATTGCAGTTGATACTCATGTGTTTAGAGTAAGTAATAGAACAGGTTTATCGAAAGGCAAAAATCCAAATCAAGTGGAGGAACAACTTTTAAAAATTTTACCCAAAAAATACTTAAAAAAAGCCCATCACTTAATTCTTTTACATGGCAGATATATCTGTAAATCTAGAAGCCCACTCTGTACAAAGTGTGTAATTAACAAAATTTGTCTATATAAAGATAAAAATGTCTAAAAGAATTCTCGGTATCGGCAATGCTATTGTAGATGTATTTGTAAAGGTGGATGATGATTTTTTATTGAAAAATAACCTCACCAAAGGTTCAATGAAACTCATTGAAAAAAATGAATTTGAGAGTTTAAAAAGTACAATTAAAATTGAAAAAATTGAAGCAGGAGGTTCAGTTGCAAATACTATGGCAGGAATTTCCTATTTGAAGGGATATGCATCATTTATTGGTAAAATTAACTCTGATGAATTTGGAAAAATTTATAAGAAAAGTCTTGAGAAAATAAATGTTAATTTTCCCTATTCTGAAAAAAATGAAAATTTACCAACAGGAGCATCAATAATTCTTATAACTCCAGATTCTGAAAGAACTATGTGCACTTACCTTGGTATATCATCTCAACTATCTAAAGATGACATTAAGGAGGATCATATTAATGGTCATGAAATTATTTTCTTAGAGGGCTACCTTTGGGATAAAGGAATAAGTGAGGAAATGTTCAAACATGTAATTAATTTAGCAAAAAAAAAAAAAAATCAAAATTGTGATGAGTTTATCAGATATTTTTTGTGTCAGCAGACATAGAGAGGATTTTTTTAAGCTACTTATAAATGACCTAAATATTTTAATTGGGAATGAAAATGAAATAAATGAATTAATGCAAAAAAATAAGTTACTCGATTGTATAAACGTACTTAAAAAAATTAATAAACTCATCATCATAACAAGAAGTGCTAATGGAAGTTTAGCTATTTTAAATAATGAAATTATAAACTGTGATAGCTTTAAAGTTAAAAAGGTTTTAGATTTGACAGGCGCAGGGGACTTATTTGCATCAGGATTTTTAAAAGAATATTTAGATAAATCTAATATTAAAAAATGCCTTCAAAGCGGCTCAGAACTTGCAGCAAAAGTCATCCAAAAAATTGGAGCAAGACTTAATTAATTTAATTAGCTAAATAATACAAAGAATTCTTCTCGACTATAAAATGCTTATCCTTAAAATACTTATTAATTTTCTTTCGTAAACGATGAAGGTGAGTCTCAAAAGCATGAGTATCTAAATCGCGACTATGTTTCCAAATACTTTTTAGTAAGAAAGATTTATTTAAGCCGTTATTATTATTAAGTACTAAAATTAATTCTAATTCTTTTTCAGTGAGTTTAACTTTAACTTTTCTGTAAGCAATGGATCGCTCATTGGAATCAATTTCATAATTTTTTATTATAACTTTGGATTTTTTGAAAAAATTATATTTTGTAATTAAAATATTTAAAATTTCTTTAAATGATAAAATTTCAATCGGCAGTTCTAGGCTGACGTGAAAATCCAGTAAATTTAAATTATTTTTTTTTATAAAATCTTTATTTTTTAAAAATAAAATAATTGGTTCATTCTGCAATAAGTAAAATTTAACATCTTTTATTTTTAAATTTTCGGCAAACAAAATTCTAATATATAATTCCTTGGCACTTTGGTTCGATTGACTATTAGGATTTATGATATTATTGAATTCAAGCTCATTTAATATGTCCGAAAATGTATTTGATCCTAAAATACTTAGATGAATATTATTCATAAAAACTTATATATTACCTAAAAGATGATTATTATAAATAAATCCGGTTACTTAAAATATAAAAATCTTAAATTTAAATGCGCCCTAGGAAAGGCTGGTGTTGGTACAAAGAAAAAGGAAGGTGATAATATAACTCCAAAGGGAACTTATAAAATAGTAAATATGTATTATAGAAAAGATAGAATAAAAAAAATTTCATCGGAATTTAGGCTTACTAAAATAACAAAGAAAATGGGCTGGTGTGACGATCCCAATAGTAAATATTATAATCAATTAATTAAATTGCCAACTCAATATACTCATGAGAAATTTTTTAGAAAAGATAATATTTATGATCTAGTTTTAGTACTTGACTATAATATGAAACCAATAATAAAAAATAAAGGCAGCGCAATATTTATTCACATTGCAAGAGAGAAAAAAACTTTAGGATGTATTGCCTTAAAAAAAGTAGACTTAATAAATTTAATTAAAAAAATTGATAAAAAAACTAAAATTAAAATTAACTAATCTCAACTAAAGATCTTACTTCCAACTCTTACAAAGCTTGCGCCATTTTTAACTGCAGACTCATAATCATTACTCATCCCCATACTAAGTTCTGATAAATGATTATCATAAGCTAATTTTTTTAATTTTATAAAATAGTCATCTGCGGGTTGATTAATAGGTGGTATACACATTAAGCCCACAACATTTAAATTCTTTTTCCCTTTACAATATTTTAAAAAGAGGGGGAGCGATGAAATATCAATTCCACCCTTTTGAAGTTCATTTCCAATATTAACTTGTATAAAATACTTAAGCTTTCTTAAACTATTTGACTCAATCATTGAAAAACTATCAGCCAATTTTTCATTATCAAGAGTGTGTATATAATCAAATAATTGATGTGCTTTTTTGACCTTATTGGACTGCAAAGTGCCAAGTAGATGTAGTTTAATATTTATACTTTGAGAAATAATTTCCGACCATTTATTTTCTGCTTCTTGAATCCTATTTTCTCCGAAATCTTGGTGACCAATTTTTAGCAAATTACTAATCTCTAAAACTGTTCTACTTTTTGTAACTACAATTATTCTGCATTCTGCATTTAATAAGCAAATTTCTTTCTTTATTCTTTCAAAATTATTTATAATATTCACTAATTAATATGTTATTAAATAAAATTAAATTCTATATTTTTATAAAAAAATTGAAAGAGATTAATAATCAAGTTTTAAAAAAATTTAAAAATTGTGCTGTAATTTATAATGAGAGAAATATAACACCAACTAATTTAATAGAAATTCAAAAAATAAAAAATTTTTGCAAGAAGCATTATTTAAGTTTTTTTATAATAAATGATTTTAAATTAGCTCGTAAGATTAAAGCAAAGGGTATTTATTTAACTAGTGACAACAGGTCGATAGGAAGAGGAAGACTTGAAAATAATTTAATAATTATAGGATCTGCTCACAATCAAATTGAGTATTTTTATAAAAATAAACAATTTTGCAAAACTATTGTTCTTTCTCCAATCTTTTACAATGCAAAATATTCATCGCATAAAATTCTGCATTTAAATAAATTTAATTTAATTTCACTAAATTGGAAAAATGAAATTTGCGCCTTAGGAGGAATTAATGATAATAATTTTAAATTAATTAATTTAACGAAATCAAACTCTGTTGGATTTTCAAGTTTCCTTACAAATGCAAAAAAGCCCGTTTATCGATTGAATAAACGGGCTTTTTAATAAGAACTTAATATCTCTATAGCTAAATTAGAATTTTGTTCCAGCTTGGAACATTACTGTTTTTCCTTCTGTGTTTGAAGTATTAGCATAATTTTCAACTTTTCCAGCACTTAAACCTAGAGCAACAGGCCCTAAGCTATATCCTAATGAAAGAGCTGTAATTTTCTCTTTACTAGATTTTTTTGCAGCAGTGGCATTATCAGTGGTACGAGCGTGAGCAAGACCAACTGAAACATCTTTATTAACTGCATAACTTAAACCAACACTTTGAGACTCTTTTTCAGTAGTTGGCGTTGCTGTAACAGTTTCTTGATGTGCATAAGCTGCAGCGGCAGTAAGTACGCCAAAGTTATATCTTGCGCTTATTTTGTAATTATCAGCTGAGGCACTATTTGTACCTTTATCATTTGAATCTGTTGAATTGTAGAAAAGTCCTAGGTCAAAACCTTTGACACCAAGATCTCCTCTAAAACCAACTTCGTATGTAGAGTTAGCACCATCAACATAACTTTGGTGTGTTCCAAAGCCACCATGACTATCACCAGCAATAGCTGCTTGTGAAGGAGCATAGTATACTGAGAATTTACCAACACCTAAATCTTGTGTTACCCCAACACCAAAAGATGAATAAGGTGATCCAATGTTAGTTATAAACGCTGGAGCACTTCCAATTACACCGTGTATAATTTCATCTAAATCAGCAGTTCCAGTTAAGTTAGTGATCTCATAGTCTGGCGTTTGGATATGGTCAGCACCAATAGTAAATGTAGTTTTTCCGGAAATGAAATCAATGTAAACATTTTCATTGAACATCGCTGTTCCAGAAGTTGCACCAGTAGCTGTACCATTTATTGTAGCACTTCCACTTTCAGCACCATCGTGCTCAATTGAAAATCCTGCAACATAGTCCATACCATTACTTAACTTACCTTTATTAGTTAAATTGATTTGCGTTTCTTTACCAAAACCTCTAACGCTATTTGCTTTCGCATTAGAGTTAGTTATGGCCTTGTAAGACAAATCTAAGTTACCAGTTACTGTTGTTTGCGCGAACGCATTTCCAGTAATTAACAATCCTGCTATTGCAGTAGTTGTTAAAAGTTTATTTTTCATTATTTTACCTTCTATATTGTTTGTAATTGATTAAATTTATCATTTGCAAGTAAAAAATTGACTAAAATAATCGATTAATGTATGTTTAATTTTATATTGTTGCAATTATGCAACTATCACAAAATGAGCTATTTAAAAAAAATAAGCAATTTATCTGTAATTTCATTAACTTTTATATTTATTTATGGTTGTTCAAGCACAAATTCTGAAAAAAATGATAAAGTGCTAATAGAACCCAATGTAAATGTCAAAACTAGAGAATTTGCTGATAAAGGCGGTGGAATTTTGGGAGATTTTAATAAAAAATCAAGCAGTAACACCTTTGAGTTTGCAAGCTCAAATATTTTATGGCGAGCCACTCTTCAATCTTTAGATTTTTTACCTTTGATCAATGCAGATTACTCTGGTGGAGTAATTATTTACGATTGGTATTCACAAGTTAATAATCCAAAAGAACAAATTAAAATATCAATAAGATTTGTAAATAATGAGCTAAGATCGGATTCAATTATTGTTACTGCACATAAAAAAGTGTGTGATAATCTAGATAAATGCTCAAATTCAGCTATTGATCAAAAGTTTTCAAATTCTATTAAAGAAAGTATTATTACTTCAGCCCGTGTATTAAAAATAGAAGAAGCAAAAAAAGAAAAAAAATAATTCTTAAAGGATGGAAAACTATAATCCTTTAGTCGTTGAAAATAAGTGGCAATCATTTTTTGAAAAAAATCAAATATTTAAAACTAAAAAAAATATAGGTAAAAAATTTTACTGCCTTGAAATGTTTCCTTATCCATCGGGCAATATTCATATGGGTCATGTTCGAAATTATACCTTAGGAGATGTTATTGCTAATTTCAAAAGACTTAAGGGCTATAATGTTCTTCATCCCATGGGTTGGGATGCATTTGGTCTTCCCGCTGAAAATGCAGCCATTCAAAATAAATTACATCCTGGGGTTTGGACCAAAAAAAACATTGCGGTAATGAAAGGTCAATTACAGCGCCTTGGTCTTTCTATTGATTGGGATAAAGAGGTTTCAACGTGTGATGAAAATTATTACAAACAACAACAAACTCTATTCTCTTTCTTTTTTAAAAAAGGTCTAGTTTATAAAAAGGAAAGCTATGTGAATTGGGACCCCGTCGATCAAACAGTGCTTGCAAATGAGCAAGTTATTGATGGTAAGGGTTGGAGATCAGGAGCTGTGGTTGAAAAAAAAAAATTAAGTCAGTGGTTTTTAAATATCACAAAATACTCAGATGAACTTTTAGAGTCCCTTGAGAATTTAAAAGGATGGCCTGAAAAAGTTAAGTTAATGCAGAAAAATTGGATAGGAAAATCCATTGGATGCGAAGTAGATTTTTTAACCAATAATGACGAGAAAATAAGAATTTTTACAACCCGACCTGATACAATTTTTGGAGCATCCTTTATTGCAATTGCCCCTGATCATCCTTTCACTAAATTTTTTGAAAATGATGAAAATTTTTTAAAGTTTAAAAATGAAGCACTTAAAAATATCGCAATTGAATCTTCATTATCAAAGAATGAAAAATTAGGATTTAAAACTCCTTACTTTGTTCATCACCCATTTATTAAAGATAAAAAACTGCCAATTTATGTAAGTAATTTCATACTTATGGATTACGGCACAGGTGCAATTTATGGCTGTCCTGCCCATGATCAAAGAGATCTAGAGTTTGCATTAAAATATAAATTAAAGGTTTTGCCTGTTGTATCACCTGTTAAATCGCAAGATATAAAAATTAAAGATGAAGCTTATGTAGATGATGGTTTTATAATTAACTCTGATTTTTTAAATGATTTAAGTGTTAGTGAAGCGAAGAGAAAAATAATTAAGATTATTGAAGATAAAAAAATTGGAAATTCTAAAATAATTTATAGATTGAAAGATTGGGGGGTATCAAGGCAGAGATATTGGGGCTGTCCTATCCCAATTCTTTACCGAGAGGATGGTAAAATTATTCCTGTTCCTGAAAAAGATTTGCCCGTTACACTTCCTGAAGACATTGATTTTGGTAAACCTGGAAATCCTTTGGAAAACCATCCAACCTGGAAATATACAAAGTGTCCAGAAACTGGCATGAAGGCTATTCGTGAAACGGATACCCTTGATACCTTTGTAGATTCCTCCTGGTATTTTTTAAGATTTTGTTCGCCCCTTGAACAAAAACATCCCTTTAATGAAGAAGATGTTAATTATTGGATGCCCGTTGACCAATATATTGGTGGAGTCGAACACGCAATTTTACATCTTTTATATTCAAGATTTTTTACCCTTGCTTTAAAAGATGAGTTTAAATTTAAATTTTCAGAACCATTTCAAAATCTTTTTACACAAGGAATGGTTTGCCATCCAACCTTTAAAACTGAGAGAGGAGATTGGATATTTCCAAAGGATGTAAAATTTGAAGATGGAAAATATTTTTTAGATAATAAGTTAAAAGTTTTAAAAGGCGACAGCCAAGCTATGTCAAAATCAAAGAAAAATATTGTAGATCCTGATGATATTATAAAAATTTATGGCTCCGATGCGGTAAGATGGTTTGTATTATCCGATAGTCCTCCAGATCGTGACATTCAATGGAGCGATAGTGGTATTCAAGGAGCTTATAAATATATCCAGAAAATTTTTCGAACATGCGAGAAAATATCAAATTATCAAAAGACAAATGAAAATTTTGATAATAATTTTTTAGTTAAAGTTGATATTTTAGTGAAAGAAATCTCAGAATGTGTTGAAAAATTTCAAATGAATGTTGCTGTTGCAAAATTATATACTTTTTTAAATTTTCTCAATGATGAAATTGAAAAATTAGGAGTTGATAAAAATAGTTTAATTGATGTTTTTAAAAAATATTTAATAATTACCTCAGCCTTTATTCCTTATGTTGCAAATGAATGCTGGGAAAAAATTACAAAAAAAAAAGATCTTGCTATTCAAGCATGGCCAAAATTTGACAATGAATCATTAAAAAAAGATCAATTTAATGTGGTTGTTCAAATAAATGGTAAAAAAAGAGCAATTATCAACGCTATCCACAATGAAACAGAGGAGAGTATTTTTAGTAAATCCTTAGCAATTAAAAGTATAAAAGTTATATTAGAGAAAACTACCATAACAAAAAAAGTATTTGTTAAAAATAAATTGCTAAATATTGTAACTGATGAAAAATAAAATATTTATAACAATTTTACTTCTTATCACTCTTTCAAGCTGCGGATTTTCTCCTATTTATACTGGAAGTTCAAAACAAATCGTTATTTCAAAATCAGAAATCGTAGGTGATAAAGATCTTGCCTTTAATCTTGAACAAAAATTAAATTTTAGAAAAGATGAAAAGGATATGAATGCTTATATATTTAAAGCGCAAATTTACGATACTGCAGAAAGCTCTTTAGTAGATAATAGAGGAATAGCCACTGAAGAAATTATAAAACTCACTGTGAGTTATCAATTTCAAGATAAAAATGGATTGGTGATCTACCAAGATGCTATTTCAAAAGATAAGCGAGTTACAGTTACTGATAATTTATCAAATAATTCTATCATCAAAAATAACGAAAAAAGAATATTATTAGACTCCATAATTCAAAATATATTATTTAAATCTAGAGTCTCATTAAGATAATTTTAATGATTGTAAGATCTCAAGAAATCTCCTTAAAGAAAAAAGATTTCTTCTTTAATAAAGTCATTGTTCTTTATGGAGAAAATCAAGATTTAGTAAACGACCTGAATGATCAAATTTTATCCCTCTATGAAGTTAAAGATCAAAATTCAAGAATTATCTTTGAAGATGATATTTTGAAAAAACCTAATGATATTATTAATTATTATTTAAATGGATCATTGTTTGAAGAAAAAAAAAGTATAACCATTATAAAAAATTGCTCTGATAAAATTTTAGAAATTATAAATTCTGTTAAAAATAATATTCAAGATACTTTTATAATTATAAATTCTGAAATTTTGCAGAAAAGTTCAAAGTTAAGACAATTTGGTGAATATGATAAAGCCTCTATTTGTATACCTTGTTATCAAGAAACAAAATTTGATATCAAGAAGTTTTTAATACAACAAATTCAAATCAATAAATTAGACCTTAGTGAAAACCAAATTGAGACTATTTTAAATTTTTCATCTCTTAAAAGATCTAAAATCAAAGAGTCGGTTGAGAAAATAAATATTTATAAAAATACTAAAAAAATTACTGATAAAATTATTGAGGAAATTTGCACCGAAAATGATCTAAAAAAAAATGACGAAATTATTGACATTTTACTGTCTAAAAATGAGAAAAACATTAATGATTTGATATCCAACATGTCTAATTATGAAAAAAATTTCACAGAAATTATAATTATCTTAAGATCATTTATTATGAAAATTTTGGATATTCAAAAAATGGATAAAAAACTTTCAACTGATGAAAAGCTTGAAAGATATAAGCCACTCATCTTTTGGAAGGATAAAGATAGAATTAAGAACATTTTAAAAATTTGGAGCTCTAAAAATCTTGAAAAATTACTAATTAACTTAAATATTACCGAGACAAATTTTAAAAGAAATGAATTGGCCCAAGATACTCAGTTTTTTTATTTTTTAACTCAAAATTTATCTAAAGTATCCTTTAAGAACACTAATAATTTTATTTAATTGTTCGAGATTTTTATATGAAAATTTAATTTCACCTGAATTATTTTTTTTATTTTTAATATCAACTTTTATTCCCATACTAAGCTCTAGTTCATTTTCTAAAGATTTAATATTGGTATCTTTATTAAATGATTTAATTTTTTTTAGCGTTCCAAAAACTTGTTCTTTTTTAACTAAGAACTCAGCCTGTCGAACGGAAAGATTCTTATTAACAATGATTTTTGCAAGTTTAATATTATCTGGAACATTCACTAAACATCTTGCATGTCCAGATGTTAATAATCCATCTGCAATCATTTTTTGTATCTCTTCGGGAAGTCCTGCGAGCCTTAATGTATTTGCAATATGACTTCTACTTTTTCCTAGAATTTTAGATAAAGTTTCTTGTGAATAGCCAAATTTTTTAACTAAATTATCATATCCTAAAGCTTCCTCAATTCCGTTTAGATCTGATCTTTGAATATTTTCTAAAATTGCAAACTCTAATGACTTTTTGTCATCAATATTTAAAACAATTACAGGTACTTCATGAATTTTTGCAAGTTGTGCTGCTCGCCATCTTCTCTCACCCGCTACAATTTCAAAATTTTCATCTGTTTTTTTTCTAACTAATATAGGCTGTATTATACCTTGCTCTTTAATTGATTCAGAAAGTTCATTTAATAAATTTTGATCAAAATTTTTTCTTGGTTGAGATGGATTTGGAAATATAAAATGAATAGGAATTTTTTCTGCTGGATTTTTTGTTTCAATATTTTCAAGCCCAACATCGCCCATTAATGCTGATAAACCTTTTCCTAGACCTTTAAATTTATTTCCAGTCATTTATGCTACTTTTTTTTCCTGTAAATTTTCTCTAACCAAGAACTCATCAACAAACTGATTGTATGCAAGTGATCCTGCGCAATATTTATCATATAGGATTACCGGCATTCCAAAGGAAGGAGCCTCAGAAATCCTTACATTTCGCGGTATATTTACGCTATAAACCTTATTTCCAAAAAAATTACGTCCTTCTTTTTCAACATCTGCACACAATTTATTACGCTTATCATACATAGTTAAAACTATCCCTTGTATTTCTAAATTAGGATTTAAATTAATTTTTATACGATCGATAGTTTTTACTAATTGACTTAAACCTTCTAGTGCAAAAAATTCAGCCTGTAATGGTACAACTAATGAATGCGAAATTACTAAAGACATAATTGTTAAGAGACTAAGAGATGGTGGACAATCAATTATAATGTATGAAAATTTTTCTTTTTCTAAAATATTTTCTGAATCATCAATAATATTTTTTAGTAAAAAAGCTTTTTGAGAATTATTTGCAACTTCAGTTTCTAAACCAGATAATTCTGCATTTGCAGGAATGATGCTTAAATTCTCTATTTTTGTTTTTTTTATGCATTCGGCAAAAGAATCTTTTTTAATTAACAAATCGTAAATAGATTTTTCTCTTTCACTTTGAGTTATTTCAATACCTGTGGATGCATTACCTTGGGGATCTAAATCTATTAATAAAACTTTGAAATTTTTTAGAGCAAGTCCAGCTGCTAAATTAATTGCTGTTGTAGTTTTCCCAACACCGCCTTTTTGATTTATTACAGAAATTATCCTAGGCATTTACAACTTTAAGTTGTATTAAGCTTAATATTCTTAATTTTGATAATTGACGAGTCATCAGCTGTAATGCTTCTAAATTTTTCTAAGTCAAAAGTATATTTTTTTTTAGCATCATCTACTTCCTGTTGATAAGTTTTACCTTTTAACAAAACTAGTTCCTTAATCTTTTCTATATTTCTATAAAGAATATTAATTGTTTCTAAAGTAGATTTAAATGCCCTAGAAACTACAGTGCTATTTTTTAAAAAATCATAAATTTCTAATCTTTTATTCTCTATATTTATTTTCAGGTCTAATTTAATGCACAAATCTCTTAAAAAGTATGTTTTTTTCGGACTTTTTTCTATTAATATCATATTTCCCTTTAAACTTTCATTTTCCATCAAAATTTTAACGATAATTCCAGGAAATCCAGCTCCAGAACCTATATCTATTATATCTAATTTTTTATCGATTAAATTATATATCTGAGCTGAATCTTTAAAATGCCTTGAAAATATTGATTTTTCTGTATTTTTTCCTATTAAATTAAGTGTTTTATTTTTTTCTATTAAAAATCTATGGTATATTTTTAATTTCTCTGTTGTTTCACGTGAAACATTGAATTTTCTCTTAAAAAAATCAATATCTTCATCCATTATATCAAGATGCTCTTTTAAAAGAATTTTTACAATAAATCATTAAAATGTTTATGGAGGCTGGAGTTACTCCATCTATTCTTAAAGCCTGTCCAAAAGTTTTTGGTCTAATATCGTTTAGTTTTCTTTTTATCTCGTTGGAAAGACCTGAAATAGAATTATAATCAATGGAATTTGGAATTAAAAGCTTTTCATCTTTTTCAAATATATTGATGTCTTTTTGCTGTTGCAAAATATAGCCGCTATAATGGGACTCCGTCTTTATTAAGTCTTCAATTTCATTATCGTATTTTGGAAGATCTAAAAAAATTTCTCTGAGATTGTCTAACGTAACATCTTTAAACTTTAAAACTTGAAGTAGGGATTTTTTTTTTCCATCTTGTGATAATTTGATGCCATTTTTTTTAAGAAAAGTCGGAGAAACTATTCTTTTAGACAAAATGTTCTTAAACTCATTTAAACTATTGATTTTATTGACAAATTTAGCTTTTCGAGTTTCAGAAATAAAACCGCATTTAATAGCTAGAGGCGTTAATCGTAAATCTGCATTGTCCGCTCTTAGAGTTAACCTATACTCAGCTCTTGATGTGAACATTCTGTAAGGTTCATTTACACCTTTGGTAATTAAATCATCAATCATAACACCGATATAAGATTGAGATCTTTCAAATTTTATTGGCTCTGAATTTTTAACAGACATGGCAGCATTAAGACCGGCAACAATACCTTGGGCAGCAGCCTCCTCATATCCTGTGGTGCCATTAATTTGACCAGCAAGATATAAATTTTCTATTTTTTTTGTTCTAAGTGTAAAATCTAATTCGGTTGGAAAGACATAATCATACTCGATTGCGTAACCGGCCTTTACCATACGAACATTCTGTAAACCATTGATTTTAAACAATATTTCTTGCTGAATTTCCTTTGGAAGTGAAGTTGATATACCATTTGGATAAACTACATTCGTTGAAAGACTCTCCGGTTCTAAAAAAATTTGATGACGTTGTTTGTCTTTAAATTTTACAACCTTATCTTCTATTGAAGGACAATATCTAGGGCCGACACTTTTAATAGAGCCCGAATACATCGCACTTCGTTTTAAATTTTTTTCGATAATTTTATGAACCTTATTATTGGTATAAGTCATTCCACAGGAGACTTGTTTCGCATTAATTTTTTTTGTTAGAAATGAGAAGAAAAAAGGCTTCTCATCGGCAAACTGCATTTCTAAATTTTCATAATTAATAGTTGTTCCATCAAGCCTTGGCGGCGTACCAGTTTTCAATCTTCCAATTTTAAAATTTAATTTTTTTAATTGCTCGCTTAATCCTAGGGTTGGCTTTTCATCTATTCTTCCTGCTGAAATTTTTTCATCACCAATATGAATTAGCCCATTTAGGAAAGTACCAGTTGTTAAAATAAACTTTTTAGCTCTAAAAAAATTTCCAGACTGCGTTTCAATTGAAATGATTCTATTTTTGTTAAACTCAAACCTATTAACTGGATCATAAAAAAGGCTTAAATTACAATAACTTAAGAGCACTTTTTTCATATATTTTTTGTAAAGTTCTCTGTCAGATTGTGTTCTGGGTCCTCTAACGGCGTGACCTCTGCTGCTATTTAATAATCTAAATTGTATTCCAGATTGATCTGCAACAACACCCATAATACCATCTAATGCATCAATCTCTCTTACTAAATGTCCTTTGCCAAGGCCACCGATTGCAGGGTTACAAGACATTTCACCAATTGTTGATAGTGAATTAGTAATAAGAGCTGTGTGGGCCCCAGATCTGGCTGCTGCTGCTGCTGCCTCACAACCAGCGTGTCCTGCTCCAATTACAATTACATCAAAATCTTTTTCTAAATTCATAGGGAATTTATATATCCTATTAACTTAAAAGATAAAATATTTTTAATTTATTTTCCGATACAAAAATCTTTAAAAATTTTATCTAATAGGTCTTCAACATTAACAAAGCCAACTATTTCACCAAGATTTCTTACAGCTAGCCTTAGGTCCTCAGCTGCCAAATCGATCTGATTTATAGAATTCTTTTTAAGACATTTTTGGATAAAAAAGACAGCATTTTCAAGGCTTTTAACATGTCGTTGTCTTGATATTATATTATCCTCATTTACTTTAAAATGCTCATCAATCTTTTTAGATATCTCATTTATAAGTTTTGAAATGCCAATATTTTTTTTCGCTGAAATTTTTATAGGTTTAAAAATTTTATTATTTAAAATTTTTTTTAAACTTTTGATATCAACTTTATTCAAAACCAATATAGATTTTTGGTCGAATAATCTCAAAATTTTTTTATCTATTTTTTGCGTATGATCAAAAAGAAATAATTTTAAATCAGAAATTTTTAAATTTTCATTAGCAAGGGAAATACCTTTTTTTTCGATTACATTTTTAGAACGCCTCAAACCTGCTGTATCAAAAAACCTAACTAATTTTCCATCCAACATAATGCTTGCTTCGATAAGGTCTCTAGTTGTACCCGGAATTCTTGAAACAATTGATACCGGTCTTTTAGCTAAACAGTTTATTAAGGATGATTTGCCTGAGTTTGTTGGTCCTATGATGGATACTTTAAATCCTTCCCTAATTTTCTCAGAATTTTGACTTTTTTGGATTATTTCTTTAATTTTATCTCTTATTTTCAATAACTTATCTCTGTTATTAAAGAATACACTATCTCCTACTTCATCATCGGAAAAATCTATTACGGCCTCATAATCAGCTAATATTTTTATCAGATCAGTTCTTAAATTATTATAAACTTTAGTAGTGTCATCATTCATTACCCTAAGGGCCTGAATTCTTTGTAATTCAGTTTCGGAATTAATAAGATCAATTAGACTTTCAGCCTGAAGTAAATTAATTTTTTTATTAAGTAGAGCTGTTTTGGTAAATTCACCAGGTCTTGCTAATCTACAATTTTTAAACTTAGATAAAACTTCTAAAAAATATTTTACAACTGCATTGCTTCCATGAACATGAAATTCTACAACATCATCACCGGTGTAGCTGTTCGGTTTTGGAAAAAATATAAAAATTCCTTTATCAATAATTCTATTTTTACTGTCATAAAAAGTTGAAAAATTAGCAATCCTTGCCTTAATTTTTTTAAATTTTGTTATAGTTTTTGCAATTTTAAGTGCATCTTTTCCAGACACTCTTATAACTGCTAAACCAGAAATACCAGGCGCAGTGGCTAGTGCGAATATTGACATAAAAAAATGATATGATTTACTTTTATTATAAATGTCAACTTGCCAATTATCTTTTAATACGAGTTTAGGATTTATCTCAATTATAGAAGATCAAGGACTTATTACCCATATAAAATTTGAAAAAATAGCTAATAAAAAACCTTCATTACAATTACTAAAAGCTAAAGACGAAATTAGGCAATTTTTAAATAAAAAAAGAAAAGAATTAACTTTTAAAACAAAAGTAACTGGATCTAAAAACCAATTAAAAATATGGAAGCAAATTAAAAAAGTTCCTTATGGAAAATGTGTTTCCTATAAAAACATCTCTAAAAAAACAAAAATACACCCTCGTTTAGTTGGAAAAATTTGTGGAGACAATAGGTTACCCCTTTATATCCCGTGTCACCGTATCATTAGATCAGATGGTTCATTAGGTGGATATTCAGCGAAAGGAGGAATAAGCCTTAAAAAAAAATTACTTAAAATTGAAAATTAAGTAAATAATCCCTTATTCGCCACGTCAATTAGATTTTTTTTAATTAATACATTTTGATTGAGATTAACTAAAACATTCTTTCTTATATTAGCGTAAGTAGTATTTTTAATATCAAAAATTTCTCTCACTCCATCAATTAATGAAGAAAAAATAAAATTATTTGAATTAACTTCATTTAAGTATTTTTTAATAAAAATATCATTACCAATTTCAAAGCCTAAATTTTGACTATACTTAATAACTTTAATTAAAGAAAAAATGTTTCTTAAGGTCATATTCCAACCTTGACCTGCAATGGGATGAATTTTATTTGCAATATCTCCAAATAATAAAATTCTTCCAGAATCTATTAATTTATTAAAACTATAATTTAAATTATATTTTTGAATTTTAGAGATTGAGATTATTTCTTTAAACAATTCTTTAAAATGAACATTAAAAAATTTTAATAAATCTTTATTATTATTTACAATTTTTTCATTAACAGAATTATTTTTTATTGACCAAATAACTGAAGTTTCTGAATTTGAGACTGGAAGAAAGGCAAGAGGCCCATCTTTTAAAAAAAATTGCCTTGCAGATTTATTATCGATTTTTTTATGAAATAAATTAAATACATGCGCCTTTTCATTATAAGACTTATCTATAACTTTTCTAAGTTTAAATTTTGATAGTAAAGAAAGATTATTCATAGAAGCAAAAATAATAAGGCTATAATTTTCTTTTGTTAGGTTCTTGAAAGTAACTTCGTTAAAAAAATTATTTTCATTTATTGATAAAATATCTTTTCTTAAAATATTTATATTTTTTAAAAATTTTATTTTTTTAGTTATGTCTAAAAATAATGAATTACTATCAATAATATATGCTAAAGCTTCTTTCTTTGATGCTGAAAACTCTAGGTCATTCTTTAAACTAATAGATGAATATGAGTCATGTAAATGAATCTTGTTTACAATATTAGATTTTTTTAGGATATTTTTTAATCCAAAACTACATAGTTGATCTAATGAATTTTGACTTAATGCTAATTTAGTTGGATTTATTTTTTTTTTATTTGAGACTTGT